>Ga0182024_10006735_pt1 | contig 25086 bp, 19 predicted proteins | sample P32metaG_FD_120480 | JGI IMG/M metagenome (GOLD analysis project Ga0182024, IMG submission 120480) | Permafrost microbial communities from Stordalen Mire, Sweden - P3-2 metaG (Illumina Assembly) | ecosystem: Environmental > Terrestrial > Soil > Wetlands > Permafrost | place: Sweden: Stordalen...
CGAGGCGTTGGCCACGGTGTCGCGAATATCGAGCCCGTCCCAGAGCTGCCCCGCGCCCATGCGACCGCCCCAGCGCACACCCCAGTTGATGTAAGGTGTCTGGGAGAGAGAATCTGTTCCACCAGCCAGGACCACCTCCGCCTGCCCGGCGTCGATTAGCATGCCGGCTGTGGCGACGGATTGAACACCTGAACCGCACAACAGGTTCTGAATCAGACCGGGGACCTTTTGCGGCAGCCCGCTGCGAAGCGCCACGTGGCGAGCGAGATAAATTGCATCCTTGCTTGTCTGCAAGACGTTGCCGATCACCACTTCGTCGATACGTTGCGGATCGACGCCTGAGCGCTCGATTGCACCTTTGGCTGCAGCCACTGCCAGATCCGTGGCAGACTGGCTTGCCAACCCTCCACCGAATGCACCAAACGGTGTTCTGGCTCCGTTCACAATCACCAGGTCGCTACTCATACATCCCTCCGGGCTTACCAATGGATCATCTTAACGCTCCGCCGTCTCGCTTCGTCGACTAACCCTGGGGCGGGACCCTGGGGGCGCGGGCTCCCGCCGGCACTGTGCCGGAACTGCAATAAGCCAGGCAGAGCGGGCGGGACGCCGGGGCGCGGGCGTCACCGCCCAGGCTACACCACAGGCTGCAGCTCTGCGCTGCACAGATCCGCGCTGCAGGTCAGGTATCCACAAAAGAGGTCTTGTGGACCGACTCAGCCAGTCGAAAACTAAAACAAGTATCAAGAGCATATCGAAGCGTCATATTGTCGGGCTAGAATTGTTTTTTCCAGCGTCTTTACATGCTTTTGTAACAAATTGGAGGGCCGAGCCTTGGCTAAGGTTGGAGTACCGAAAGAAATTTTGGATAACGAGTACCGAGTGGCGCTGACACTCGCGGGCACGAGCGCCCTCGTAGCAGACGGACACACCGTCTACATCGAAAAGAACGCTGGTGTCGGAAGCGGTATCACCGACGAAGAATACGTACAAGCCGGCGCCAAGATCCTTCCGGATGCGCCCAGTGTCTTCGCCGAAGCCGACTTGATTCTCAAGGTGAAAGAACCGCAGGCCAAAGAAGTGCCGATGCTGCGCAAGAACCAGGTGTTGTTCACGTACTTGCACCTGGCCGCTCATCCCAAGCTGACTCTGGATCTGGTCAAGACCGGCGCCACCTGCATCGCTTATGAAACCGTGCAGACGGACAACGGTGCATTGCCTCTGCTCACACCGATGAGCGAAATCGCCGGCAGACTGGCCACCCAAATTGGTGCCAATTATCTGGAAAGACCGATGGGCGGTCGCGGCGTTCTTCTGGGCGGCGTCCCTGGGGTTGAACCGGGTGAAGTGATCATCGTCGGCGGCGGCATCGTCGGCAGCAACGCCGCGAAAATCGCGCTGGGATTGGGTGCACGCGTAACGATCTTCGATCGGTCGCTGGAGCGCTTGCGCTATCTCGACGACGTATTCAACGGACAACTGCGCACCGTCTTCTCAGTCGGGCACTACCTCAACAACTTGCTGCCGACTGCTGATCTGGTGATCGGCGCCGTCTTGATTCCCGGCAAACAAGCGCCTCGAATCATCACCAAAGATATGGTGAGAAGGATGAAACAGGGTTCAGTGATCGTCGATGTCAGCGTCGACCAGGGCGGATGCATCGAAACTATTCACTCGACTACGCATTCCGATCCCACCTATGTTTGGGAAGGCGTCGTGCATTATGGCGTCGCCAATATCCCGGGTGCAGTGCCGTGGACATCTACGCGCGCGCTGACCAACGCTACGATGCCTTACGTGCTCAAGCTTGCCAAATTCGGCTATCAAGCCGCTCTCGATGATCCGGCCTTGCACCGTGGCGTCAACATCCACAAAGGCGAAATCGTTCATGCCGGTGTGGCAGAAGCGGTGGGAAACGTGGTGGCGACTGCCTGACCGGTCAATAGTCACGCACAAAGTGCGCCAGACAATCAACTAAATGCCCCGGTCGTCAATGCACCACCGGGGCATTTTTCTTAGCAACTAGATCTTGCCTGTCAGCGCAGCAAGAGCGGCGAGGAAGCCTGCCCTGAGCGAAGCGTAAGCGCAGTCGAATGGGCCGGCTGCAGCGAAGCGGAATCGGGCGGAGGAGACGAGGGACGAAAGCCTGCCCTGAGCGAAGCGTAACGCAGTCGACTCAAAGTGATATCTCAGGCAACAGTCCCGATCTCTTTGCCCAGTTGGTGGCGCAGCGCCGCTTCGATCTCGCCAAAGCGGAATTGATAACCGGAGCTTTCCAGTTTCTTCGGCAATATTTTCGAGCTGGCCAGCAGGCACTCGTCGGCAAACTCACCGAAGGCCATGCGCGCTGCAAAGGCAGGCATGGGGATGAATGCGGGGCGTTGCAAAACATGCGCCAGGGCACTGGTGTACTGGGCGTTGGTCACCGGATTTGGTGCCACACCGTTGACCGGTCCGCTAATTGATTCCGTCATCAGGCAATGCAACAAGGCAGCGATCAGATCATCCATCGAGATCCAACTGAACTGCTGCTTGCCAGTGCCGATCGGTCCGCCGGCACCCATTTGAAACGGCAGCAGCATTTTCTGTAAAGCACCACCTCTGGGGCTGAGCACCACGCCGATGCGAAGGTTGATCACACGCGTTCCCAACTTTGCGGCTTCCTGTGCCGCTGCCTCCCAGTCGGCGCAAAGATCGGCTAGAAACCCAGTGCCTCGCTCGCTCTCCTCGGTCAACGTCTGATCACCGCGGTCGCCGTAGAAGCCGATCGCTGAAGCGCAGAGAAACACGCGCGGCGGAGTTTGCATCTGCGCCATCCTCGAGCAAAGCAGCTTAGTGCTGTCAAGCCGGCTGGCTCGCATCCGGCGTTTCTTTTCATCGGTCCAGCGGTCGTTGCCGACGTTGTCACCGGCCAGATGTACAACCGCATCGCAGCCTTCGAGGGCCGAAACATCGAGGGTGCCGCTGCCGGGATCCCAGGTGGAACGCTCACCAGGGGTGGTGGCATTGTCTCGCGATTGCGGACGCACCAGGCGCCGCACTGTCTGTCCTTGCGTCGTCAGGAAAGGGACAAGAGCCGAGCCGATAAAGCCGGTTGAGCCCGTTACTGCTATCTTCATGGGTTTCGCCTCGTTGTATTGTTTAGCGAACTTGAGATCATCGAGAACCGTTTTGTGTCTGTAGTTGAACAATCGCTCGAACTCGACATGCATGACCATGTTGCCGGCAAATTCACCGGCCATGCCGGCGGGCAGCTGGTAAGTGATGGTATCGTCGACCGTTGAAGATTCAGGGCCGTCGTTGATGAAGCGATGCAACTGCTCGTAGAAAGCGAGCGGCCCCTGCACCTGAAAGTCGCAGAATTGCTCGTTCTTGATGTAATCCTTATGTTCGACGGTCCAGGTTGTGTGGACGGGTCCATATGACACGTCCATCTTGAGGCGGGCGCCGTTTTCAATACCGTCGGTGCGCTCGACCACTTCCAGGCGCACCCATGGCGGTGACAAGCGCTCAAAAGCACCAGGCAGCTCGTGCCAGGCGAACACCTGCTCCGCGCTGGCGGGCATGCGCGTATGGAAATTGAATATTTCTTTTCTGGACATGCGTAGTGAAATTATCGTTCATTGACAACGCGCGCAGCGTTTCACCCTTGGTAAAAACGGTGTTGATCACGAACTCTGCCATCAGGGTTGCTGAATAATTCACAACGATGGATGTGAGCGATCTGGCAGCAGGCGCAGCGACTGGCACCTAAAATGCATCGGGACTGGTGCCGCTGACGACTTGTGCAGCTTGTCGCAATTGCACCTGCAAAACTTGTCCAGCCGGTATTACCAGGTTGGCGCCCTTGAGAAACACCAGCCCGTCGGCTGTCGGAACCACACCACTGATGGTGGCAGCAGGCGCGGCGCCGCTCTGGCCGCCTGCCGCCGCAGGCAAGTCAGGTTCCATAGAGACAACCTTGCTGGCAATTGGCACGGCTTTACCATCGGGCGAAAGCAAATGATGAAAATTCAGCTCGAACCCGTTAACGCCCGTCGGCGCAGCGATAATGCGCCCGCGCAACATCGTGCCTGCCGGCACCGTCACCGTCCCTGCTTGCAATGCAGATACAGTCAGCGCCTCGATCACGTTGCCTGTAACTGACGAATCATCGGTGATTGCGCCCTGCAACTTAACGGAGAACGTCACTCCAGCCTGCAGATTGCCTTGAGCGTCCGGCGTTTTGCCAGAGGCCACTGTGCCTTCGGCCGGCACACCACTGGCGGCCGCCATCACCACCCCACCGCCTACAAGTCCGACCCAGCGCCCCGAGTACGAAGTGTGATGGACGTTGCCAATCTCGACATTGCAGGTTTTGCCAGCCGGACCGATATTTGCGTACGGTTCGGCATACTCAGGCGACTGGGCCAGGGCTCGCGGCCAATCACCGGTAAGTGCCGCAATTGCCAGCGCTGCCAAGGGAGCGAACAACCAATTCAATCTCTTCGACATAATTCCCGCCCCTGCGTCAGAGAATGGCGTTCTTTCTGACGACGCCCCCATTGAATGCTTGTTCCCCAGTGGCCACAGCGGTAAAACGCGCAATTCGCGTCAACAAGTTTCACCGCCCGTGGCGAAATTAGGATCTAACGCTTCTAAATGTGGCAGAATCTTGGTTAGACAACATATTCATGTCATGATAACGCCGCCCTTGACAAGGGCACGGATAGTTTGAGGCATTTTTGGGGAATCTTGTTCTTGTATTGTTTTTTCGCGATTGGTGGCTATGAGCAGTAAGTGGGATGAGTATGTCGAGCGCGGTGCCTCGGCTTTTCAAGAAGGCAAGTATTCCGAAGCCGAAAATTTCTTGCATGCCGCTTTGATGGAGGCGGAAACCAGTCAGGATGAGATGCAAGTTGCGCTCAGCCTCGACAATCTGGCCGAAGTCTATTTCGAGCAGGGCAAATACGACAAAGCTGAACCGTTGTACCAGCGCTCACTGCGCATCAGAGAACGAGTACTGGAACCAGAGCACGAAGACATCGTCGCCAGTTTGAACAATCTTTCCGCGCTCTATTTCTTTCAAGAAAAGCATGGAGACGCCGAGCCACTCTGCCGGCAATTAACCGCCATCTACGAAAAGGTGCTGGGACCGGAGCATGCCGAGGTCGGCACCAGTCTCAACAATCTCGGTCTGTTGCTCAAGGCGCAAAAGAAATACGCCGAAGCGGAGCAGGTGTTCAAGCGCTCGCTGTTGATTATGGAGAAAGCTCTCGGGCTCGAACACGCAGACGTAGGCACCAGCCTCAATCATCTCGCCACGCTCTATCAAGAACAAAACAAGTTTGCTGAAGCGGAGCTGCTCTACGAACGGGCTCTGGCCATCCTGGAAACGGCGCTGGGCGCTGAAAGTCCGGAGCTGGCCGAAACCCTCAACAATCTCGTCGGCGTGCTTAAAGCGCAAGGCAAAGAGGCACAAGCTGAGCCGTTTTATCAACAGCTGCTGGCGATCAAAGAGATCAACCTCGGACCGACGCATCCGGAAGTGGTCAGCACCATCGATAATCTGGCCACGTTCCACTACCACCAGGGCAAGTTCGATGAAGCAGAGCGACTCTATAAGCGGATGTTGGCCATGAAAGAGCGGGCCGTGGGCCGGCAGCATCCACAAGTGGCAGCCAGCCTCAGCAATCTGGCCATGGTTTACCAGGCGCAGCAGAAGTTCGGGCAGGCAGAATCGCTGTACAAAGAAGCGTTGCAAATTGTCGAAAAGGCTTTGCCTGCGGATCATCAAGAGGTCGCAGCCGCCGTAAACAGCCTGGGATCGCTGTATCAGAAGAACGGTCGTTTTGCTAAAGCCGAGCCGTATTGGCGACGACTGCGGCAGATGAAGGAGAAACAGTTCGGCCCCAATCATGCTGAAGTGGCAAACTGCACGGCTAACCTGGCGGTTTCTCTGTTCCAGCAAGGCAAGTACAAAGAAGCAGAGCCGCTGTGGAAGCAGCTGCTGGAGACGCGCGAGAAGGCTTTGGGTTCGGATCATCCTGACGTCGCCGTTTGTTTGCATCATGTGGCCGAGACTTTGCGCTTCGACAGTCGATACGATCAAGCGGAACCGCTCTATCAGCGCGCCCTGGCCATTCGGCAAAAAGCATTGGGTCCCAATCATCCGGACGTCGCCGCTTCACTGGAAGGATACGCATATCTTCTGTCTATGACCTATCGCGAAGCAGAAGCAGAGCACCTGAAGACTTGCGCTCGCGCAATCCGCAATCAACCAAGAGCTGCGGCCTCAAGCTAGCGTTAGTAGTGAATATGCTGCCTGGGAGACTACATCCTGCGGCATCTGCGCCGCACCATATGCGGTGCGGGCATTGATGCACGGCTGCAGTATTCACCACTAAAGATTGGACACTGCTGCATTGTTGTATATGACTGCGCTCAATAACGATTCGTTAATAAAGCAAGTTGTAGCCGTGAAAATACGAATGAAGGCGCCGCAACATTCTCTGGACAACGGCCGAATGCGGCAGATAATGGGATGGTTGATTTACCTGTGGATGCCGCATAAATGGTTGTGCCTCCGAACTTTCGGCGGTGCCGCTTGATCGAGCAAAGGAGACGCCTATGATTCCCGCACATCAGGAGCTAGAGTCGGTTCAGCTAGTGCAAGAGTCAACATCGCCCCCGACTGCGGCGGCATGTTTTGAGAAAGCAGAAGCACTGTTGCAGCAATACTGCGACAGCGACAAAACCGATGGCGGGCTCTTGCTGCAAGCGAAGCATTTGGCCAGCCGTGCCCTGGCTGTAGCGCAAGATGATGACCACGTCTCATTGTGCGCGTCCGAATTAGTCTTGTGCGATGTAGCTCGCCTGAGCCACGCAGATTGGCGTCAGGTCGAAGGCATGTACGAACGACTTTTAGCTAAGTATCCAGCAGACGCTGCCACGCGTCACAACCTGGCCCTGTTGTATTTGGATTGGAACCCAGCGAAGGCTGTGCCTCAGTTCGTCATGGCGGGAAGGCTGGCACCGCAAAAGGCACGCCATGAGATCGGGCTGGCCAGAGCCTATTTGAAATTGCACGAATATGGACTGGCAGGCGCGGCGGTCGAAAGAGCGAAGAAGATCGAACCGGAAAACCCGCATATCAAGCCGCTTCACGAAGAGGTTCGCCGGCGCGGATGGGCGCCGGTGTTTTAATCACCGGCTCGTCAAAACTCCTCGGCCAGGTAGCCTGTGTCAAAAATGTATAAAGTAACAAGCGATCCGCCAATCTTGATCTGCCTGCGGAATCTGACATCTACCGCGCCGCCGTTGGTCTGATATGTGGGTCGTGTGCCCGTTCCCCCATTTGCGTAGTCAATGTATGGGGTCTGACTGTCGCTCTCATCGAAGTCTGATTGGTTACCCAGCACCGGGATATTGCCTTTGCCTGGGCCGCCTGTCTGTGGTGGCTTCGCTCCGACGCCGCCGACGCCGGCGTCTTCACCAAATGCGATACCATGTCTGCCCTTCATACATAATCGGTTGTGGCTAGACGCACCGCGCATGGCCACGAATGGATCATCGATCGGCTCTCCGCCATGCCCGCCGCCCAGAATAGTTCCACCTTGTCGCACCTCATCTCTAAGATAAACGTCGATCTGATTCTGGAAGGTGATATCGCCGTTGACTTTGTTACCCTTGACGTTGAGGTTGATTCCATGGAATGCAAGCTGGGGAAGTTTAGTGTTCATGGCTTGCAACGATTCGCCATACATCTGATTCTCGCTCGCGTCTTGTAGAGGCCAGGGGTTGATGTATTCGCCGTTATTGTAATAAATTGTGCCGTCTTTATTGAACTTGTAGACGTGCATAACGCCGTTTGGAATCTGCGGTCCGCTCACCATTGTAGTGATATCGACTTGAGGACCCGCGGGCAAAAGTTGGCTGATCCAATCTTTCTGCTTGTTCAACGTATTGAACGGCATGTTCAACATTCCTTCCACGGAAGAGATGTTTGCTTTCGTCCCGGCACGCCGCACCCAATCGTAAAACAGTGCCCGGTATGCGTCAGGCACCTTGGGGTTACCCGCTAGCATCCATTTCATAGGGAGCATTGTCGTAGTAGGCGGCTTGTCAGGGTAGTCGCCGCCGTTTGGCGTTAGCAAGTTGACATCCGCGCCTTGCAGATCCTTATTGGTTAGCACATCACCAGGCTTTTGAATTTCAGGCAGCGGGCCGTCGGGAAAACTGAGCGAAAATGCGCCGGGCGCCGGTTTCGGATCATAAACGCTGCCCGGCTGAGCGCAGGCAGCGGCATGGACGAGGTCGCCGTTGGGGTGATACTGGCTGGAAATTAGCTCGTTGACGTCCACTCTCACAACAGCGGGAACCTGAGTGGCCTGCGGTCCAGCGGTCGTGAACAGCGATGGATCAACCAGGCGACTGCTTTGTCCCACCGACGCAAAGACGAAATCTCGGCCTTTGTAGGTGATGTCGCTTTCAGATATATAGTTGCCGTTAATCTGCTGCGCCGCCGCAACCGGAGCCACATTTTGTGGTTGTGGCACCGGAATATTAGTCGCCACCCCTTTGGTGAGAACGCCGAGGGTGAGCACCATGGTGCCCGGTTTATAGGTGGATTTTCCGGTCAGGCGTATTTGATTCTGCGTATAGGCGGCTTCGGCATCTGCGTACACATTGATATCGGCGTTATTGATGTCCTTTTCGACAGCGCCGCTCAGCCGTGCCGCGTTCAATACCGTTTCTAATTGATTTGTGGCCAGGATTGTATTTTGCAAATCCTGGTTGGACAGTGCCTGCATGATCGGATCGCCGAGTTGATCCCCAATGATGTACTCAAGCCTGGCGGTTCCGATCAATGTGTTGATGCTTCGCACAGGCAGGTCGTATTGGTCACCCGCGGCTGTTGTCACACCGCAGGGAGCAGCGTCTGACAGGGAGACGTAGCCAAATTGCTGCGTGTTGACGACGATGCGACTGAGGTCCTGAGCTGCGGCCAGAGCTGCTGCCTGGGCGGCGGTATCTTGCTCTTGATGGCTGCCCAACATGCGCACGTAGTTCAAGCCAAAGAAGATCAGCACTATCACCAATCCGCCTGTAACAGCTGCAATCAGCACCAGCATGTTGCCACGCCTGGACCTGAGACCTCTCGGCTTCGAGAAACCTGCCATATAAAAAACGCCTCGGGGGAGAACGACGTTTTACGCGAACGCCAGTTAACACAATGTTAATATTTCCGTACCCAGCCGTCAATTGGCACGAACTCCGATTTTGGCGCAAACTTTCGAGCTAACCCGCTCAGGGGCGGGTTCCTCTCATGGGATTAACTCCTTCGAGTGATTTTTGGAAATTTCGCGGGTGCTTTGTAGAGAGAGATATTGCATTGCGGCATAAGGTTTCGCAGGGCAGCGATCTCTGATGCAGAAATTTGTGGTGATTGCTCGAGAATGAGCTTGGTGAGATTGCGCATCTTAACCAAAGCAGGAAACGATTTGCCGGTCAGTTGATTCCCGCCGATACGCAGGAAAGTCAGCCCGGTCAAACCATCCAGATTGGCAACTCCATCGTCGGTGAACTGATTGTCGAGCAGTTCTAGATGCTCGAGCGCACCGATGTTGCCGATGTCCGCAAGACTCTGATCCGTCAGTTTACCGGTGGCACAGCGCAGATCGGTTAAACGGTAAAGGCGCTCCCCACCCCTGAATATTCGTGCGGGAAGCCCCGGGTTGTAGCTCAGCTCCAGGGTATTTAGCAGCTTCAGTTGGGGAAGGAAGGCAAAATCTTGATCTTTGCACGGCAACCGAACAACAGCAAACATGTTCAGGTTGGTCAGTCGTTTCAGATTGCCGAGGCACGTGAATGCAGCTGGAGCAATGGCTGAATCGTGGGAAAGGTCCAGAATTTCAAGCGTCGTGATTCGAGCAATCGATTGCAAACCGGCACCGGTAATCTTCGTTTTGTTGACATAAAGCTGCGTCAACGGCAGATGTGCATCTGCCAACAACTGCAGCGACTTGTCCGTGATCGAGCTTTTATTCAGGTTCAACACTCGGATTTTTGCGTGAGTTTCCTGGATCCGCTGCAATAGGTATTTAATCGTTCGATCGTCCACCATCGGTTCGCCCAGCGTCACGGTTGTGGAGCTTCCAATCTCGGCGCTATCGACGAGCACGTTTGCCCCATTGCCAACGGCCTGATCGGCAGCGTCCACCAAAACTGAATGCCTTTCGTCATCATCACGCTGGTTGAGCGCCTTGCCTGAGGCATCACCTGTGGTGCTCTGTGCCGGTGCGGTCGACACCGACAAATTAGGTTGATTGGCTGGAGGATGCAGCGAAGAATTGTGCCAAACTTTAACTGCCAGCATTGCCAGTGACAGGCATGTCATGGCGATCGCACTGGCCAGTAACAGACGCGGAAACGTCTTGCCCGGTTGACGCTGTCCGTGCCCCGCCGTCGGCTGAGCAACTGCACTTTCCTCACCGGCTGCGAGCAGGTCTTGTTTCATCTCTTGGAACGTTTGATAACGATCCGCAGGATCCTTTTTGATCGCCTTAGCCACCAATCGCTCGAGTGCCAGCGGAAATGTTTTGCCGAGCGAAGCCTCCTTCATGCTTACCGGTGTTTCGTTTACATGTTTGAACAGCGTCTCGATCGCCGACTCGCCTTGAATCGGTGGTGCCCCAGTCAGCGCGTGATAGAGAACGCATCCGGCAGAGTAGATATCGGTGCGAAAATCGATCTTTTTGCCGAGCGCTTGTTCCGGGCTCATATAAATCGGGCTGCCGACTATCTGACCGGTCTGGGTCAGATTGGTGTTCGCGGACGAGCCATCAGGATAAACAACTTTGGCAATGCCGAAATCTACAAGTTTTATTTTGCGCTTGTGGTCTGCGTTGGCCGGCAACATGATGTTGCTCGGTTTTAAATCGCGATGCACAACACCCTGGCTGTGCGCATACGACATCGTGTCACACAGCTGTGCAAAAATTTCGAGCGCTTCGGGCATGTCCAATGCGCCCTTGCGCGAAATGATTGTGCCGAGATCGTCGCCAGGCAGATATCCCATCGCCATAAAGGGAAATCCGTCGTCAGTTGTGCCATATTCTTTGACCTTAATGATGCATGGATGCGAAAGAATGTCGGTGGCCCTGCATTCCTGCATAAAACGCGTTACTTCGCCGACGTGCTTGTTGCGCAGCAAGAGCTTCAACGCCACGTCGCAATCGTCGCCAGGGTCATAGGCTTTGACGATCAAGCCCATGCCGCCATTACCAATAGTGGCAAGATATCTGTAACGACCACCAATAACTGAGCCGGGGTTCAAACCATTGACGAGCAACGCCCCGCACGCGCAAACCACCTCGGGCCGGTCATATTTGCTGCCGCAGTGCTCGCAGGCGCCTGCAAGCGAATACACGGTTCGGTCGAGACTCGTTTCCTTCGGCGACATTGGCTCCTGCAGCCGGCTGCATTACAGCCGACCCTGATTTCGTTGCTATACCCTCAGTACTATTTATGTACCTCAGTGGACGTTATCTTCCATCATTAACCTTTGCGGCTGTAAACATAGTGCGCCCTGTCAGCAGCCGAGCAACGATAGTTTGTCGTACACTTTCGCCAGCCACTCGGATTTTGAAATGCAGAGCTCAATCGATTCAGGCAAATCCAATCTTTGGCTCGCATCACTGTGTATGAGGATTGCGGCACTCTCGGTGCTGCTCACCTTTCAGGTGCATCCGGCCGTGGGCGCCAGTCCTTCCGGTCAGGAAGCCAACCCAGTTGTACTGGAGCGGAGTCCCCCGTCTTTGCAAAAACATTACTTTGAGGACTCGCCCTGGTTGAGGGGTTCCGCGAAATTGACACCCCGGACAAAGTGGTCATTTCCTTTCCATCGTCCGCAGGTTTCATTCGATATCGTCTCAGACGCGGCGGCCGTGCAAGACAAGATTCAGGTGAAGATAACCGGAGTAAAAATGAAACTCTCATTACCGATGGTGATGCTGATTTCAAAATCTGCAAAACAGGACACGCTCGAACACGAAATGGGGCACGTGCTGATCTGCACGCGCGCATACAGCCGTATCGCTTCGCAAATCGATGCATACGCCAGGCAGTTGATCGGCAAGACCTATGCCGGCCGCGGTAAGGACACAACTTCAGCTTGCCAGGCTGCCGTCGATCAACCGCTCGATGCGCTCTCAAGGAAATACATAAGTCTTAGCCAAGAGGTCAATAAAATTTCTCAGAGGTACGATCTGATTTACGCCACCAATCCCCGCATCTCGATTAAAACTGCGATCAAAATGGCGGAAACCGCCGTCGCTGCCAAAAACGATCGCGAGCGCCGGGGAAAGGACGGCCGCACTCAATAGCTGTGCCGAGCACCGAGCATGCAAAATCTGCGGCGAAGGGTGTGTTGCTAGCCACACGTCAATTTGGAACTGCTAGACTTTCGGATAGCGTCCGGACTTCCAGTGGGAGGAAACAATTTTGAAATTGAAAGAGCAATGGTGTGTTGGCGCTGCTCTCTCTTTGCTGTTCCCGCTCTCGGCACTAGCAGCGGTTGCACCCGGCGATATTCAAACTGCGATTGAGAAGGCGAATATATTGGCGGCAGGAACGAGTATGAACGTCACCGTCAGCGACGGCAACGTGGTTATCTCCACATATCGCCGCAACACCGTCGACAAGGACTGCAAAATCGACGCTGTCTTGATAGCGCGAGCAGCGATGACACTGGCGCCGTCAGAGTTGAACCGCGTGACAATTTACTTTTACAGTCGCGCCGATTTGACCCACTACAAAGAAATTTCGCTATCGGCAGGCGACATCAAAGCCTTTGGAGCGGGAGACATTAATAAGGAGCAGCTTCTTTCTTCTGTGGCGCTGATCGACCACAGCGCCCAAGATGCCGTTAGTTTGTCTCAGTTGATCGGAGCGACCGAAGCGAAGCAGGCTCACAATTACGAAATATCCTCTCCCGACAACAAAGGCAACATTGACGTCAAGACGCAGTTGGAGTCATGGATTCCAGATGCAGACGCCAAATACCAAGCCCTGAAGTTGGCGGACAAAATCGTTTCTGCAGCTCCGGCCGGATCAATCAAAAACCTTCACATCACTTTTACCGCGCCCGACTCAGGCACGGTGCGAGAGGTGGAGGTGAAAGCAGAGACGATCGCTTCGCTGCAGAAAAAAATATTCGATGCGCTGGCGATCGTTCCGATTAACGCACCTACGGGTATCGTAGCGGCCGGACCGATGGAAACGGAGCGAGAGGCGATCGCCGGTCGCATCAAGGTGCTTGAAAAGGCTGGGGTGGGCATGGCTTTGTACAATCAGTTGTTCGCCACGATTGAACAACATGCCAAAGATGGCAACGAAACCGCCGTCGCGACCGAAGTCAAACAGATTAGCGAGGCGCTGGACCGCCAGGAGAAAACACTAAAGGAACAGAAAGAAAGACTTGCTACCGCCGGCAAAACCCCCGAAGAAAGACCGTCAGCGCGGATCTTGTATCCGGCCTCGCGGACGGCACCAAAAGAACAGCGCTGGGTTCTCGGAACTCCGGTGATGGAAAGTGCGATCATCAAAGATCCTTTTGGGTTAATCGCGCAAATCCAGCCTACTGTCAAGAACGCTGAAACAAACCCGAAGTTCTATCATCTCATTCGCTTCTTCGCGCAAACCCTGTACGCTGCCGGAAGTAAAGAAGCAGCCGCGAAGTTCGATCAACGGGCGTTCGAGATGGAGACCAAATACCCTCAACTGAAACAGTAGTAGAGTGAAACTCTTTCACTCTGTCCATTCTTTTGGCGCAGCGATTGGACAGGGATGCGATTAGCCAGCTCCTGATCGCCCACAGAGAACCAACACAAACGACGCCGACGGCGATGATTGGCAGTAGGAGCGCATAGGCGCAGCCAAACAAGACCATCGACGCACCCATCAAAATACGGGACTTTGTCTGACTTCGGCCGGCCAGCCATGATGCTGCAAAACCGGCTGCAGCAAGCGACCCGCCCCAGATCAACCGGTCGAGCACGTAGGCAAGCAGCTTTTGCAGCTGCAATGCGCGATTGTATTTCAGCGGCAGAACGATATTGATCTTGTTTTCTGCCGCCTGGACTGCCTGATCCATGGCCTTCAATTGGGCAGCGTTGGGAACAGCTTGCTCTGCCGCCGCCCTGTCGTACATCTCGACCGCCGCAGCTGCGACAGCCTCTACGTCTGCTTCTCTGCCGTTCCCCTGGAACGTAGGGCCGCTGATCAACGCCGCCATCACGGCATTATCGGAGATCAATGCCGCGGACTGATCGGGGACAGTCGACTCCGCGTTAGCACCGGTGATGGTGCATGCGCACGCTAATATGCAGAGAGCCAAGATTGACTTGAGCCAGTTTCTTCTATACACGAGCGTCAACCTCTCGATGTTCATTGCCCGCAATACCGACGAAACAGATCCGCGCTCGAATCCGGCTGCGTTCGAGCGCAGCGGCCCACACCACCCACAGTGGCATATCATCGAAAGCGAAGCGCTGGTTGCACAGACGCTATTCTTCTCAGACGTGCACGAGGGCGCTCGAGCCGTTCAGGGAACGGTTCGAACAGCGAGGCTTCGCTTCGCACTATAGCGAAACAAGCTGTTTGTATTTGGTTTTAGTAAGGGGACTCCAATGCCGGCGAAAATGCTGGCAGGGCTAGCTTAATACCAAAGTCGCCAGAAGTCAAGATGCGCGTGTCCGGGGGACTGTTTTGGCAAGTTTTCAGTCGCAGTTTTTTCCGAATTTATGAGAACGCGATTTGAAATTGCTTGCAAACTGGAACAATCTTTTTAGAAGCACCGGCTGCCGACAGGAACAATGCGCTTAGATCTCAAACTGTCTCACAAAGGACTGATCCTGGTCATCATCCCGGTGGTGTTCGAACTGATTTTCATCGGTGTTTTAGTCAAGCTACTTCAAGAGGCGGAGCACCAGGTCTGGCTCGAAAACAAGGTCAAAACGATTGCCGTCGAATCGCATGAACTGACGAAACTGTTTTACGACGTTGGCTCTGCCGTGGTGTTGTACGGGGTTACCCGCAACAAGGCGTTTTTGACTCGCTATGAAGATGGAATGGCGCAAATTCCCGATCAGGTGACATCGATCAAAAAGAGCGTCCATGAGCTCAATCCAGTGGATCGGAGTTTCGCTCCTGTTGAAACGGCTACATTCAACGGACTGGAGTCGCTCAGGCAGATGCGCGCCAAAGCAGAACTAGGCGACACGCGAGCACTGTTTTCGCGTGACGCGCGAGCGATTCTGCAAGAATATGTCAACGTGATCACGCAGTTTGTCGAACAGCAAAAGGAAATTGAAAACCAGGCACCAGAGAAGACCGCGGCCAGTCGGCGCAACGTTATTTTCTGGCTGGGCGGCGGTCTTTTTGTCAACATTGCCATGGGGTTTGCGCTGGCTCAATTCTTCAACATGGGCACAACGCGTCGCTTGAACGTGCTCATGGACAACACCACTAAACTGGCAAAACGGCAGGTGCTTAATCCCCCGGTTGGGGGGTCTGACGAAATCGCCCACCTCGATCGAATTTTCCATGAAATGGCCAACGCTCTGGACGAATCCGCCAAACGTAAGCAGGAACTGGTTTCCATGGTCAGTCATGATTTGCGTACTCCACTAATGTCGATGCAAGTTTCACTTGAGCTGCTATCAGCGGGCGCCATGGGTCAGTTGCCGGACCAGGCGCGCAAAGAGCTGTCTGTCGCCGAATACAACGCTACAAGATTGATACACCTGATCAATGACCTGCTCGACATCGACAAGATGGAGGCAGGAAAATTCGAACTCGTTTGCAGATATTCGGAAATCGGCTACATTTTCGAGCGCTGCGTTCGCTCTGTACGGGCATTTGCAGATCGGCATCAGGTCGCGATTGCCATGCCGGATGACGATGACACAAAAATCTTTGCCGATCCCGATCGACTGGCTCAAGTGATCACCAATTTGCTTTCAAACGCGATCAAATTCTCGCCTGCAGGCAGCGAAGTAATGATGACTTACGAGGATTTACCGGATGCCACCATCGTTAAAATCATCGACCATGGAAGCGGCATTCCCAAAGGATTTGAGCAGAAGATATTCGAACGCTTTCAGCAGGTCAGCGCCAAAGACGCCAACGAGAAAAAGGGCAGCGGTTTGGGACTAGCCATCTGCAAAGCGATTATCGATGCGCACGAAGGCACAATCGGTGTGGATTCTAAAGAGGGAGAAGGCAGTACCTTCTGGTTCCGGCTGCCGAAAGAACGATACTCGCCGACGCCGCAAGAACCGCAAAGCGAGTCGGCCAGCCAGCCGTAGCGCGCGGCGCGGACCTAATCTGGGGGGCGCAGGCATCTTGCCCGCTGGTGCTGACTCAAGGCGGGCGGGACGCCCGCGCCCCGAGGTCGAGTTGAGTTGTGCTCAAGCGTCGATTGTGTAACCGAGACCGTGGACGGTGCGGATCGGAGAGTCCTTGCTCGATCCTGGGGACAGCTTCTTGCGCAGAGTTTTGATGTATGTGTAAATCGTCTCTGAAGTGGCGTCGGAGTCCGAGCTCCAGATGTGCTCGAGCAGTTGATCGGCGCTCACCACTTTATTGGCATGTTTCATCAGAAATTCCAGCAATGCGAACTCTTTAGGTGCCAATTGAACGTCTTCACCCTTGTTGCTGACTTTGTGCGTGGACGTGTCCAGCTCGATTGCTTTCGCTTTCAGCGTTTGCCCCGTAAACGCGGACGGTCTGCGCAAAAGCGCGCGTATTCTAGCCGATAGCTCTCGAATGTCGAACGGCTTGGTCAGGTAATCGTCTGCCCCTGAATCAAGCCCAGTCTCTTTCTCGGTCACAGCATCGCGCCCGGTCAACATCAATATCGGCGTCGTTCCCCCGCCCGCTCTGTACTTCTTGCATATTTCGATGCCAGTGATGTTAGGCAAACCCCAGTCGAGAATGACCAGCTCATACTTGAAATATTCAAGATTCTCCATAGCTTTGAGACCGTCGTAAACGGTTTCCACGGAATGATGTTCGTGCTTAAGCCAGGCCTCAATTCGTCCGGCGAGATCCAGATCATCTTCAGCAAAAAGAATCTTTGCCATCCAAGGCACTCCCAACAGCAGTGGCAGATAAATTCGAAACAGTACTTGGCTCGCACCAAACTCATATCTGCCCGCGGACGTCTAGTTTTCAAACTTTTGGTCCGTTACACCTCCAAAATCATTAAGCGGAATCTCTGTCAGTCAATGAAACCGGAAAAACCATACCCCAGTATGCCTTCAATTGATCTTTACAACTGTTACTGTTGTAAAAATGAATCGGGCTGTCGTTGCTAACTCCAGAACTGATATCGGTTGAGTTTCGCCGCCTTGGAGTTCAACCGATATCGGTTGAGTTTTGCCGCCTGAAGTTCAACCGAACTCGCTCGGGTATCGAATCTATACGGAGCTGCGTGCTATGCCGTTCAATATCAAGTCGAAGCATCGATCCATGCGAGCCATGAGACCGACGGACTTGCGGCCTTCGCGAATCCAGACGAACTGTTCGTTCATGATCGCCAGGGCGACAAAGTAACCAACTTCCTTAGGATGAATGTCTTTGCGAAACTCCCCGGTGCTTTGCCCATGCAGGATGATCTGTTCGAGCATCAGCACCATTGGCGGTGTGTCGTCATCGTGGTCGCATTGCAATTCACCTTTCATCATCGGGCTGAATCGTTGAGCAATGAAGACCTCTAGCAAGCGCGCATTCTCCTGCATCCACCGCACGACGTCTACCAATAGCGCATGCAATATCTCCCGGGCCAGCGCTTGCTCGCCGAGCATTCGCTGCGCTCTGGACAGCACTTCTTCGCTGGTTTGCTTCTTGATTTCGAGAACTATGTCTTCTTTTGATTTGAAATAATAGTAAAAGGTTACTTTCGCTACATCGGCAGCTGCGACGATGTCATCGATCGTTGTTGGGTTATAGCCCCTCTCGGTGAACAGATCTATAGCGGCCTTGAGCAGGCCCTGCTTGGTCTGTTCACGCTTCCTTTCTCGTCGGCCTAACAACGGCTCATGCCTCCAGATTAGGTTGACAATCTTACCACAGTATGGTTACATACTCAAGTAGGGTTCGAAATATCCAGCGAGCAACAGGGGCAGACTCCGCCAGCAGCAAAGGTTCAAAAACGTTTCGCTTAGGCTGCGTCACTCAGTCCTCGCACAAGCAGCTACTTTCGCTTACTAGATATTAAGGATTTTCTGGAAGGAAGCACAGCCGCTAACCACCATCAAGCGCTACGCTTGGCAAGATCTATCGAAAATGGAACCACGGGATCCCTCGGATATGAAACAGATCGTCAGAACACCGCAAGCGACTTCACCTCGATCTGGCAGTCCTCCGGACGCAAGCCCTGCCGCCGGACTGCCATCAAGGGCGAGGACCGATGTGATCAAAGCCTGGTTAACGCGGCCTGTCCTGATTACGGCGGCGATTATAGTTTTACTGGCAGCTGGTTTCGCCTGGAAGAGCGGCTCCATTTTCAACAGTAATAAAGGATCGGGGCCGGCAGCAAAAGTGCCAGTCTTGACAGTCAGCGTGCAGCAACCTTCCTTCAAGCCATTAGAAAGGCTGTTGTCCGTGCACGGCTCGGTCTCCGCGTGGGATCCGATTTCAGTGGGCGCCACCACATCTGGTTTGGAAATCAAAACAATTTTGGTTGAAGAAGGCAATCTCGTCAGGAAAGGTCAAGTGCTCGCCACTCTGGACTCATCACAGCTCGTTGCTGAACTCAGCAGCGAGAAAGCCAGGCTCGCTGCCAGCGTCGCCAATGTGAGTAAGTCGATTCAGCCGAACCGTCCTGAAGACATCAATGCGCTGGCGGCGCAAGTGGAGCAGGCATCTGCCAACGTTGAAGACCAGCAAGCGGCGCTGCTGCAGGCACAGGCCAATCTGGAGAACGCCGCTTCGAACATCAAACGCTATCAATATCTGAGAGATCAAGGCGCGGTCAGCACACAAGAAGCGGAGAATCGAACGCTGGCTGTGCAAGTTAACGAAGCCGTAGTACACAGCGCGCAAAAGAAAGTTGCGGCCGCTCGTTTTGTTTTGAAGCAAGCACAAGAACGCCTGGCAATGGCTCGCTCCGGCGGCAGGAAAGAAGATATCCAGATCGCCCATGCCAACGTAGGCGAAATCGAAGGCAATGTGAAAAAGCTCGAAACTGAGATCAATCAGACAATCATCAAGGCGCCGGTTAATGGTTTAATCACAAGGCGCGACGCTCATGTGGGCGATATTTCCGGTGTTGGCAAAGCCATGTTTCTAATGGCGAGAGAGAATCGCCTTGAACTGCGAGCGCAGGTTCCGGAAACAGATCTGCACATGATTAAAACCGGTCAAGTTGTCTCGATCGATTCCTCATTTACCGGTACCGGCAAAGTCACTGGCCGTGTGCGGGAAATCAGTCCGTTGGTCGATCAAGATACGCGGCTGGCGACGGTGCGAATCGATGTTCCCAATAGTTGCGGGCTGAAATCCGGAATGTATGCCGAAGGTCACATCAATGTCGGCGAACAAACGGCACTGACTGTGCCATCACAGGCGGTGATCAACCGCGACGAAAAAACCAGCGTGTTCGTTTTGCATCAAGACGTGGTTGAAAGCAGGCAGGTTGCAGTCGGCAATCGTTTCGGCGACCTGACCGAGATTACATCAGGGCTTAGGCCGAATGAGGCGATCGTGGTCGACGGCGCTGGTTTTCTCAAAGACGGCGATTGCGTAGCGATTGCGCGCTGAGACGGAGGCAGCAAAATTCATGGACCTGCGGCGCATCTCAGCCTGGTCGATCAATAACCCCGTTCCGACAACGGTGCTGTTTCTCGTCCTTTCAATCATCGGCATCTTCTCCTTCTGCACACTGGGTATCGACGAAAATCCCAACATAGACTTGCCTATCGTCTCTGTTACCGTCTCAGAGTCAGGCGCCGCTCCGTCAGAACTAGAGACGGAGGTTACACGCAAGATAGAGGATGCCGTCGCTGGCATCGGCAATATCAAGCACATCAGCTCCAGTGTAGATGAAGGTATTTCGACAACGACGATCGAATTCGTCCTCGGAACCAACACCGATCGAGCCGTCAACGATGTGCGCAACGAGATCTCGAAAATCAGGCAGCAGTTGCCGCAGGGCATCGACGAGCCGGTCGTGCAGCGGCTGGAATTCACCGGCAGCGCTTTCGTCACTTACACCGTTTCTTCAAACAAACGCTCAGTGGAAGAGTTAAGCTGGTTGATAGATAACGACATCGCCCGCAACTTGCTCTCAGTCGCCGGTGTCGGTCAGGTTCAACGCGCCGGGGGCGTTGACAGAGAGATCAACGTCGATTTGAATCCGACTCAGTTGAATGCGTTGGCCGTATCTGCCGACATGGTCAGTCCACAAATCCGCGCCTTGAACATCAACCTGCCAGGCGGCAGAGGCGAACTCGGCGCGAAAGAACAAGCGATTCGCACGCTTGGTAGCGCGCAGACGGTGGCAGCGCTGGCGCAGACGCAGGTGATGCTGGCCAATGGCACATTTGCCCGGCTGAACACACTTGGCTCAGTCAATGACGGAACCAGCGAACAGCGTCAAATGGCGTTGCTGAATGGCAAGCCGGTTGTGGCTTTCGCTATCGTTCGCAGCGTCGGTTCAAACATGGTCGATGTCGAAAAAGGGGTCGACGAAAAATTGAAAGCGTTGCAAAAAACGCTGCCGCCGGACATCAAAATAAATAAGATCCGCAGCGAAGCCCGCTTCGTGCACGAATCCTACGAGGCTTGCATAGATTCATTACTGGTGGGCGGATTCCTGGCGATTATTGTGATCTGGCTCTTCCTGGGCAACTGGAGAGCGGCCGTGATCTCGGCACTGGCGATGCCACTATCGCTGATACCAGCCTTCGCCGTGATGAAGGCGGGAAACTTTACTCTGAACAATATGTCATTGTTGGGTCTGTCGCTGGTGATCGGCGTGCTGGTCGACGATGCAATCGTAGAAATCGAGAACATCGTGCGGCACATGAACATGGGCAAGAGCCCATTTAAAGCCGCTCTCGATGCGGCAGACGAAATCGGACTGGCCGTGGTAGCCACGACAATGACGATCGTGGTCGTATTCATTCCAGTTGCATTTATGGGCGGCATTCCCGGACAGTTTCTCCGACAGTTCGGCTTAACGGTAGCAGCGGCGGTTATGTTCTCGTTGCTCGTCGCTCGAATGCTCACGCCTTTGATGGCGGCATATCAGATGAAGCCGATGAAGGAGCACAAGGCCGGCGGCAAGCTGATGTTGGTTTATGACAAACTCCTGCACTGGGCGCTGGCTCATAGAATTCAGACGATTGTCGCCGGTATCATATTTTTCGGCGCCAGCCTGGCTCTGATGCGCACTTTACCAACGTCGGTAATTGGCAACGTCGACCGCAATGAAACGATGCTGACTGTCGAACTGCCTCCCGGGGCGGAGCTGAGAGATACCGCTCGCACGGTGCTGAAACTATACGACAAGCTGCACGCGCGCAGCGAAGTGACGCAAGTGTTCGCCACCATAGGCACGCCCACGACCGGCAAAATGAATAGCGGCGGCAGCGCTGGAGAAGTAAACAAAGCCACTCTTTATATCACTTTGCTGCCCAGAGAAAAACGCAAGCTTTCTCAAGAGCAGTTCGAAGCTCAGGTGCGCTCAGAGCTCAAGCAAGTGCCTGGAGCGCGACTGGCTTTTACCCGCATCGGCGGCATCACAGGCAAGCTGAGAGTCGTTCTCACCAGCGATGACGATGTCTTGCTCACGCGCTCTGCCGACAACATCGCCAAAGGAATGCGCGACATAGCTGGAATTTCCGACATAATCTCCAGTGCATCCTTGCAGCGACCGGAGATTTTGGTTCGTCCCGACTTCGCGAAAGCGGCAGAGCAAGGCGTTTCCATACAACAAATCGCGCACACTGCGATGATTGCAACGCTGGGCGACATTGATGCCAATTTGCCCAAGTTCAATTTGAGCGATCGCCAGATCAACATCAGAGTGCAACTTGATCCTCGGTACAGGCGAGATCTGGAGACCATACGCAACCTGCGCGTTCTCGGCAAAGGCTTCAGGCTGGTGCCACTGAGCACGGTGGCACAAGTCGAGATGGGAAGCGGGCCGGCTCAAATCCATCGGCTCGATCGCGCCCGGCAGGTGACGATCGAAGCGAGCCTGGCATCAGGGCTTCCACTTGGACAGGCGCTGGCGCTAGTTCATCAACTGCCGGCGTACAAAAATCTTCCAGGCAATATCATCGATACCCCGTCCGGCGACGTAGAAATTCAAAAGGATATCTTTACCGGGTTCGGACAGGCTTTAGCCGCAGCAATCCTTCTTATTTATGCAGTGCTCGTGCTGCTGTTCGAAGGCTACATGCATCCATTCACGATCATGATGTCTTTGCCTCTGGCGCTGGGCGGGGCTCTAATTGCTCTTGTGCTCGGCCATCAGTCATTGGGATTCTATGCCCTGATTGGCATTGTTATGTTGATGGGTCTAGTGACCAAGAACTCGATTCTGCTCGTTGAATATTGCCTCATGGCCATGAAACAAGGCAAACCGCGTTATCAAGCCATTGTTGAATCGGGCGAAGCCCGTATGCGTCCAATTCTAATGACGACAGTGGCGATGATCGTCGGCATGCTTCCGGTCTGCCTCGGTATCGGCGCCGGTTCTGAAGCGCGAGCACCAATGGCTATTTGCGTCGTCGGTGGATTGATTACATCCACACTGCTGACACTAGTAGTGGTGCCTGTTGTCTTTACCTACGTCGACGACATGCAACAGTGGCTGGTCAAGCGATTGCCCAAACCAGAACGCGAACACGATCAGCAATCATCGCCGGAAGGCCAAGAACCCGTCATCTCGGCCTCGCGGAACATTCACTAACTTAGTCAGGACGCAAGATACAGGAGCAACACTCTGTCGAGTAAGGTAGCCGATGCCGAGCCTCATTGTCGGGCAAAGTGCGGCTGGCACTATCTATATGAGGCGTGGCCATCTTCTACATGAGCAAATGCACGTAGCGTGTGCAGCTGACGATGTTTGCCACCCATGATATGTTCGACAGGAACACCTTCTGCGACCAACTCATCTGCCACCATTGATCTGTGACACCGCCACCAGACTGCTTCTGAACACATAATTGCCACGCTGTTCTTGCGAGCTAACTGCAAAAGCTTATCTATGCCTTTCCGGAACGGAACAGTTTCCATATAGTCCGCGTAGCCTCGGAACGAAGCGTTCTGCCACACCGTGTTTAGTGAGCTTGCTTTGGCATGGCGCAATCCGCCGAGATCAGTCATATGCTTATATTTGATGCCTTCGTTTGGTAGCGTCTCTGCAAGCTTGTCACTGTTAAATTGCGGATTAAATCTAGATTTCGGAATGGTGCGAATATCAACCAGCATTGTGACGCCGTTGGCGTCTAGAAGTTCAACAAGTTCTTCAAAAGAGTGGGTGGAATGACCAATTGTCATGACTACAGGCTTATTTTGCGTAGTTTGTTTCTTTGTCATTTCACGTGTCCTTCTTCGGCAAGCAGATACAAAAGAACGTGAAAGTAAAGCAAACCTGAGTACGGTTTCCAGAGGTTCACGACGGCTTGAAGTTCCTGGCGATCCATATCCGAATTTAATGCCTTCAGTTTACTTCGTGCTCCTGAGTCGTCTATAGGATACCCGTCAATTTTGCCGTAACCTCTGAGCATTATGTACTCGGCGGTCCAATTTCCGATGCCTCTGATTCCAGTCAATTGCGCCTTCAAATCAGCGTAATCGCTCAGCTTTATTTCGCCAGTCTCAATCGCTCTGGCCATCTCGATGATACTTTCGTAGTTCGGTGCTTGGCGCCACATCTTTCAGCCAAGCGGTTAGCTGAAGCTCCTCTGTTTTAACGCGGCGCGGCCATATCCGATCAACCAGGAAATGCGGCTGCTTGCTAGTGCCGCTAAGTTCATAAACTCGCTCAGTGTGAATTGTCATCTCTCCACCTCCTGCTTTTTGTACTTGCTGAGCACGTGGCAGAGCATTGAAAAATCTCGTTTGGCAAACTCATGATCTTCCCACTGCCTTCATTTCAGGCAATCCAGTTGGTATCTCTAAGGCGATTGACTGATGCAGAATCTGAGTCGGACGTGATCGTCCTGCCTCGATTGATGCTGTTAGCCCACTCAATTTGCTTAGTTCATCACTACCAAGTGTTTGTTCAAGGGCTGGGAAAAGACAGTTTTCTTCCCAACGAACATACGCATCCAGTGAAGAAGCCACGCTTGCGATTAAGCCCAGCCCTGGATCAATAGCCGGTTCAATTTGATCCAGCTCACTTATAAGCTTACGAACGTTATTGTGATGTTGTTGAAATTCAGCTCGCAGCGCTTCATCTGTAATCACCGGCGATAAAACTCGTTGCTCATCCTCCAGATAGGAAAGTATTACATCACGGCTTGCGGCGCGTATTTGCTCGGCTAAGCGCACTCGGTCATGTTCTGATGCACGCACTGCTTTGTGTCCATGCTGAGCGCAAAGAAGCCCTATACCGTGATCTCTAGAAAGCGGCTGAAGACTGGGATGACGTTTTTTTGTGTTGTCCATTGCTCAATTCTCTCCATAACTGATATTTATCTGAAAAACTCACCGACGTGGTTTTTCTATTGGGACCAGCTTCTAACTCCGATGGTTCCGATTGCTATACATTTATGAATATGAAATCTACCAGTATGGCTAGATACACCACTAAAGGCATAGTGTGCTGGCTTATGGATGTCGGCATAATACTACTTTAGTGATATACTCGGTTGCAGAACGACTAAGGGGTGTGCAGTGGTTACCGTTAGAACTAAGGTTTTTGTGGCTGCTGAGAGGAAGATTGCAGAGAATGCTCAGAGACTCCTTGGAGAAGTCTTTGGCAGCCACCTTGTCGGACAGACCGATAGCAACGACGGCTTGGTAGCAACGGTCGCTACGCTCCAACCCAATGTCATTCTGATTCAGCACAATGCGCGCGATCTC
>Ga0182024_10006736_pt1 | contig 25086 bp, 20 predicted proteins | sample P32metaG_FD_120480 | JGI IMG/M metagenome (GOLD analysis project Ga0182024, IMG submission 120480) | Permafrost microbial communities from Stordalen Mire, Sweden - P3-2 metaG (Illumina Assembly) | ecosystem: Environmental > Terrestrial > Soil > Wetlands > Permafrost | place: Sweden: Stordalen...
ACCAACTGGTTCTCAACCCGCAGCTTCTCAACCCTCAGCTTCTCAACCTATTGCCCCGCAATCCTCGGGGAAAACCTCAATAACATGGGCGGCGCAACACGTGCCCACACTGGCCGACGCATACGCCGTCTGCCGGGCAATCGCCAAACGCGAAGCCAAAAACTTCTACTACGCATTCCTTGCTTTGCCGCGCGGCCGCCGCAACGCCATCTGCGCCATCTACGCATTTATGCGGCAGGCCGACGACCTCGTCGACGACGAGTCCATTCCGCCAACCGAGCGCCGCCACCGCTTGGATGTTTGGCTCGCCGCATGGCGCGAAGTATCGAAAGGCGCGTCCACCACAGACCCTGTTTTTCTCGCCGTGCGCGACGCAACTGAGCGCTACAACATTCCACTCACCCTCCTCGACGAGCTCGTCGCCGGCGTCACGCTCGATCTGGGCCACGCTGCTGACGGTGCTCCGGAGACCTACGCAACCTTTGCCGATCTCTATCATTATTGCTACCTGGTCGCATCCGTCGTCGGCCTGGTCTGCATCCGCATCTTCGGTTATCGCGACCTGCGCGCGGAAAAGCTCGCCGAAGAAACCGGGGTCGCCTTCCAGCTCACCAACATTCTCCGCGACGTCGCCGAAGATGCCGCCCGCAACCGCGTCTATCTACCGCTCAAGAATCTCGCGCAACACAATGTCCCAATAGACGCGCTGCTTCATCGTCCGCCCGGCGCACCGCCCACGCCCGCCGAGCGCGAACTCTTCGCCGCCATCGCGCGACTCGCCGAGCACTATTACAGTCGCACGCGTTTTCTCTTGCCACTGGTCGATCCAGCTAGCCGTCCCGCGCTCTGGGTGCTCGTCTCCATCTATCACGCGCTTTTGAAGCGAATCAAGCGCGCCAATTACGACGTCTTCTCGCGCCGCGCCGCCGTTCCGACGTGGCAAAAGCTCTCCATCCTCACATTCGGCCTCGTCTGGACCGCGTGGGCCCGCATCTTCAATTAGCGGCTCAAACCAAATTTGTTTAGTTCGTGGAATCTTGCGCCTGTCGCATTCATCTCCATGCGATAACCTGAAGCGGGGGTATTTCCCATGCGACTTCGCTCCCTCAGTCCGCGCACGCTCGCGATTCTTCTGCTGGCTCTTGGTGTGGCCCTGGCTCCACGCGCGTCATCAGGGCAGGGAACCAGCTTCAATCCCGCGTTGCCTCTCACGCATGTCGACAACGGCCCCAACTCAGCCTGGGCTCAAAGCCAGCACTATGTCGTCCTCGTCTCACTCGACGGCTTTCGCTGGGACTACGCAAAGCGCGACAACGCTACGCATCTTCTTGCGCTTGCGAAGCGCGGCGTGTCGGCGCCTCAAGGAATGTTGCCCAGCTATCCCTCGATCACATTTCCCAATCACTTCACCATCGTCACCGGCCTTTATCCCGAGCACCACGGTCTCGTCGCCAACAAGTTCATCGATCCCGACCGCGGCGCGCGCTACAACTACACGGATCCGGCGTTCGTTGCTGACGGCTCCTGGTACGGCGGCATTCCTTTGTGGAGTCTCGCCGAAAGCCAGGGAATGCGCACCGCGAGCCTGCTCTGGGTCGGCTCAGAAGCGAAGATCGCCGGCTTTCTGCCCAGCTGGTACGCGCACTACGATGACAAAACCGAGCCCACGCCTGAGTCACAGCAGGCGCGTATTGACGATACTGTCGCGCTGCTCCGCCTGCCGCCCGCCGATCGCCCGCACTTCATCACCATCTATTTTTCTGAGCCCGATCACGAGGGACACGACTTCGGACCCGATGCGCCGCAAACCCGCGCCGCCGTGGTAAAGATGGATACGATCGTCGGCAAGCTTGAAACCGCGCTCAAGGCTACCAACCTGCCCATCGATCTCGTCATCGTCAGCGATCACGGCATGATCAGATCCCAGGGCGATTGGATAAACCTCGACCAATTCGCCGACCTCACTGGAATCGACTCCGCTGGATCGTTGCTCTACGCAAAAACTGAAGCCGATCGCGCGCGCGTCTACGACCAGCTCAAGCACGCGTCACCGCAGTTCGTCACCTATCGCCTCAAAAATGTTCCCGCTAATCTCAACTACAATCAGAACCCGCGCGAAGGCGACCCAGTCATTGTTGCCACTGGTCCTTTCGCCATTCGCGCCCATGCTCCAGCCGCCGGCGAGAGTGATCATCCGCCCACCATCGGCATGCACGGCTTCGATCCGCATCTCATCCCCGAAATGAAAGCCAGTTTCTTCGCTGCCGGGCCCGATCTTGTCCCCGGAAAAACTGTCGCGCCCTTTGAGAACGTGAATCTCTATCCATGGCTCGCGCACATGCTCGGCCTCCACGCACCCAAATCCGACGGCAGCCTCAACATTCTTTCTGCAACCCTGCGCGACGGTGGCGGCGAGCCGGAAAGCGCACCTGAATCAAAATGAGGCGGCAGCCGCAATGAGCGTAGTTCTCGGCATCGACGGCGGCGGAACGCGCACGCGCGCCTCTATAGTCGACGTGGATAGCGTCGACGGCGATCGCGCTCTCGCCTTTGCCGAGAGCGGCTCCATCAAGCGCCTGCGCGTCGGTGCCGAAGCTGCCGAAGAAAATCTTCGTGCGATCCTCAAAGATGTTTACGCGCAGGCCGGCGTCCAATCCGTCAGCGCCGCTTCATGTGGCGTCGCCAGCGCCACCATGCCCGGCATCACCGAGTGGATCATCGCCGTCTTCAACGATTTTCGCGTGGCTCGTTCCGAAGTCGTTGGCGACCACATCATTGCGCTTGACGCGGCCTTTCATGGCGGCCCGGGAATCCTTCAGATCGCCGGCACTGGCACCAACACCATCGGCCGCGCACAAGACGGCGCCTTCGAGTCCGCCGGCGGCTGGAGCTCGCGTCTCGGCGACGAAGGTTCCGGCTACTGGATCGGTCTCCACGCCATTCGCCGAGCGCTTAACGCCTACGATCGCGACGATCCTACGCAAGTTTTGAAAAAGGTCGGCGAGATATGGGGCACGCCCACAATGGATCAGCTCATCAATGTTGGTGACGGCACGCCAGCGCCAGATTTCGCCGCGCTCGCCCCGGCGATCAACGATCTCGCCGAAGCCGGGGATCCAGTCGCCCTCGGCGTTCTTCATCAAGCCGCGGCTGATCTCGTCGCAAATGTTTTATTGGTGCGGTCGAAACTTCGAAGCAAGCACCCCGCCGCCGGCGAATTGCCCGATAGCGAAATCCCCGTCACCGAAATCCCCGTCGCATGGACCGGCAGCGTCATCGGCAAAATGCCCATTGTCCGCGAAGCATTTTTCTCCGGTCTCCGCACCGCTGCGCCCGCAATGCCTGTCGAAACCACCGAAACCGTCGCCCTCAACGGCGCCATCTGGCGCGCGAAACGCATCGCCGATGAAGCCAGCTAAAATGTTTGGGAGGAATTGATAGCGTGAAGAACAACGCTGGCACCGGGGTGGCCTTAGGAGTTGCCCTGGGTGTCGCAATAGGCGTAGCGATGCATAACCTTGCCCTCGGCATCGCTATCGGAGTAGCGCTGGGCGCGGCCCTCGGAATCGCATTCACCAAACGCAAGGGAACTGACCAAATGGGTCAACGTTAATGTGGCGGCGCCTGGTCATCGGAGGGCGGCTCCTCTGAATCAAGATCGGGGAGCTGGTTGAACCAGAGCCAGAATTGGTCATCGAAGTTGAAATCGTTCTCGAACGTCAGCCCAACGGACCCACTATCCTTTGGCTCCAATTTGAAATGAATTGCAGTGAGCCGGCCGCTTCCCGTCGCATATTGTCTGCGTCCACGGATCGCGTCGAGCGCCAACTTCTTTTTTCCAAACACATCGCCGATCTGAATCGAATCAGCCGAGACTATAAACCTGACGGTGAACGCGCGAACCGTCATAGCGATTCCCCCAAGCAGAACTCCAGATGAGCTGAAAATCCAATAAGGTGTAGGAAGCAGGACGCCGTGCCAATATATCGGCCCACTCAAACAGTCGTTCAGCATCCAAGCGCCGATCATTACAATCAAAGGGCCGACGAACCTGATCCAGCCCGTCATGGAGTAAATATTAGGGGCTGGCGTTGGACGCTTCACGAATGTCAGCCCTTCCTGATTACCTGTACTTCCGCAGCACTCCCAGCACCCGCCCCTGGATCGCCACTTGCGCCGCCGGAACGTAAATCGGTTCCATCTCCAGGTTCGCCGGCTGCAGCCGCACCTGATTACCCTCCGGATAAAACCGCTTCAACGTGGTTTCCGCCCCATGCACCAGGGCCACCACAATCTCGCCATTTCGCGCCGTTTTTGTCCGCTCCACCAGCACGTAGTCGCCATTAATAATGTGCTCGTCGCGCATCGAGTCGCCCCGCACCTCGAGCGCAAACACGTCGCGATTGCCCACCACATCGGCCAGCGAAATCGTCTCCGAGCTCTCCATCGCTTCAACAGGAGAACCAGCCGCAATCCGCCCCGCCAGCGGCAGCTTCATGCTTGACCGCGTCCGCGAACCCGGCGGCAGCACGTCAATCGACCGGCTGCGATTGTGCACCCGGTCCAGCATGCCCTTTTTCTCAAGGTTGGTAATGTGCTTGTGCACGGTGGCGAGGCTCTTCAAGCTCATACCGCGCGCAATCTCTTCAAACGAAGGCGAATAGCCGTTGCGGCTGACAAACGCCTCCAGAAAGTCCAGAACTTCTTTTTGCCTGCGTGTGACGGCCATGCGCGAATTATAGCGAATAAAAAGCGAACTGCAACTACTGTTTTCGCTTATTGTTTACTTTTTTGGGACACCGGGCGTCCGGCGATCCACCCCGGAACCCGCCCTGTCCCCGCCGGCGCCGGCGTCACATCGCGAAAGCCAGAACGAGCCGCCATGAGCCCCCGCAGGACCAAACTCCGCAAACTCAGAAGCTGAGCTTCACCGCGCCTTGCAATATCCTCGGAGGCGCCGCGCTGATCGCATTGCCGAACGTCGAGCTGCCGATATCGCCGTCAACCGATCCCGGCCCGTTGAACTGCGTGTGGTTGAATACGTTGAAAGCCTCCACGCGGATCAGCAGGGACTTTTGCTCAGTCAGCGACAGGCTCTTGGCGAGTGCCATGTCAAAATTCTCCGCGCCGGGGCCGTGAAAGAACCTGCGCTTCGCATCGCCGGTTGTACCCAGAGCATTCTCGGTGAATGCCGACGCATCAAAGTAATTGTTTCCGTCGGTGCGCGGATTGCGATTCAGCCGCAGCGGACCACCGTTGAAGTCTGGCTCATCAATGCTGCTGTTGTTCACCCCGTTCGGATTGGTGCCGATCAGCGAATTGTCTCCATTGTTGATCATCGTTACCGGGAACCCGCTCGCAAATCGCGTGATGCCTGAGAACTTCCATCCCTCGCTGAATCGTTTCGCGCGTACCAGTCTGTCAACCGGCAACAGGTAGTCATAGCTCAGCACAAAATTATGTTTCACATCGAACGCCGACAGCGCATAACTCAGCCCCGGGTTAAACGGATTCACTTCCTCGCCGATGTTCGACGAATCGTCCAGCGATTTGCTGTAAGTATAGGAAGCCGAAAACTCCAGCCGCCCGCTTGTGTGCCGCGCGCTCAACTCAAGCGCGTTGTAGTTCGCGATGCCAATCGTCGCTTGCGATGCATTGCTGCCGAAGTTCGATCCCAGCGGCCCCCGCGTTCCGTTCACCTGCCCGCTGCCAATCGGGTAATACACCGTGTCTTCGCCGCCGGGGCCGCACGTCACGGTGCCTGCCACAACTTCACTTGGCTGGCTCAGGCTGAGGCACAGCGCTGGGTCTCCCGCATTCGGCTCGATCAGCACGCGTTGCCGGCGGCTCGCCGTGCCCACATAACTTGCGCTCAGAACCGTGTTCGGGCCGGCTTGGCGCTCAATCGACAGCATCCACTCCTCCGTATACGGCACGCGGTTGTGCACATCGTACCCGGGAATTCCGCTGATCGGCTCATATGTGCTCCAGTCGATATTTCCATCCGGATGGCTGCGCGAAGAGTTTAGCGGCGCGAACGTGTAAGGGAATGGCTGGCCATAGTTGGTTTCATCCGCAGCCGCAATAAACGGCGTTGCAAACAGTGGCGGCTCGGGACTCGTGTACGTCGTTCCGTACGGCGCATTCGCTGCCAGCACGCCGATTGAAAGCGCGTCGATGGCTGTATAAAAATTGCCGTAGCTGGCTCGAATGCTTGTTGTTCCCGGCGCGCCCAGGATCTTTGCAAAAGTCCCGCTATGAGCGGACGGCGACCATGCCACACCCACGCGCGGCGAAAATCCCAGTTCGCCCACCGGCGCCAGCGTCCGCGGAATCCCCGGATCGCCCGGATACAAGATTCCCGCCGGCGCGCCCGGAAACACCACCGACTGCGCGCCCGGCACAAACGTAGAAATCTGATTGTATTTTTCCGTCCACGGCGCAATCCGGTCCCACCGCAGCCCATAATTCAGCGTCAGGCTCGGCCGCATATGCCAGCTATCCTGCGCGAACAGCCCCACATATTTGTTGCGCGCATAAAACGGATTCAGTTGGCTCTGGTTGTATTGGCTCGGCACGCCGATCAGAAAATCAGCGAAGTCCACGCCCGTTTCAGTTCCAGCAAATACAAAGTCCCCGTTGAATTGCGCGATCGGGTGCGCATTAACCTGGTCCGTGTGAAACTCCGCGCCCATCTTGATCGTGTGACCGCTCAGCACTTTCGAAAATGTGTCCGCCGCCTGGTAAGTATTGTTTGCCTGGATCAGCTGATTCGCCGCCGCGCCAATCGAGTAGCCGTTGAAATTCAGATTCTCCACGCTCTGTCCCTTCGGATCGAGCGCCACAATGCTTGGCGACCCGTCTGCATTCGCAAAGCCCTGCGAAACCAGGCTCACTCCGCGTCCGCCAATTGGCTGTCCCAGGTTGGTAATGTCGCGCAGATAACTCACATGCGCCTCATTCACAGTCGTCGAGTTCAACGTCTTGGTTGCGCTCAGCGCGAACAGTTGCGCGCGTCCCGTCGTCAGCGCATCGAACCCCGGCACGCTGGCCCCGCTCTGCGCCACCGGATACGGATTATCCAAGTCGAAATCGTCAATAAAGTAGTAAGCCGACAAGAGTCCCCAGCGCGTGTTCGCATCCACGCGCGCGCCCGCCTTGTCGTCCCGAACCGTCTGGTTGAATGCCGACGTCGCAAATCCGTTTGCCCCTCCCGGAGAATTGTTCGGCGCCGGAATATATTGCAACAGCTTCTGCGCCGGAACCGACCACGCGCTCTGGGGAACTACCGCGTTCCCAAATACGCATTGCCCCGCCTGCGCATCGGCCGTCGTGCAGCCGTTAAAGTAGTACGGCTCTCCCTGCGTAACCGCGTAGCCCAGCTTCTGCGTCAGCAGGTTCGCAAAATACGGCCCCCCCACCGTCCCCGTCAGCAGCGTGTCGCCGTTGCTGTCCACAAAATCCGAAAGGTTCCCCGTCCGGTCCGCGTTTGACGGCACGCTGATCTCTCCTGTATCGATCCCCTGCGTCTGCCGCGTGCCTTGATAATCCAAAAAATAAAAAAGCTTGTCCCGCCGGATCGGCCCACCCAGCGTTCCGCCAAACTGGTTCTGCCGGTAAACTCCGCGCGTCGGCGAAAAATAATTGCGCGCATCCACATCCGTGTTCCGCAAAAAATCAAACGCGCTTCCGTGCAGCTCGTTGCTCCCGTTCTTGGTAATCACATTCACCTGGCCGCCGCTGAACTCCCCATATTCCGCGTCGAAGTTGCTCGTCACAATGCGAAACTCCGCAATCGCGTCCAGGTTGGGAATAATCGCCGTCCCCGCGTTCACATCTTCTTCCGCGTCGCTGCCATTCACGCTGAAATAGTTCGCCGTCTCCCGCTGCCCATTCACTGAAATCGTGCCCGGGTTCAGCGTCCCCGACGGATCCAGAATCGTCGCGCCCACATCCTGCACCGTCGTCGCGCCGATCGACGTCTCGGGAGCCACTCCCGGCTGCAGCGCCAGCAAATCGGTAAAGCTGCGCCCGTTCAGCGGCACCGACGTCATCTCGCGCCCGCCGATCACTTCTCCCGACTGCGTGCTCACCGTCTCCACGTGCAGCGCGTTGTCGGTCACGCTCACCGTCTCTGAAATTTCGCCAATCTTCAGCGTGCAGTCGATCCGCAACGCCGCGTCCGTATCCAGCGTCACATCCTGCCGCTCGCAAGTTTCAAATCCCACAGCCCGCACATCCAGCTCATAACGGCCCACCGGCAGCACCGGCAAGCTGTAGTATCCGTTCGCATCGCCGCGCGTCTTATGAGAAATCCCCGTGTTCACCTCTCGCGCCGTCACCTTCGCGTCAGGAACCGCTCTGCCTGAAGGGTCCTTCACCGTCCCCGAAATGCTCCCCGTCACCGCGCCCCATGCCGCGCCGCTCAGAATCATCAAGCTACATATAAGGAAGAAAATGCCGAATAGCCCACTCGCAAACCGACTGGGATGACCCGCAGATCCCCGTCTTTCGATCCCCAATTGTCGCCTCGTGCTCGACAGTTCCATTCCCAATCCCCCTGCTTTCCTTTGCCACCCCTTAAAGGCCGTCTTCAAGCGCATTTCGATACCCTGTCCGGAGCCCCTTGCGAAGCTCAGTTTCAAGCGCATCCAGATGCCCTTTCAGACCCCGCGTCGGGAGGATATAGATATACGACCGATTTGGTCCTCTTTAATATACGACAAATTCTGTCGCCATTGTTTGCAGGGTCGTGGATCACACCGCATTGTGAAAACTGTTAGCTTTTTGGTGCTTTTTGCCGATTCCGACGGCCCCACGCCGAGAGCCCGTCCTGAGGGAAGCTCGCATTTGCAATCGAAGTCGAATGGGGACCTGCTTCTGCTTTTCCGTTCGTTACTGAAAGCTGTGGCGTGGCTCCGCTAACTCGCCCGCTCCGCCTAAAATCGTTCCATGCTCTTCGAGTCGTTTCCCGTCGGTCCGCTGGCCTGCAACTGCACCATTCTGGGCGACGAGGAGACCCGCGAAGCCATCGTGATCGATCCCGGCGACGACGTGAGCCGCATTCACAAACGCCTCACTGAGCAAGGCCTCAATCTCAAGCAGATCCTGGTCACGCATGGCCACATCGACCACGTCGGCGGAGCGCTGAAGCTCAAGCGCCTGACCGGCGCGCCGATTTACCTGAATGAAAACGACCTGCCGCAGCTTGAGATGATGGACACGCAGGCAGAATGGCTCGGAGTCTCTCCGCCTGAAACCGCGCCGCCCGACGAAGGATTGAAAGACGGCCAGCTCGTCGGCCTCGAGCATTATCCGGCTCAGGTGCTGCACACGCCGGGCCACACGCAAGGCTCCATCTGCCTGCATTTTGCCCCGTTGAAGCTGCTGATTGCGGGCGACACGCTCTTCGCCGGCGGCATCGGCCGTACCGATTTTCCTGGTGGCAACTTCGACCAGATCATCGCCTCGCTCCGCTCCCGCCTGCTGACCTTGCCCGATGAAACCAAGGTCCTGCCCGGCCACGGCCCCGCCACCACAATTGGCGAAGAGCGCGCCTCAAATCCCTTCCTGCAGACGCGGAATCCGTTCCCGCAATCACGGTAAGAAAACTGATTCAGTGGGCTGCGTCAGCGATTTCCGCAAATTGAACAAAGAAAATCATAGCGAAATCAACTTATTTATAATAAGCAATATAGAACTACTACCTCAGGCGATAGTTATAGGAGTTTGTCTGTCACGTTACGTCCGTGGTTCGTTCCCAAATAGTCAATCATGATGGCAACTCCGTTACTGAATTCCGCTTCCGGCGCAAGTAGGCTCACGACCAGCCAGCCGCTCTCAGCCATCCCGAAAAAGTAGCCCGGATGAACCCAGACTCCGCGCTCAAGCAGCGCCAAAACCGCCTGCTCATCTGGCTCGACGGCCGGAATCCGCAGCACCGCATACCAGCCGCCTTCGACCTCGAGCCGCTGAACAGCCTTGAGCTGTTGTTTGGTTTTGGCCGGCGCTAGCGCACCATCCAGCACTGCCAGATTCGCGGCGACTCTCCGCCGAATCTGGCCCTGAATCGCCGCGCGCCCACCAAGCCACGCCGGAATCGCCAACTGTACCGGCGCATTCATGGATAGAAACGTGTCGGCGATGACTTCCAGCCGCGCGACTGCCTGTTTGCGTGCTTCTTCGTGTTCCTTACCAGCAGCCACAATCCACGCCGACTTCATCTGCGGCAGCCCGGCGATCTTGCTCAGCCCGCTGACGACATAAACCGGAACGCCTTCAATTCCCTGTGCGAAGCTCTTGGGATTGTCGCCGGAACTGTCTGCCTTAGCACCAAAACTGTAATCGAGAAAGACTTCATCGACGATTAGCGAAAGCTCGAACTCGCGGCACATCCGCGCAAGGTCCACTGTCTCCCAGGGCTTGGTGTAATGGCCGGTTGGATTGTTGGGGTGCACGATCACGATGGCGCGAGTTTGCCGCGAGATTGCGCGGCGAATTCCCTCCACGTCGATCTGCCAACCGTTCTCATAGACAAGCGGCGCGGCCTTGAGGCGCACGTCGTCAAGGCCGGCGAGAAAATCGAAGAGTGGATAGCTGGGCTGCGGGATAAGAATCTCGTCTCCCGGATCGCAAAGCAAGCGGAAGAGAAAGCTGTAGGCCTCGCTAGTGCTCGTGGTCAGAACGATCTGGTTTGGATCGAGAGCGACGCCGTGCGCGGCGTAATACTGGCAGACGGCTTCGCGCGCGGAGAGAAGGCCCTTAGGCTGGGGATCGTACTCGAACACACGCCGATCGGTGAGCGCATCAAGCAGGGAATCCGGATAAGCAAACCCGCATTTCGTAGGATTTGAAGCTGTGAGATCGGCAATCGGCAGACCAGCCGCGACGCGCTCGCGATGCGCGCGGGCCAGTTCGCTCTCTTCCATGTTCCAGTCGGTTCTCTTCGAAAAGGGCATCGGCGTTGGCATTGGATTCGTATCGGGATCTGTCGGCGGATCTTTCCGGGGCCACTCGCGCGTTCTTGATCCGTTCGCAATTCGATCATGCACAATGAAAGAAGCGCCTCTTGCAACCATACATGGGGAATAGATGGGGCGTCTGTGCGATGTTGACGAGGTGGCCTTGGCTCTGCGCGCTGTGATCTTCGATTATGGAAGAGTGTTGACCGGGCCGCCGGACCCCGCTGCCTATGCCGAGCTGCTGCGAATTACGGGGCTTTTGGCGGATCGCCTGGACGAGTTTTATTGGAAGGACCGCAATGCGTACGATGAGGGAAAGCTGACCGGCATAGGCTTCTGGCGACAGATCGAGCGCGATGAGGGGTTGAATCTAAGCGAGCCGGCGATCGAAGAGTTGAATCTGTGGGACGCGCGCATGTGGACGCGCGGAGACCCTGCAATGTTGGCCTGGCAACTTGCCATCAAGCAGCGTGGCCTGCTCACGGCCATCGTCTCCAATATGGGCGACTCTGTGCACGAGCATATGGTCCGCGAGCTTGGCTGGCTTTCGCGCTTCGATGTGCTGGTCTGGAGCTACCAACTTGGCATCGCCAAGCCCGATCCGGCGATTTATCGCTACGCGTTGGAGAAGCTGGGAACGCAGCCAGCTGAGACGCTGTTTATCGACGATAAAGCGGAGAATGTCGATGCGGCCGTTGCGCTCGGAATGAAGGGGATCATTTTTTCGACCGTAGAAAAGCTGCGCACGGACCTCGTGGAGTCCGGCCTAAGCAATGAACTGCCGTTGCCCTGAGGACGAATCCGACGGCGTGCGGAAACGAACGCTGCACTGAAAGTCAATGCGTTGAGATTTGTCGCTTGCTTCCCAGGTGATAGGTCAGCCCAAATGTCGCGTTCATCACGTCCAGGCCGGGATTGACTGGAACAATGAACCCGTCAGAAAAATGAAAGTCGCCGAACAAGCCAAGACGCAAATCGTAACGGTCGTTCATCCGGACTTCGAGCCCGAACGCTGACTGCAGGCTGAGGTTCTCATAGGTCGTCTTGTTTGAAAGCGGCTTTTGCGAAAACACCAAAGCGCCGCCCTTGGCCATCAGGTAAGGCTTGATGGCCTTGCCGTCGCGCCACAGCCAGCGGATCCCGATAGGCGAGACGTCCACTCCGGGTATGGTCTTGCGGCTCTGGCTCCGGGTGTCGCCCCAGATGTCCATCACTGTCGGCTGATTCAGCAGAACCATGGGCATAACTTCTGCCACGTAGTCTACGCGCGCCTTAAATAAGTGGCCCCAGTAGTGGCGATCGTATTCGATGCCCACATCGTACAGTTTGCAATTCTCACCCGAAGCAAAGATGTGGTAATTCCCGTATGAGACCAATCCCTCAACGGTGATCTCGCTTTCCGGCCGCGGCTTGGGTGGGTGGTCAGTAGCCGTGACCAAAGGCGAGGCGAGCATGTCTGCTTGCGCTGTGATTGCATCCGCTGGCGCTGTGAGCACGTCTGTCGCGGGCAATGCGTTCTGAGCCGATGCTGTTTGGGGAAGGCCAAGGCAGAACGCGCTCATCAAGACTGCGCAAGACAGGCCGACGCCCGCGAGGCCGGATCGACCGGCGCCGCCCAAGCGGGCGGGCGTAACGGTAGAAAAAAGCCCGCACCCTTTTGGCCGAATCACTACGCAACCTCTAATTCAGACGAGAACCAGACCGGAGAAATGTATATCGACGCTAGTTTAGTTGTGCTGTGCGGCGTTTGCAACGAAGGAATTCCTGAAAGCCTCACGCTGGTAACTTTGCCGCATCAGAAAATGATTTCCAGCGTTTGAGACTTCATGCCGATCGCCACTAGGATGCAGCTCCCAGGCCAACAAGATTGGCCGCGGCAATGATGACCAGAATCCCAACCCACAAAAGGCGAATGGGCCGCCTCTGCACGCCCTTCCATTCGCCGAGCGCCAGGCCAACAAGTCCTCCGCAAAGCACGTAGCCACTCATGTGCAGCATCCAGTTCACATAGCTCAGCCGCGCCGGGATATTGGCTTCTCCCCACGCGTAAAAGAAGAACTGTAGATACCACATGATACCGCCGGACGCAGCCATGGCGCCGTTTTTGAGCAGTATCGACGCGGGCTGCGCGAGATCAGCGCGGAGAGAAAGGTCTTTCTTGAATCCGAGGCGGACGAAGCAGTAGGTCATGTTGACGATGGCGCCGCCGCCCATGATGAGAACGTAGCTGGGCAGCCGGGCGTAGAGCGGATTGACGCCGAGTTGCAACGCAGCCGCGCGAATGGGAGTGGCCACGTCAAGGGCGAATGAGAATCCCGAAGAGAAGATGCCGCACATCACGGCGAGCGCGAGACCGAGGGCGACGTTGAACTCCTTGATCTCGCCGCCGAGCTGCACTTCTTTCTGGTGACCGGCATAGGAGACAATGGCGACGCCAATCAATGCAACGATTACACCGGCCATGCTCCAGATTCCGCCGCGACTGGTAAAGAGCACCAGGAATTGACCGTGGAGCGCGGGCGGCACCAGCGTCCCGACGACCAGCGTAACTCCGATGGCGACGCCGATGCCGAGCGACATGCCAAGGTAGCGCATGGTGAGCCCGTAGCTGACATTGCCCACGCCCCACATGGCGCCGAGGAGCGCAACCTTCCACATCAGGGCGGGATCGAGCGAAGCATAGAAGCTGTGAAAATCCGGCAGCAGAAGATAGCTCACACCGATCGGCAACAAAATCCAGGAGAAGAATCCGGCTACGGCCCAGGTGGTTTCCCAGGACCATTTCTTCACCTTCCCGATGGGCGCATAGAACGACGCTGCGCATGCCGCGCCCACCATGTGCCATCCAATTCCGGCGAAGATTGCGAGCGGCATTCTGACTCCATTTTCATCTATCGCGCGCACAGCACCAGTTGCCCGCGAGCAAACTCAAAGCCTATCGGTTGTGCGCAGCGTTTGTACAGTGGAGAGAATTGCGACAAATGTGGCGGCGAGGGCGCCGCCACGACAGCCGGCGAGACGCCGGCGCTACCTTAAACTCTTTCTATGGCCGTCCGTCTCTACGCCGCCACCACCAGCGCAGGCAAGCTGCGCGACTTTCGCACGGCTGCAGAAAAATATGCGGTCATTATCGACCCGCTGCCTGGGATTGAAAAGATATTGCCGCCCGAAGAAGACGGCGACACATTCCTGGCCAATGCTGCGACAAAGGCTGTTTACTATTCGCGTTTCGCGCCAGGTGAGCTGGTGGTCGGGGACGACTCCGGTCTGGAAGTGGACGCGCTCGGCGGGGCACCCGGTGTGCGCTCGGCGCGATTCGCCGCCGACACGGGCCTCGTGGATTCGCCCGACGCAAACGACAACACCGACGTGTGGAACAATATTGTGCTTCTGCAGAAGCTGGAAGAGATACCCGAACCGCTGCGGACAGCCCGCTACCAGTGCACGCTGGTTGTCGCGCGCGATGGCGAGGTTGTTCACGTTGCTGATGGCACAGTTGAAGGAACGATCCTGGATGCGCCACGCGGCATGGGCGGATTTGGTTACGATCCGCTGTTTTATCTTCCGAAGTTAGGCAAGACCATGGCCGAAATCGATCTTGAAACGAAGCTTTCGCTCAGCCATCGCGGGCGTGCGATTGCCGCGCTGTTGCCGACGTTGTCTTCTTGATTTACTTCAATGAATTGATGTGCGCGGCTTCGCTTGGCCTGGAACCTTTCGGGTTGCCGAGGCTACCGAAGGACCCAAACCAAATCATGACCTTCTTCGCTGGATGTCTCGCCTCTGCCCCGGCCGGGCTCCAGGAACACGACGCGATTTCGACCCCCTGCCTTGGCGTCGTATAGGGCGGCATCTGCGGTTGCAAGAGCTTCTGGCCCAGTACTTCTGGACGAGTCAACAACCGTTGTGCCTATGCTTGCCGTTATATGTATCTGAACTCCGTCTACCATCATCGGTTCGTCTGCGATGGCCATTCGAACTCTCTCCGCGCATTCCCTGACCTCGCCTCTGTCGCAGCGAGGGAACACCACCAGGAACTCTTCTCCTCCGTAGCGTCCGACCAGGTCGTAGGATCGCAAGGCAAATTCCAGGCGTCGCACCGACTCCTTTAGAACCGCGTCCCCAGCAGGATGACCATACGTGTCGTTTACATTCTTGAAGTGATCGAGGTCAAGCATCATTACCCCGGTCGTGGCGCCATCGCGCGCGGCCATTTCAAACTCGCGATTCATCAAATCGGAGATCGCCCGCCGGTTCCAAACTCCGGTAAGACCATCGTGAGCGGCCAGGAAGTGGAGCTCTTCCAACATCTCTTTCTCTTTCGTGATATCGACCGAGACTCCGATCAGCCGCTCTGGCCGGTTGTTCGCGAATTCGACGCGGGCCTGGGTGCGCAGCCATCGGATTGATTTGTTGTCCAGCACGACGCGAAATTCTGCATGAAAAAGTTGTCCTTCGCTGGAAGCCTGTTTGAACGCCGCGAGCAGGGCACGCCTATCCTCCGGGTGAATCATCGCGCGCGCTTGTCGTATCGTCAGTTGATGCGCTGCATCGGGCAAGCCGATCTGGGTTGCCAGCTCCTGAGAGAGAGTCAGAACGTCTTGGGCAACGTCCAGCTCCCAGATTCCAAGTGAGGCTGCCTTTTCGGCCAGTACGATGCGTTCCTCGTTCTCTCTCAGCTTCTTTGAGGCGCGAAGTCTCTCAATCGCACTGCCGGCCAGTTGAGCGGCCGTCTCCACGATCTTCAGGTCGCGAGGTCGCGGCTTGGCGCGCTGACGGTGGTACATCGCAAAGGTGCCAAGAGCACTGTTATCCGAGCCGCGGATCGGAACACTCCAGCATGCCAGCAAGCCGAAGCTCATCACGAAGTCTTTGACCGTTGAGAAGCGCGGGTCGGTGGCAATGTCTTCCACAATGACCGTTTCATTCCGAAATGCTGCCGAACCGCAGGCTCCCACCTCCGGACCAATCACGAGTCCGTCAATGGCGCGCATGTACGTTTCATGCAACCCGCCCTTTGAACCCTCCCAAAGGCGTTGCCGTTCCTCGTCGAGAAGCAAGACCGAGCAAAAACATTGGGGCGCCATGCTCTCGATGGATCGAGTCAGGATATTCAGAACCTCAGTCAGCGAAGCCCCATGATTCATGCGATCCGCGATATGATGCTCAACCGCCAACAGATTGGACGACTTTTCCAGCGCCTTCCACTCCGAAAGGACTTGTTCCAGGCGCTTCCTGCCCTGCCACCATCCGGTCACAGAGAGCGCGGCCACGCAAATAGAGACACCTGCGGCGATCGCAAGCGGAATTGAAACAGAGAGCATCACATTGATTGTCGGCTAAATACTTTGGCCCACCATCCCTCTAATGGACCACTCGCAGCCAGGACAAGGAAATCGGTAGCAAACCATTAGCAATTCCTAACAACCACCTTGCTGGCCTCGGAGCGCCTTGACGGACCCAACGTCAGCCTCGAATAATGCGAGTGAATCAAAGCGCGAACTTTCGTCCCTCAATATAGGACATCATGGGCTCAGGGTGCTTCGGTTAAGACTGCTCTGGCCCGAGCCTGCAACTCATAGGAGCCAAATTCTCCATGGCAACCGTTCAACCTGCCACGCCTCCCTCTGCGCATCCATCCTCGGCGCATACTGTTGGCCGCGGTGTGGAGCCTTTGCGCGCGGGGCAGGGCACAAGTTTCATCTGGCGCAGGCTGCATTCGCTACTTGGCATCGTTCCCATCGGAGCTTTTTTCCTTGAGCATCTGCTTTCGAACTTTGAAGCGCTGAAGGGGCCGATCGCCTACGGCGAGCAGGTGAAGTTCCTCAATGGCCTGCCGCTGGTGCGCGTGCTGGAGTGGGTCTTTATCTTTCTGCCGATTCTGTATCACGCAATCTACGGCGTCTACATCTGGCTGCGCGGCAAATCGAACATTGTGTATTACCCGTGGGCAGGGAACTGGATGTACCTTGCTCAGCGCTACACCGGCCTGATCGCATTTGCCTATATCGCATACCACGTTGCAACGCATCGTTTCATGGGCGCGAGCCTGCCTGAAAATCCCGGTATGGCATTCGCCAAAGTACAACACGAGCTTGCGAATCCATGGATCCTCGCCGTCTACGTGATCGCGATGATTGCCGTCTGCTGGCACTTCGCCTACGGCGTTTGGCTCTTTGCCGCCAAGTGGGGCATTACGCCGGGAGAAACCGCGCGGCGCCGCTTCGGTTACGTTTGCGTTGCGCTCGGAGTGTTGCTTGCCGGCATGGGAATCGCCAGCATTTGGGCCTTTGTGGGGCCGAAGTATCAGAACGCTCCAGACAACGTGCCGCTGACCTATTTCGCCGCGCCAGCGCCGCCTGATCACGCGACCGTACAGCTTGCGAACTACCAACCAACAACTGTGAACTACGAACCGCGAACCGCGAACTCTTCGCTGTAAGTTAAGGACGCTTCATGGCTGCACCCAGAATCATCGTGGTTGGCGGAGGGCTGGCAGGGCTTGCGGCCGTCATCAAGATTGCCGAGGCGGGCGGCAATGTCGATCTGTTTTCCATCGTCCCGGTCAAGCGCTCGCACTCGGTTTGCGCGCAGGGAGGCATTAACGCCGCCAAGAACCTGAAGGGCGAAGGCGACACCACCGCACAACATTTCGACGACACGATTTATGGTGGCGACTTTCTGGCTAACCAGACGCCGGTGAAGGCCATGTGCGAGGCTGCGCCGGCAATTATTGACCTCTTGGACCGCATGGGTGTGCCCTTCAACCGCACGCCAGAGGGGCTGCTGGATTTCCGTCGCTTCGGCGGCACGCTCTACCATCGCACTGCATTCGCAGGAGCGACCACTGGCCAGCAACTGCTGTATGCGCTCGACGAGCAGGTACGCCGCTACGAGGCCGAGGGCAAGGTACAAAAGTTTGAGGGCTGGGAGTTTCTCTCCGCCATCATCGACGGCAAGGGCCGCGCGCGCGGCATCGTGGCCATGAACCTGCGCTCGATGGAGCTGAAGGCTTTCCCGGCTGATGCGATCATCCTGGCGACAGGCGGCAACGGCGCAATTTTCGGCAAGAGCACCAACTCCGTGGTGTGCACTGGGTCTGCGCAGTCGGCGGTTTTCCAGCAGGGCGTGTACTACGCCAACGGCGAATTCATTCAGGTGCATCCGACGTGCATTCCTGGCGAGGACAAGCTGCGTCTGATGTCGGAGTCGGCGCGCGGCGAGGGCGGGCGCGTTTGGGTTCCGCGCAAACCGGGCGACAATCGAGCGTTCAAAGCCATCCCGGAGGCCGAGCGCTTTTACTTCCTTGAAGAGTGGTATCCGAAATACGGCAACCTGGTGCCACGCGACGTAGCCACGCGCGCGATTCATAAAGTTGTATTTGAGATGGGCCTGGGCCTTGATGGCCAGCCGATGGTTTATCTCGACCTGACGCACATCGACCGCGAGACGCTGCACTACAAGCTCGGCGGCATTCTCGAGATCTACGAGAAGTTTGTCGGCGTTGATCCGTGCTTGGAGCCGATGAAGATCTTTCCCGGCATGCATTACACGATGGGCGGCATTTGGGTGGACTTCAACCAGATGACCAATGTCCCCGGTATCTTTGCTGCAGGCGAGTGCGAGTACCAGTATCATGGCGCGAACCGTCTGGGCGCGAACTCACTCGTGAGTTGCATCTTCGGCGGATTCATTGCGGGGCCAAACGCGCTGCGGTACGCGAAGAGCCTGCCGGCGGCTGAAGGCGACGGCGGCGCGGCGGCGGAAGTGGCGATACAGGCGGAGATAAACAGCCGACTCATCAAGAACGAGGGCGGAGAGAATCCTTTCAAGCTGTGGCGCGACCTGGGCGAGATCATGACCGAGCACGCAACCGTGATCCGCTATAACAAGGACCTGAAAGAGGCCGACGCCCAGATCGTGGAACTGCTCGACCGCTTTAAGAATGTGAACCTGAGCGACAAGAGTCAGTGGGCGAATACGAGTTTCGCCTTTGCGCGGCAGCTGAAGAACATGCTGGAGCTTTCGCGCACCATTACGCTGGGCGCGATTCTGCGCGACGAATCGCGCGGCGCGCACTACAAGCCGGACTTTCCTGATCGCGACGACGAGCGGTTCTTGAAGACGACGAAGGCGAGTTTTACGGGCGATGTGGAAGGACCGAAGTTTGAGTACGAGGAAGTGGACACGCAGTTCATCAAGCCGCGGCCGCGAAGGTACGACGCGGCGAAGTGACATCGGCACGAGTCGCGCCGATGTCATCCTGAGCGAAGTCTAAGGATCTGCGGCTAGCATTTGACGAGAGAATCGCGAGCGCGAAGGGTGGTTCAGTAGAAAGGGAACATGGCGACGAGGATAGTCAATTTTGAATTCAAGCGCCAGGCCAGCCCCGAGGCGGCGGCGGTGTGGGAGCGGTTTGAGCTGGAGTGGCGGCCGGGGATGAACGTTGTTTCGGCGATGATGGAGATCGCGCGGAATCCCGTGACCGCTGACGGACGACCGACGACGCCGATCGCCTACGATTCCAATTGCCTCGAGGAGATTTGCGGGTCGTGCGCGATGCGCATCAACGGCAAGGCGCGTATGGCGTGTTCTGCGCTGGTTGACAATCTCGAGCAGCCGATCAAGGTCGAGCCGCTGACCAAGTTTCCGCTGGTACGAGATCTACAGGTTGATCGGTCCGTGCTGTTTGAGAACTTGAAGCTCGTGAAGGCGTGGGTTCCGGTTGATGGCACGTATGACCTTGGTCCGGGTCCGCGCGTTTATCCGCAGGAGCAGGAGATTAACTACCCACTCTCGAATTGCATCAGCTGCACGTGCTGCATGGAGGTTTGTCCGCAGTTCGATGATGCAACGGGCTTTGTGGGCGCGGCGACCATCGCGCAGGTCAAGCTGTTCAACAATCATCCGACAGGGAAGGTTTTGAAGGAAGAGCGGCTGCGCGCGCTCGCCGGCGATGGCGGAATCCAGGAGTGCGGCTTTGCGCAGAACTGCGTCGAGGTTTGCCCGAAACAGATTCCGCTGACCAACGCGATCAGCGACGTTGGCCGCGACGTGATGGCGCAGAAGGTGAAGGACTGGCTGAAGAGTTGAGAAGCAGCGGAGTTAGCGGCGCTGGCGGTGTTTGCGGAGTTAGCCAAAGTCGCCAAGAGTGACGCGCAAAGACGGGCGCGCCGACAGCCGGACGCGAAAAGTAGAATGCGAAAAACCGATCGCCCGAGCGCTCTGGAAAAAATTCTGACTCACAAAATTGTGGGGAGAACTCTGCGCAGATTTCTGCGTCCGCCGGAAAACGCCGCGACGGAAATCGACGTTCGCGAGGCGTATCGTTTGTGGGCGCCGGGGTACGCTGACGAGACCGCCACGCATTTTCTCGATGATGAATTGGCGCGCCAGATGCTCGAGGGGGTGCCGCGGAATCATCTGCTTGATGCGGGTTGCGGGGCGGGCGCCAGAATTCGCGATATTCCCGGAGCCGTGGGGATCGATTTAAGCCCGGAGATGCTTGCAGCCGGTGGCTTGCACACCGTTGTTGCCGGAGACATCCGTGCGATGCCATTCGCAGCCGGCGAATTCGACCTGGTGTGGTGCCGGCTCGTTCTTGGCCATCTTCGCGACCCGTTTGCGGCTTACCGGGAATTCTCGCGCGTTTGCAGGCCCGGGGGAAGCGTGTTCGTCACGGACTTTCATCCGGATGCTGTCGCCGCAGGGCATCGCAGAACCTTTAATGATCAGGCCGGCGCGGTCCACGTGATCGAACACTATGTACACACAAACCATGTCGAGATGGCGTTGCAGGCCGGGCTGGAATTGGTTGCGAATCGCGATGGAGCGGTTGGTCCATCGATTCGCGAGTTCTACGTTCAGGGAATTGGCCGGAAGGCTTATATCAGAGACTTCGGGCTGAACCTAGTGAGAGCGTTTCTTTTTCGCAAGCCAGCTTGATTTGCGCGAATACCTCATTTAATGTCCGCCGGTAGCGGATTTCGGGAGAATTGCGGCCCACGACACTAAAAACACTGCAAAAACGAAAAAGCCAAAATCAACGATCAGTTCTGAGCTATCAGCTTGCCGTTCAATTCGTTGCGAGGAAGCTGCGAGCGAAACGCGACGATTGGCGCGACAAAAAAAGATCAAAAACAGAACTGTGAAACTGTGAAGAGGCGGTCTGCAGAACTCTCATTCGACATGAGTTCCAGAACGCTCACAGTTTCACAGATTCTGTGTTTCTGTGAGGTCGCGGCGCGGTGCGCGTAGCCGGTTGATTTAATTGAAGTTTGCGGTGTGGCCAATCTCACAGTTTCACAGTACGTTTTTTCGGCGTAGGGGGAGGGGGTAGAGGCAGGGAGCAGGGAGAAGGGAGTAGCCCGGTCGTCCGATTTATGCTCGTGGATCATGAGACTATTGTGCGCCGAAAGGGCGTAATTATCGGCAAAGTTGGAAAAGGAATCTTGGGCGTGTTTTCAGTGGGTTGTGAGGGAAACAAGGCGGGGAAGGGTTGCGGGGCGGCGAAGAGGGTCAACGCACGACTTTGCCGACGGCATCGCCGTTTTGGTTACCGATCGGGGTGGCACTTTCCCAGTGATGAGGTTCTCTCAAATCAGACAAGCTGCGACGAGAGTGCCCCCAATTTTGCGCGAAGTGCACCGCAGAGCGCTTCGTCAACTGACAGCTGGTGAAGTTGCCGCATTCTCGTAATCGGCGCGACTAGGAAACCTTAGCGCTTTGGCTAGTGCACTCAAAAGTCCCGATTCGCGGACGGGGTAGCGAGAAATGATCTTGGAGATGTCCCCATTGGACCGGAGAGCCTGAAGCCTTGCTAATTCTGCCGGATATGAGTTGGGTATAGAGACGGAGATATTCGCGTTCGCTGCGGATGCAATATTCGCGCGATCCGGAAGATGGCCAAGCAAACTTTCGCGGATAGCTCGTTCGGCGATTCTGCTCGCAAGACGTGCGATGACACCTTCGTCATCGAGTGTCTTCAATGCCATAGTTTTCGCCTCTTGAAGCAAGGAAAGGCCGTCTCTGCCGAGCGTCTCTGAATGTCGCTTGGCGACGGCGATGAGCACTTCCTCGGCATAGTAGAGGCTCTCTACCGCATGCACCGAGAGCGGGTATATGCCCTTGGCCTCAAGCGCTAGGACGTGCTCTTGGCCCATTCCGTCGCCATCTACCATGCCAAAAACCTTAGCGTGGTGCATATCCTCGATCGCTCGTAATCCTGAGACAGCGCGCTCAACTTCCCGACAGCTCTCCCTTGAACGGACTGAGGCATTTGGGAACAAAAGCGAATATAGGGGCGCATCTAGACTCGTCCTGACGCCTTCGACAAACAGAATCTTTTGGCGAGAGCCAAGAATGTCCACCCGTACGTCCTCGGGGATATCCATAGTCTTGGCGATTGTGTCTATCTCCCATTTGCTAATAGAAGCTCCCGCCCAAAAGCAGTTGCGGAGTACTGCCACTGTGGACTCTGGGCATCTGGCAACAAGTTCTAGCTCGTGTGTGCTAATAACGAAAATGCCTCCAGGACGCTCTAGCATCAACGAGCTAATAAGTGGCACCACAATGGCCCTATGAAGATGCACTTCCGGCTCATCGATCAGAAACACCGAATCTGGCGGCGCGGCGATCACTTCTGCAATTAGCATCAAGGCCATCCTCTCGCCGTCCGACATTTTGGCGATGCTGAAAGGTGTGCCGCCCGTCACAGCTCTCAGTTCGGCCGACTCGATTACCACTCGGATTGGCAGGTTTGCCTGCTGTAGGAGAGAATTTGCGCGATCAAGTGGAGATATGCACGCTTGTAGTCGAGTCACCGCGCCGGAGCCCGGTCCGTTCCGGGCAATCTCATTCGCGGCGTCTAGCTTGAACATTGTTTCCACGGTCATGAGGTCGTGTATTGCCCTTTCGTTCCTTGATGTGCCGGATATTGATTTCCACCGTGTGTCGGGGGCAACATCCCAATTTTTAAGGGTCGTGGCGAGCTGCTTCCGGCTTGATGGCGTTATCGAGAGATTCTCATTGTCAAAGTAGCTTGGTCGAGCGCCGGGCAGGTAAATTGCCCTTCCCCCTAGTTGAGGTACAAAGCTATGCACCAAGGCCGACTTTCCCGTGCCATCGCGACCAATAATGAACAACGGTCTACCCGGAGACGCCTCCAATTTGACAGCACCCGACGGAGTTAGCACGTTCAGCAATACGGGAGGCATGGAATACTCTTTCTGTTTTTCTGCCTTATGTAACTGTTATTTGGCAGAACAAAGACCGGAAGCGAACGAACGCTCATAATGATTGAATCTTTCAATGGTAGTCTACAGCTCCATTGGACTTAGGGCGAGGCTGGAGACTGATGTGGAAACGCTAAAACTGCCCGCCCCTCCTGCTCCGCGCAACTGAAAAACGGGGAAGGCATTCTTGGTACCGACAGGTCGGCAAGGTTCCCGCGATCTAGTGAGCGGGCCGGGGCGTAGGTTTGAGCGCGGCTTCGCCGCGCATTTTGTTTCCGAGAAAAATGGGTGGGCGGGTGCGGCACGACTGAAGTTGTGCCCTGATACAAAACGAAGAGCAAATGCAGGTCCTTCGACTTCGGTCGCTGCGGCGACCTTGGCTCAGGATGACAGCGCGAGTGGAGGGGTTCGCGCGATCCCACGTCCCAGAATCGGGACATGGGGCAGCCCTTGTTTTGCGGTGAAGGTAGCGAAAGACAAATGCGGGTTCCCATTCGACTCCGATCGTCCGCCATGGCGGACGATCTTCGCTCAGGGCACGGTCTCGGTCCACATCGGTGCGCGGCGATCATTGCGCAAAATCGTGCAAAACAATGCGCTGAAAGCCCTGTTAAGCGTCTTTAAGGCCCATTTGGCGCGCTAAAACTCGTTCAATGCGAAATTACTCGCGACCCTTTCCGTCGAAATGCGAAATTCTGAGCGACCATTTACCCAATTTTGGGAAATTAACTGGCGCACCACTCGACGATTCGCGAAACTTTAGGCGACCGTTTTGGGCTTTTTGTGAAGCTTTAAGCGACCATTTCGCGGCGTCGCGGTCGCACAATGCTGAACATTTCGTGTAAGTTGCGCCGCTCTGGCCGGCCCCGAGAAAAAGTGAGGTCCCAACCGAGCGCCGAGCGCAGATGCAAATTCAGCGCATGCCTGAAAAGAGCACGCGCCGAGATGGACGAGAAACAAAAGCGGGTTTTTCGACTTCCATCGCTGCGCTCCGGTCGCTCAGGATGACAGCCAATTGGGTTTCGTGCTGACTCACCCTTGCGAAGCTAGGATGGGGCACCCGGCACCCGGCGATCGTGCGAGCTAGATTGATCAGCGAATGGACGAGCACGGTGTTAGCTTCCACTCAACAGGAGATTGAAATGACCGTTAAAATGATTCATCGACAGATAGGTTTTGCAAGTTTGGCGTGTGCGCTATGGCTGGGTGGCAGCCTATCGGCGCAGCCGCAGGATCAAAACAGCACCACTACAAAGGACCAGACGACTACCACGACGACGACAACGCAGTCGGACGATTCCTCTGACTGGCGGGCGCCGCGCGGCTACGATGTGGCCTATCCCGAGAACGGTTCGCCGAACATGGTTGCCCGCCAGGGATATGCTGCGGGATTCAACAAGGGTCAGGCAGACGCGGCCCGCGGCAAGGAGTTCAAACCGACGGAAAACGGTGAATACGAACACGCGAAGATTCCGAAGGGCATGGACAAGGATCAATTCAGGCAGCAGTTCCGCGAGTCGTTCGTCAAGGGATATACGAACGGATTCAAGAACGTGTAGCTGCGTCTGCGGGACTTACGGATTTAAGAAAGGGCCGGCGATCTGTCGGCCCTTTTTCGTGGGGCCAGAGCGATGGTCTGTAGCGGGCCACGAAAAACAAATGCGGGTCCCCATTCGACTCCGATCGCGCAAGCGATCTTCGCTCAGGGCCGGCTTTCGACTTCGGTCGCTGCGGCGACCTCCGCTCAGGATGACAGCGAAATGGAGAAACAGGTCCCCATTCGACTCCGATCGCGCAAGCGATCTTCGCTCAGGGCAGGCTTTCGACTTCGGTCGCTGCGGCGACCTCCGCTCAGGATGACAGCGAAATGGAGAAGCAGGTCCCCATTCGAC
>Ga0182024_10006737_pt1 | contig 25086 bp, 40 predicted proteins | sample P32metaG_FD_120480 | JGI IMG/M metagenome (GOLD analysis project Ga0182024, IMG submission 120480) | Permafrost microbial communities from Stordalen Mire, Sweden - P3-2 metaG (Illumina Assembly) | ecosystem: Environmental > Terrestrial > Soil > Wetlands > Permafrost | place: Sweden: Stordalen...
AGGCTAAAAAGCATTATAAATGCTAGAGATTTAATGATTGTTTTATGCATTTTGTGGTTTTCTTCTCTGAAGCGAGGTTAGCATCAATCCAGCCAATTCAGAGGATATTTTGCGTTCTCCTGTCTGATTTGATCTTTTATACTTTGATTGCTGTTTCTTGGTTACTGGTGGTTCTCCCGTCAATCCAGCCACATTACCAACAACATTAACTGGTTCACCATCTTCTTTTAATTGAACAAGTCGATCAAATTCCTCAGTAAATAATCGCTCAAGGTCTTCTTCTTCAATCTTCTCTTCTCTCATTAAAAGAAACGATGCTGCTATACGAGCTAATTTAGAATTTCCACCTGGAATTAAGGCAATCAACCGTTTAAGGTTATTCACCATAATATCATAGTAGGACCATGCAGCAGTTTCTTGTGGTGTATTGATAGGCTTCTTGGTACGTTTACCATTGGCATCAATGATACCAAGCTTATAGGCTTGAGTATTAATAAATGGAGTATTTAATTTGGCTAGAAAATATATTGCGGCTGCTATGTTAACTGCTCGTTCCATATCAATATTTAGATATTTCTGAGAGCATCAATTACCCCATTATCAAGTGTTATTTCATCAGTTCTAATAGTCTTATTGTTAATTATTACCTTATCTGGAAGAACATGAAGAAGAACTAAAAATGGTTTAAGGATTGTATAATACTCATCAAATTTAAAGAATAACATCTTAGTAGCAGCTTGAGGACCAAAGACATTATAAAGAACAATGATATGATTTAAAATAAGACGTTCTTTAAGATTACCACATTCTTTATAACGATTAAATAGTCTTTTTATATACTTGAATCGTTTGAGGTCATCATAGAACTCTGCCTCATCAAAACAACCTCTATTCTCATAATACTTTGCAGCATATAGAATAAAAGTAGATTCGGTCAATTCAAAATTATCATCAAACATATTAATTGAATGGCCAGCTTGGTATTGAAGTAGGAGTTGCAGTAGGTGTGGCCGTTGCCGTCGCAGTTGCAGTCGCTGTAGTTGTCGCTGTGGCTGTTGCGGTTGCGGTTGCGGTTGCGGTTGCGGTAGGAGTAGCTGTGGCCGTAGCTGTAGCTGTTGCTGTTGCAGTAGCTGTTGCTGCCGGTCCTAAATCAGTTGTAATACCAGCACCAGTAGTAAGAGTTACACCAATTGGAATGGCTGGAGAAAAAGTTTGTGTTCCAGTAGTAAGTGCCCACATTGTTGATAAACTATTATTTTGACATGCGCCAAAATTAATAAAACCAAACATACCTTGAGGTAAGGTATACGTATTACAGGCGCTCCAATTTATGTTAAGTGTAGAGACTAATAAGTCTCCAATATTAACTGGAGCTATTGATGGTGGATTAGCTTGAGAAGATGCTGTATAGGTAGTATTTAAAATAACTGGTTCTGATCCACCACCAGCATTATAAATATCCGATGCAGTACAATCTGGAGCAGTAGAAAAATTACTAATATTAAAATTAAATTGTGCTGTTTCAGTCCCTGCTGAAGTCTTATAACATGTTATTCCACGTAAATAACCAGTATAAGTAGAGCCATACTGAGTCCATCCAGAAGGACATGTTACAGTTTCTCCACCAGCAGGCGCGAGATCGATCATATGAGCTAATAAAAAATCTCCAGAAGTTGGTGCTGATGGATAAGTCAAACCGCAGATGCTAGACCCACCATTAGTAGAACCGGCAACATTTGTTACGCCAGCAATTACTCGTTCTCTATAATCATTAATAGGGGCAGAGGCTCCTGTAATATCAATAAATGTAATATGACCATCTGTTCCACCATCATTAGGTTGTTTTAGTAATAGTATTGGTAAACCAGTACCACCAGATACAGGAACAGTTTGTATCATACCTCCTAGACTCATAATATTATTTGCAGCACCAACTAGTTGTGACCATCCATTAGTATCACTACCATTATTATTATTAGATACTAGATAATATGATGAACCTGAATTATTAGCAAAAAATGCATATATAGAATCCCAATTTGCATGGGTAGTACTACCATAAGTAAATGGACCTCCAGCACCACAACAAGCTGCATATTGAACATTAGTATTTGCAGCATAAACTGATAGAGTATTTCCACCAGTATCATATAGAGAAGCTATACCACCTCTAGCACCTCCAGGACTACCACCAGTAAAACTAAAGGTATATGTAGTTGATGGTTCTGATGCTCCTGCTATTTTTGAAAATACTGCCTCTGAATATGAATGTCCATCATAAGTATTAGAAATAAGAGTCCATCCGGATGGTGTTGAAGAAGTACTTAATGAACTAGAATTAATATACATATCAGCAATCATCAAATGACCAGCAACAGTAGTTGGTGGTGGATTCATGGCACAGTTCCATCCACCAGAAGATGTACATCCTGCTCCACCATTAGAATTACCAACAGTAGAAGGACCATCTGATATTACTACAGCATGGGCTAATTGAGGTAGTCCAAACATCATCAGGATGAATGCTAGACCGAATAGATATGTTTTAATTTTCTTCAAATAATTCATAGAACCAACAGTGACTTAGGAATTTGGACAGGATAGAACGTCTAACTCAGGTGAAGCAGGAAGTGGATTATAAAGCAAATATACAAACATTGAATGGCCTGTTCCAGTAGGCATTGTAGGTAATGAAAGACAACCTGTTGTATATACTAATGGGGTTGCGCCAGAGCCGGATAGGGCAAATGTATAATTATGACCGCCAGATGGTTGTGCAACTTTGATAATTTCAACCCATCCACTCATAGGAGTAATTGATGTAGCAAAAGTTGTAAGAGTAGTGTTGGCACCTAGAGTTATATCCGAACACTCTTTTACAGGTGATTCAAGATTTATAACAGGTATTGTAGGGGAAGAACCAGTAAGGACTGTGCATGTAGGAGCATATGAATACTCGTAAAAAGTTCCTGTACAAAAACCTATAACAACGAAAACTAAAGCTAGGGTTGATAATATTTTATTAAATTTTTTCATATTATGTTAGGGCTATCTGACCGAAAGCCAACCATGTTCCTGGTGAACCTGCTACAGTACAAACCCAACCAATAGGTGCTCCTGCTGTTGGATTAGAATTCCATACAATAGTTCCCTTGACATAGGCTCCAGATCCGGGTGGTGTTGTGGCAGAGTCTTGAATTTGGGGTGTTAGGTTTAATACACTAACTGGAATCTGCATGGAAGTGTCTGTATTAGCCTGAATGATATACAATATATCATTTGCAGCATATGCAGTTGCGGCTGGAAGGGCTGATACTTTGACTACACTCATAATGGTATTTAGTACTTAAATATTAAAGTATGTTGCCTGCCAACGGAGAGTTATATTTGCTGTTGAATTTGATTGTCTTGTTAAATAAATAACACCATTTCCAGAAACATTATTAGCTGTAATAGTAGGATAAATTGAATTATTTCCTACTACAATACCATTAAAATTAGTAGAAAATGTATTTCCAAGACCATCAAAAGCAGCATAGGCAATACCCTGTGATCTATTGTTTCCTTCTACTGCATCAACAAATATTCTTACACCTGAGTATATTGAATTACTTACATAAAACCACGGAACATTAGATGTATTGGCTGATGTTATTACTGCATTACCTTCAATTGGTCCAACTGTATATTTTAAAGAAGCAGGAATACCTAAAGATGCTGCATCAATCTGATATGAATTACCAGACTGAACTATATAAAAGCTATCATTAGCGCCGACGCTATTAGCTACCGGCAACTCTGATAACTTGCTTGAACGAGTACTCATTACTTACCTTCCTAATTCAAAAGCAGGTTTATTGAGGAAAAACGCTTGTGTTAGACCCAGTATTCGTTGCAATTGTCTTTGTGGCTACAAGAGTCTCATAGAATACTCTTCCTGCACGTCCACCAAGAACTGGAGTCAAGTTTGCTGCTGTTCCTCCTCCAATAGCAACGTTTCCAACAAATCCTAGAATTGTAGGAACAATTGTTGCTAGAGTTCCGTTTGATGCTGTTCCGTTTGCTGCATATACTGTAACTACTGTATCAGAACTATTAGCAAATCCAGAACCTACAGTCTCAATTACAATTGATGAAATATTTCCAGATGCTCCAACTGTTATATTAGCAGTAGCATTTACTGTTCCATTAGAGAATACAACATAATCAGATACTGCATATCCATTTCCACGACCAGATGCTGCTGTGGCAGACAATACACCATTTCCTGTTGCTGATCCATTTGCTGCTGTAATTGTAATTACACCATCAACATTAGCTGCAAATCCTCTTCCAGCAGAGAAAATTACGAAAGAAGTAATTGCTCCATTTGCTAGAGAATTTGCTACAAGTGTTCCTGTAGCATTAGATACACCGTTAGATACAACAAATGTATCTCCAGTTGTATATCCTAATCCTGTGTTTGTGATTCCAAAAGAAGCTACTCCGTTTGCACCGGCAGTATTTGCATTAGTTGTAATATATGATACGTTAGGAAATAATCCTTTACTATCAATTATAACTGATGTGATATTTCCAGATGCATTAACAATAATACGTCCAAAAGCATTTGATGCTCCTGATCCGGCAGTGAATGCAAAGGCAGCATTATTAACATAATTGCTTCCAGCATTAGAAATTTTAACGCTAATCAATGGTCCCATACCGGCACGACGAAGAACCCAACCAATAGATGTAAGCTTACCAGATTCACCAGTAGTATTAGCCATAGCTGCGGCTGTTACACCAAACTGTCCGATAACTTCTGCTGAAGATGAAGGGAAAGCTTTTGGTGTAGTATTGTTAAATAGAGCAGTATTATTAGCTGCAATAGCAGTCTTACCACTACCTGCATTAATTGATTCTGAACCCCATTTTACTGAGTTATTGGCTATATCTTTATTTTTCCACTGTGACATTGGTTTCTCCTATGGTAGCTCTATAACAGTCTCCTACCTTGATAGTATTTAGTATTTCTTTAAATTAAACCTAATCTTAATAACCATGAAGAATGTCCATGCTGACAATGACCATCTGGCTCGGTAGTGCAACCATCTGTTGCCTTTGCTACTCCATTAGATACCCACTTTTCCATCTTGCTGATAGATGGTCTCTTTGTTGTTGCTAAATGCTTTTCACCTTTAGCTCTTTTGCAGGTAGGACACTTATCAACATCAACCAATGGAGTTTCTGTAAGAACCTCTTCATTCTTTACTACTTCACCATTAGCTTTTTTATACTTATTCTTGAAATATCTATGCATAGCATCTTTATCAAGAGGCTTTACGGGTTTCTGATCATGAAAACCAATCACACCCTTTTTCTTCTGTAATGCATCGGCAATACGGCCTTCCTGAACATCTTCTTTTTTAACAGGAGACCATTTCTTCAATTTCAATATTTCTGGACAGGCTACTTTATGTCCTTCCTTATCTACATTACCTTTACAGGTAGGACAATGAACACGACGGCCTTCTTCAATGTTTTCCTCTTTTACATGTTGTACTGTATGATTACAATCACGACACTTAAAAAGATTATCTTTCTTTGCATCATGTTTATGCAACATTGCATTATAATGACCACAATTAGGACAAGATGGCTCGGCATCTTTACTAAATTTTAAAGTTACCTTTGGATACCAATTCAAATCCTTAAAAGAATTATTATTACGGTCTCCTACTGCTTTGGCTGATCCAAATGCCTCATTAACTTTTTTTTTAAACTCTGCGGCCTTGCCTGATACAGAAGTACATGCTGTATGATAACCATTCATCATAACTTTACCAGATTCTTTATGGCCTTCTCCACATGATTTACATTTAACTCCAACTGCTGTTGATGGCATAGAAGATGATTCTTCAAGTTCTTCTCCGATAGCCTGCATCAAATTTTTATGAGACTTCTGAGAATGTATCTGCATCTGAAGTTTTCCCTCTGGTTTTAGGGATTCATGTTTAGTAAGCCACTTATTAGCAATACGTGGAGAAACTTTCTGAGTTGTTCCATCACCATATTTTACTTCATGAAATGACTTTTGAACTGGCTTTTCTATCGATGGCTTATCTAACTGAGTATGAACCTGTTCGACACCAGCAGCCTTTTTCATCTGCATATGGATATTCTGATCGGCCTCATCATCGTCACCATGTTCACGGTCATGTGCAGCCCATTTTGGGTCAGCCGCATTTTTACGTGGGCGACCACGCCCTTCAGTTATAATACTGTTAAATATGTCTGCTACAAAGTCCATTTCATTGTCCTCTTCTTTATTTAGTTTAAGCTCTTTTGCCCGTCTTGCAAAATACGGGTCATCTTTCTTATCTCTCTGTCTAGCAGCCTTAATAACTGCCATAACCTTATTTGAAAATCCACCTGTTCTAATTACATCATTATTAGTCCCACCGTCATTATTATTTGCATTACTGGTAAATGCCTCTCCAAAATGCTTTGCAGACATTCCTTTCTCACGTTTTGCTTCAGCCTTTTCCTTCTTATTCATTCTAGAACGTTCTTTACCTTCTTTTATATGCATTGGAAACACCTGAATCTTGTTCTTCTTTTTTAGTAATGGCTTAGTTTTATCAATATTCTTTGGACTTCCAATTATATCTGCACCTGTACCGGCACCCATTGTACCTACATTTGCCCCATTTTCTGTAAATATACTCATTACTTTTTATTCTTCAAAAATCCCTTAAATGTCATAGGGCATTTTTTATGTACTTCATACTCACCCATTTCTTTTCTTGAATTATCCTTATCTAATTTTCCCATACAAAAATGACAAGTTCCTGGTTCATGACTATCTGTAGTAGTTCCAATAAAATGTTCTTTTCCATGACCTGTATCATATCCATAATGCTGATCAGTTGGAAATGGTTTATTATTACGACGGGTAATCTGTTTCTTAATCCATTTATGAACATCTTCATCTGGATTTATTTTAGAAGCAAGTGCTTTCCAATCTGTATTCTTTGGTGGGTTATCAAAATTAATTAAATCTGCCATTTTACTTTTTCCTACTTGTTAAATCTATTTTAAGATGAGAAAATTCACTACCTTCTTCTGGTTCAAATGCTATACATTTTTCACATGGATGAAATACTGGATTATGACAAGGTAATTTCGGTGGAATCTCGTGTGTCCATACTCCATGATTCTTATCAGGGCACTTATGCTCACACTCTTTCCATCCCTCAAATGCCTTCATAGAATCCAGTTGTCTACGTCTATTTGAACCAGTTCCTCTCGCTCCAGTCTTCTTTAAAATTCTATTTCTACGAGCCTCTTTATCTAAGTCTTGTTCATGAGCCTCAGAAAATTCATGAAACTTCATTAAAGGAGAATAATGTCTATCTGGTCTAAGTCTTTCAAATCCTTCTGGGTATCCATGCTTAAGAACATGATTATTAGCAAATTTAGTCATTTCTTGTTCAGAATAATATTTGTTATTATGACCAATAAATCCACGTTCATATGGGGGATGATTTTCACTTGGAACATATTCTCCTTTTTTTCCTAAAGCAGCAGAAGCTATTTTATAATGATAAGCTATTCTTAAAGATGCTGGACCTTCTTTATCTGTTACATGCTCTGCTGGAAAATCAGATTGGCGATGAATCTTATCACCCATTTTAATTGCCTTTTCTTTATGAAAAGGTGAAACCATATTATCCAAAGTATCAGATACAAAAAATCGTTTTGGGTCTGGTTTTACAAACTTATCTTCTCTCAAACGATCAGGATTTAACCCTGATTGTTTTACAATTTTGGCGACCATAGGAGAATGAATTTCATCATTATCTCCATGACAAAGGACGAAAGTTCCCTTGCCAGATTTAGACATGATACGATGAGAACCGGCAGTGCGTTTATGTTCCCAACCATCTCTCAAGAAGGCTTTATACATTTGTTTTCCTTTAACTTGAGGTAACTGTTCTTCTGATACAAAATTATCTTCTCTATACTTATTCTTTACTATTGCAATTCCAGATTGTCCTGGAGTTACCTTGGCATATTTCTTAGTTAATTTGGAAGTTCCTACAAATCCCGCTCCATTTTCTTCTTTATAATATGACCCCTGTGATATCTTTTCAACTACCTTTAATGGTGTTTTACAAGTAGGGCATTCATGAGGCTTATGCCATCCCTGACCAGATGATCTAGAAGAATAATTCTTATCACATGGTTCACACTTAAGCTTATATACATCAACATTCTCTTTAAGAGTTTTGAAATAATCATCTCTCCAACGTTTAGCAGCTTCCTGCCATTCTGTAGATTCCTTATCCCAATCACCGCGACCGGCATTGGCTATGACACCCCATGCCATTTCAAGCTGATTAATATAACGATTTACCTTATTAAAGGCCCATTGCTCAGGTAATAAGAAAGTTTCATCTTGCTTAACATACCAGTCATCAATAGCAGCCTGATATACATCCTTAAGGTCAGTCAGAAGAATACCACATTTTTCGGACTTCTCCTGAAGATTCTTTTCGGCCTTATCAGATAACTTTATATCGGCATGGTCAAGATAAGACTCAAGCATTCCAATTAAAGCAACTTCTTCGTCTTTCTGATTATGAAAAGATGATAAAGATGATTGAGGTTTTGTAGATATATTTGATAAATTAATTTTTGAACCTAATTTTGGATATCCACCAAGTTTTGTCATATGAGCAGTAGCCAATTTATCAAAATGATCATAATCATAAAACTTATCATCATGTCCTATAAATCCTGGTGTTGAGTGTTCATCTGGTATACCAGCAGCTTTTTCAATTGCTGTATGATTAACCATTCTAACTCCACTTCTTGTTTTTTGTGTTACATCATCATGATTATAATCAGATGCTTTGTGAACAACTCCATTATAAGATACTGCTTTTTCTTTATGATAAGGACCATTATCTCTATCAAATAAACTCCATTTTCTATCTGGGGAAAAAGATTCATCCAACCATTCCTTAATAATACCTTTATGAACAGTCTTCATTATCTTGTCGGCATGTTTTCTAAGTTTAGTAGGTAATCCTGCTTCAAAGGCTCTATGATTACCATTGATAGCATGTTGTCTCATCATAGAAGATGAAATACCAACAACACCTTTAGTATCAGGATTTCTATCACCAGATGATACAAAGTTTAAAGTTTTATATTTGAAATCTTTACCTTTAGCATGAGCAGACTCAAAATATTTTTTATATTCTGGTAATCTATCAGAACCAGCAACAATAGTTAAATGGTCATACTTACCAGAAAAATCTTTGGCTATATCATATGGATTTTTTGCTTCGGTATCATGAACTACATCACCAAATGCATTACGGGCCATATCTAATTTTTCTTTATATGATATTGGATTATGTTTATTTCCTTCAGAATGAGAAAGGAATACATGAGGTGTACCACCAACTAGGGCAGCATGTGAACGGACCTTTTGGACAAGTGCCTCATGACCGATTGTAGGTGGATTCATACGGGCAAATCCTACAACAGCATGGGAATGTGGACGTTCAATGAAACGATTTTCTGAAAGTGGTGGAATTGGAGTCTTAGGCTTTACATCAATTTTATTCTTAACGCGGGCAACACCAGTAGGTTGTGCTACCTTTTTTGCACCCTTTACCGGTCCTGCATTAGAAGGATTTGCAACACCAGTTCCAGATGAAGTATATCCTATATCTTCTTGTTGTAAAAATGTTTTCATAATACGAGTTTATCGCCTACTCTTAAGAGCATATTAAGAGCCTTTACATGCTCTCAAGGCTACCTTATCGTACTATTATTTATGGCTTATGATTCTTATGAAATGCGAAGTTTGAAGCAGCAAATCCATTAGGTTCACGATTAACCAACTTAGTTATATGTCCTTTATGATGAAGAACATACCCCTCTCCACCAGCAATAGCCTTCTTTCCAACATGAGTTTCAAATTCCCCAGAATGAGTATCAAGAGCATTAACTAATTGGTTCTTGGCATTTCTCATATGATTATGGATATCAAGTACCTTCTGATACATATCCTTATTATTTTCAATATGAGTCTTAACTAAGGCATGTTGACGAGATGATATCTTATGTTTAGAAAATCTATCATCAACATGTCTTATTAATCCATTTACATTTGGAGTAGACGCCCCTCTTACCGTACTATTAATGTAGGTTTTTATATGTTCTTTTGGAAGCATTGATAAATGACTTCCAACTTCTTTATGAAGGGCATGTGCTGATTCTAGTGAAGACTCAAATGCCATTTTCTGGGAATCAGAATATTTAACTTTGTTTAAATCATGTTCTGGTTTAATAAAATGAACTGCATGAACCTTATCATCAAAATTCTGATGGTCTACATCAGGAATAGCTCTCATTGATGCAAAGTTTTTGCCGACATACTTGGTGTGAACAACCATTCCTAACTCGGCCTTGTTCATCTTCTGGCCGGTATTGGTATGCTGTTTAGTAGAATATGTAATAGTATTTGGCTGTATTTCATGCTTGCCGTTAGTAGTATGAATGCTACTCTTTCGATACATCATATCTCCCTGATATACTCCTTCTTTTGGAGTAGCGGCAGGAAGATGAGTTAGAGCAGTACCAAGCTTTGAAATAAGTTCTTCTGAGGTATGATTTTTCTTTATTTCATCATGGGTATAATTAATTTTAGGTTTGGTATCATTGAAAACAGACTTTGTTCCTACAAAGAATTTTCCATTATCTGGATGATGACCAAACACAATTGCAGGTGAACCATCATACTTAGTAGTTACTTTTACTGGTTTGTTCTCGCCGGATAATTTCTTATGTAAGGCAGTCATAGATGAAACGGCCTGATTAAAACCATCAGAACCATTTTGTATATGCATATCTTCTGGATGGAAAAGATGAAGAAGCTTGCCCCTCTTATTAGTAGAAGCTTCTTCGGATAACATCAGGAATGACGAAAAGGATTTCATTTTAGTGAATATTTTTGGATGGTTTTATCTTCTTGGCCTTAACAATACCATGACGTTTATTACCAGAAGAGGTTGCAACAAATGATAGACCCTTACGAATACTAAATGAATGACGAACACCACTATGATTAACAGCAAAGAGAGGCTTTTTACCTTTCTTACCTATTGTAACTCCAGATAAACCTTTTCTGGTTATATTAACCTTAACACCAGGAATAAGATTAAGAGAACGTCTAAAACGAAAATATCCCTCTGTCAATTCTGGATTTGTTTTAATTTCTTCTAGAAATGTCTTGAATGATACCATGAAGGTATTTATTCTTTTATAGTTCCTCGATAATCAACCCGTTTTCCTCTACAAGTTTCATCTTCCCATACTTGACTGAATTCATTTAATACAATACGACAATAGGTGTTTGAATGTCTTATTACCATAGTTGGGGCATAATTATATTGATGACTATTTTCTGTTAAGTCATACTCTATAATCTTCCTATCACCACAGACAATACAATAATCATAATATTTCTTATAGGTATTGATAAAAATACAATTTCTATACTCTGATAAAATAGCCATAATTAAAGACCTAAACTCTAGCGGTAATCCTTGTCCAAAAACATCTTCCTTAAGCCATGTATGAAGCTGTCCAAAATAATAAGCCGGTTCCCCATAACCAAAACTTTCTAAATCATTCTGACATTCTTTAATAAGCTTCAACAACTTAAAAGCATCAATCTTAGAACCATCATCCATCTTAATTGGTTTCATTCTATTTGGCATTATCTAACTCCACAGGAAACCATGATATTATAGACATATGAACAACCTGTACATATTTAATTTCATTTTTACTATAAGATTCCATATAATTCAATGAATTTTTAACGTCGCCAATTCTTTGCCATATTCTACCAGTCGAGGTCCATCTTCCCCATCGTCCACCAGACCAAAACATACCAGTCTTTTTATTCATTATTTTCCAAATTCTAGTTGGATAATTACTTTCAGAAATCATTACTGCCATATTATTTTGCCGCACATTCTTTAGCAATAACATAAGCTATCCAAAACGGCACCCATACTGGCCAAACCCATGCCATAGCAAATACAGTACATGTAGCATGATCATTATCCCATCCACGATTTGTTTTAAATTTATAAGTCTTCACTCCAAACGTTATAAAAAATCCTATAATATAACCTGCTAAACAACCCCATATTAAATCATTCATAATCATACCTCAAATGAGAAATCTTTTTTAAAGAAGAATTTATTTTCCTTACCATATCCTCGCGGATTACACATTACTCGACAATTGGCTATCTTATAATCAAATGAATTATGTACATGTCCGTGAACCCAGAATTTAATCTGTGGATTATTCCAAATAAAATTATCAAGATGGTTACAGAATCCACCATTCAATTCTTGATATGGTTTAAACCATTCATGAATACTCTTCTGCGACGGGGCATGATGAGACATTACAAGATATTCTTTCTGGGTAAAATATTTCATATCCATCTCAAGTGATATCATAGCCTGTTTATATTCAATTACAGCATCTTTAGGATGAAAAAATCCATCTCCATCACGAATCATTGAGAAATCATTCATTCCTTTTTTACATTCCTGCATCGATGCATGATCTTCATTATTAAAATTAGCCCAAAATGTTCCACCCCACAATCTCATACTTGGTGTTAACTCTCGACTCTCATTATCTAAAACTTCAATATTCTTCCAAGGTCTATAGATATCTTTCATAATTCCGCGAGCCTCAAAGATATCACTACCATAGAATTCATGATTACCAGCAACAACATAAACCTTTCCAAATTTTTCGCTAATTTCTTCTATAAAACTAGTATATCTAGGTAAATTTCTTACTTCACATGTATCACCGGCCAGCAATAAAACATCACCGCCCGATAGCTCTGAAAGCTCCTGTCCTTCAAGATGAATGTCTGAAAGTAAAGTTATATGCATATTATCTATTTCTCCTAAATAAGTATATCAGAAACAAAACAACATTGCAAGGAAGTAAAATGCAGGACAGAATCAAAATTCTCTTTATCTTAAAAAGAAAAGAGACCTATAATGATGAGTATAATCAGGGCCGTAATGTAGTAGAAGATGGCGGATATGGCATGGAAACGGGGCTTCTAAACTCTGCTTCATTCGTCAATGATATGCTTAATCATAATAATTTTGATTCACATCTAGTAGTAGTTCATGACAACAATGATATCGACCGAGAAGTAACAAAGTACCGTCCTGATATCGTAGTCCTTGAGGCACTTTGGGTAGTTCCTGAAAAATTTGCTGTTCTTCTTCCTCTTCATCCAAAAGTAAAATGGATAGTCCGTCTTCATTCTGCAACACCTTTCATTTCAAATGAAGGTATTGCAATGAAATGGATACTTTCATATATTTCACATAAAAATGTATCAGTATCATGTAATGATGACAGAATCCTAAAAGAAATACGTTTCCTAATCAAACATAAATTCCAGTGGGGAGATATAAAGATGAACAAGAAAGTCTTATATCAGCCCAATTTCTATCCATTGAAATATAAAAATAAAGAATTAGATAGAAACAAAGAAGTTATTGATATTGCCTGCTTTGGTGCTATCCGTCCTATGAAGAATCAACTTATCCAAGCTGTTGCCGCACTTGAGTTTGCTGATAGCATAGGTAAAAAATTACACTTTCATATTAATGGTAACCGTGTAGAGATGAAAGGTGCTCCAGTTCTTCATAACATAGTTGCTTTATTCGAACATGTCGAACATCGTGGTCATAAATTGATCATCCATGATTGGTGTTCACATAGCGACTTCAAGAAAGTTTGTTCTGAAATGGATATTGCCCTACAGGTATCATTTACCGAGACCTTTAATATTGTCGCAGCCGATCTAGTATCAGAAGGTGTACCTCTAGTAGCTTCAAGCGAAGTAAAATGGAGTACAACATTTGGTCATGCTGACCCTAATGATGTTCAATCTATTGTTAAGAAATTAAAGTTTGTATGGAGATACCCACAATTCAACGTATTCTTAAATCAGAGATTCTTGAAACGATATTGTAAGAATTCAGTTGTAGTTTGGAAAGAAGAATTAAAGAAATTATGTTAAAAATCATAGGTCATACAATAGCTATTATATTTGCAGTTGGTTTATGGAGTGTACTAATATGGGGTGGCTATTATTCACTCATATAATTCATTAATAGTTGTTTTATTTGTTTTGTTATCATGGACTACTTGTAATGCCCAACAATACATAACACTTCCGCCACATTCAACATTACCATCTGTATCTTCATGTATCAATGAAGTAGGTAACACACCAACACCAGAAACAGCCCCTTGGAATGTAGATGATGGTACTGGATATAACTCCAATCTACCACCAGAACAAATACCATCTTACTTTTATGAATATGCACCCGGAAGTTCTGAACTCCCATCATCAGACTTCGCAAATGTAGATGGTAATTACACCGGTTCTACTAATGATCTAATTAGAATAACTGCCTGTAAATGGGGAATCAACGAAAATTATATCAGAGCACAGGCATGGATTGAATCTGGCTGGCATCAGGATTGTGCCGAGGCCCATGGTGGAACAGGTTGTAATGAAGGTGGAGATTTAAATAATCCAGCCGGTGACCCAGAAACACCACTTGGAATCTTTACTGGTTTTGATAATTTTGGTGGAGCAGACCATTATGATTCATGGAGTATGCTTCAAACTAAGGTATACTATGATTGGATGACATGGCCTATGATAGAGGAATCAAATCCATTTGGACTTGATTTTAGATTTGCTGAAATGAGAGGATGTATTAATGGTGATCAATATAATTACTTTAATAGTCAATCACATAAGGCTGGAAAGAATTATAAAGAGGCTGTAGCTAATTCTATATCCCATCCAAAAAAATCACTAGAATATCTTGCCTATGGTTGTATAGATACTCACTATTCTGGTAACTGGTATAATGGGAATAAGGATGAATACCTTAAAGCATTTTTGAACTCATTAAACAATGAGACTTGGAATTAACGGGGCTTGACGTACCACCGTTGAGGTTAAATCAGCCATCCGGCGGCATGGACTGAACCAACGCTAGGTTTAATAATATCTTATAATTTTACAACTATCGCGTATCTCAAGTACGGGAAAGTTAGAATTATTGCCACTTCATTCGTTCTGGTCGCAATGTTGCTGTATTAATTGCCTTAGTAACAGCATCATTTTTATCAAGTCTATGTTTTAAGGAAGTAAGTCGTTTTGCGATAAGTTTTAATTCAGCTTTAATAGTCATAATAATCTCCTATATTAAATTTGGTCCGCCAGTTGGGTGTTGAACCCACGCTTCTCGCTAATCGGGCGAGCGCACTACCGTTATACTACAGGCGGAAAAGTGTTTCTAGCCACATTACAGAAGTAATAGAACAAGAAGCAAATAAAAAAAATATTACACTAAAGAGTCCTGTACCACAACTTAACTCATTATTAATGAAAAAATCAGTCCAAATCATAATAAGTGCTATTGTCCACGAAATCTGTAATCCTACCGGCAACAATCCTAAAAGGATTCCTATTACAAATAGGCCAAATAATGTTGCATACCAGCTATATTGCATAAAATTTAAAACTAGTTCTGTTCCGGCATCAAATAGCCAAGGTTGAACTAGGGTTTCTTGAAGATACCTATATTTGGTCCACCCGATAGGAGTCGAACCTACCACACCAAAGTTCGTAGCTTCGGTTCCGCAATCCGTCGGCGGATGGATATATTTTGGAGGAAAGCGCAGGTGTCGATCCCGATTCCTTGTGAGAACTATTCGCTTTCAAGGCGATAGCAGAGGCCGCTCTACTTCACTTTCCGTATCTTCCTGTTCTCTTATATCCACGTTTATTTTTATACGTGTCTAATTGAGAATCACAATTACTACATACAAATCTCAAATTCTTTAATCTGTTATCATTATTTATTCCGTTTATATGATCTAAAATCAACGGCATTGGTTTATTTTGCCACATTGAATCAATACCACAAATAGCACAAATATATTCAATAAGCTTCTTCTTTAAAATCCTAGCCTTTAAATGTTGTCTCGGAAAAGTACTATTTTTAGAAAATGCCTTTTTATCCGATACCCTAATTTTAAATACCTGCGATTTCTTAGTACATTCAATCGAACAATATTTCGGATTAAATGTAAATTTTCCGCATTTTAAATTAGAGCAATAAGACATTATCTCTTTCTCAACACACCGGCCAATTTCTTGGCTCGCTGCTCAGTACCATTTCTTATAAAATACCATGCAGCCACAACATCCTTTCCATCAACCGCAGCAACCGCCCAATACCCTGCATTATATTTATCTTCCACCACGATGTAATTAATCTTTTTCATCTTCATCATCTCCATAAATTACATTTAAAAGCTGTTCGACATTCATACCAGAACCAATACAAACACAACAATTAACATATCCATTAAATCCAGCTTCTGGAACATTACCAAGATAAACTCTTCCAGTTCCACCACAATTCTTACATGTTATACTCATATAGTAAACGACTCCCCGCATCCGCAGGTATGTTTTACGTTTGGATTCCGTATCTCAAACCCAGATTTCATCAGACCTTCATTATAATCAAGAACCATTCCATTCAAATACAAAAAGCTTTTCTTATCTACAATCAACAAACCACCATATTCATTATGAGTAAACGTTTTGTCTTTTTCAAAATTAGGAAAATCAAGGTCCATTTTATATGTTAATCCAGAACATCCACCACCCATAACTTTAATTCTTAATCCCTTTGCAGGAACACCCAAAATAGGTAGACCAACCATCTTATTTATTTTATCACAAGCAGTCTCAGTTAAGGTTATCATGTTTTACTTTCCAATCTGCAATGGCCGCTTTAATAGCATCTTCTGCCAATACCGAACAATGAATCTTAACTGGCGGCAATGATAGCTCTCCTACAATAACAGAATTCTTTATCTGTACTGCCTCATCAATATGTTTACCCTTAACCAAATCAGTTACATATGATGACGATGCTATTGCCGAACCACAACCAAATGTTTTAAACTTTGCATCTTCAATTATTCCTGAGTCATTTATCTTCAATTGAAGTTTCATTACATCACCACATTCAGGAGCACCTACAATACCAGTCCCTACAGACTTATCTGTTTTATCAAAGGAACCTACATTATGAGGATTTCTATAATGCTCTAAAACTTTTTCTGAATAACTCAAATCAAATCTCCATAATTATTTTTTGGATGAATAGAAAGTTGGCCCTTTCCTTTCATAAAATCCTTTGAAATATATTTAACAATATTATCTTCTTTTAAATAAACAGCCCAACCATCAATCATATTTCTATTAATAGAAACTCTTTTTCCATTTACAACACTCGATGCAAGAAGTTCATATCTAATAGTTTTATTTTTTATACATCGTTTTCTATATTTAACTTGAAGTCTTATTAATTTTCCTGTTTTATCTACTGCAATTAAATCTATTGGTGAATGATCATCAAATACTATAAATGTATAGTATCCTCTACCTTGTAAATCATCTAATACCTTTATAAGACCCTTTACACCCTTTTCATTACAATTCATATTATCTACCTAAAAATATTTAAGTATTGGCGGAGTTAGAAGGATTCGAACCCTCGGAGCATAACGCTCGCTTCTTTAGCAAAGAAGTGGAATAAACCTCTCTCCCATAACTCCATCACTTAAAAACTTCATTAATTCATTCGTATCCATCTTTGTTCCAACACCAACAATCAATTTTCCATCATGAAACATATCAACATGGGCATGTTTATCTTCCAACCAAATCTGCGAACCATCTTGAAGTAAACATTGATAATGAAACATAAATATCCTTTTTATTTAATTGTAAAATGAATTACAATGTCTGTTACTTGAACAGGTAAATAATGTATCACTAATGTGGCTGCTGAAATTATCATTGTAGCCACATTCATCATCAAAAATTGAATCATATACTCTTCAAACATTCACTTTCTCCTATATCATCTCTTACTTCGGGTATGATTAGTTTTCCAACATTTATTACATTGCTTAGGTCGCCAGCTAAGAATCAAAGAATATGTACCATTATACTCTTTTGTCTTGCCTCGATATGAAGGAATTGAAACAGTAGTCATTCCTTTCATCACTCGACCACATAATATACAGTTTCTCATAATATTAATTTTGGAGCACCCACCAGGAATCGAACCCGGGTTTCTGCCGTACAAAGGGAGCGTGTTACCATTGCCACTATGAGTGCTTACTTATATTTCATCTCAATCAATCCACATCGCCAACAAGTTCTCGCTTGTCTATTATAATTAATCAACCATTCTTTACTTGGTTCCAACGCATCATCCCACTTAGTCCATGCATGAAACCAGTGCCATTTTCTGTTCACTATACACATAATCTAAAATCCTTTTGGGGTGAATGTTGGAATTCGAATCCAAGTCTTCCCTTTCACAGAGGGATATCCTAGGCCGCTGGACGACAAACACCACTATTTCTTTTTACCGAATAAAAACTCCCTAATCATTTTAATATTCCGTTGTGAAATTGGATTATTAATTGATTTATGTAACTCTTTCTCGTACAACCCTTCTGTTATAGGGAATCCAGTCAATATTGCGCCTGGGACTCTCCCAGACTCTACCATTCTACTAATTCGTATCATTTGCTCCTACTGCTCGTTCCATGAAAACCACAACCGTTCGCGGTTCAGGAATTCGAAACGATTCATCCTGATTCTTCTGCCGATGCTTGTCACGCCATGCATCCCGACCATATCGGCCAGCAAATACAATAGACGGAGCATCAATCTTAAAACTATCCTCATCAACCGTTACTTCATAATAAGCCATAATATACCTCTCCTACTTCAATAAAATATTTGGAACGAGTCAGGAGAATCGAACTCCTAGCTTTGCGTTGGAAGCGCAAGGTATTACCACTATACGAGACTCGCACTAATTTTAAATTCTCTATATTTTTCATTACCAACTACTATCGCGAACCCAATATCACCAATACAATTATCTGGAATTGAATAACAAGTTCCATCTTGGGTTAAAACAAACAAAATATCATAATCTCCTAGTTTTCTAACTTTCTGAATATTTTTAGTTTTATTTATATGGTTCCTTGAAAGTTTTACTACATATCCACCATGTTTATTTTTATTTCTTGATGTTTTAACTTGTACTCTATTTAACTTTATCCCATCATCAATTATCAAATCATATTTTTCTGACTCAGATGTTGGTAAAAATACAGTATAACCATGCGACGTATATTCAAAAATAGCTCTCGCTACTCCTATATTACCCTGTTTAGTTGTACTTAATTTTCCAAATACTTTCATAAAAATAAACCCTACTAGACTTTCATCTAGTAGGGTTTTGTTTAACGCAAAACTACGCTGCTAGAGTTAAATAACTCCACCTGTATGAGATGAACTTGTGGTAATTCCTGATTTTGATACGCCTTTCATTTCTCTAGCCTCTATATGTATTTATACTACCAAATTCTCTATATTAAGTCAAGAGACAAGTTTCTTTTGAGCATTTTTAATAAATGCCTCAGTTGTAGTATCTGCTGGTATAGTTGCTCCTGCTCTATGTAAAGAACCAGCAACATCAAGTATTCTTTCTATTTCTTTATCATTTAATGAATAATGAAATACCCTGATAACATGTAAAATGATACCAATATATTCACCAGCCTGCTTGACGGTTAATTCACCGGCATCTGCCTTGCGTCTTATTTCGTCTAGTTCTAACCAGTTCATAGCTTAAGAATATACCAAATATTAAATTAATTCAATACCGAAGTTATACATAATAATCAATTTTAGCATAATTAAAGCAGCTATGAAAAGTAACCGGTTTAGTGCCTTCAATTTGAACTCTCGCCAACCGGCTTATTATCCCATACAAGACCTGCATACGCAGACATTACGATTGTCTCCATCTGGGCATGAATACATTCTTTCATTGCTGGCTTTCCGCCAGAAAACAAAGCATGATGGATTTTTTCTGATGCACCGTTTACGAATTGCTCAAAATCAATCTTTGGTTTCATAACAACACCTCTATAATTAGGATTCATACATTATGAACCTATTCATAGAAGAACACAATAGACCCAAGTGTTTATTGGTTCTTTGGATAACCAATGTAAATTTCTTAAGTGTTTATTGGGTCTTTGGATAACCAATGTAAATTTCTTACAATAGATGGAGCGTCGTGGATATTCGTAGTTTCCATTTTCTCTTTTGGGCTGATTTATCCTAGCTAGAGACGTTCTCCTTAAACTAACGACGCATAACTGGTAGACAGAGGCGGTATCGATCCGCCATGGCTAGTTCTTCAGACTAGTGCATGTACCTACATTGCTATCTGTCTATAAAGGTTTTACCCAATAATAATTATCTCTAAATTTTATCTTAACTTTTCCGTATTTTGATATTTTTCTTTTAACCCATTTTATATTCATTTTTATATAATGAGCTAAAGAACCACCTTCACCACCATATGCTATATCATCAATAGTTTCAGATAATTTTATTAAATCAGTAACCATAAATTTTGGTAGCGGCGGGGCAGATATGACCTGTTCCCATTTTCACCCGTCTAGTGGGGTGACGTTCTCCTTGAACTAACGCCGCATAAATTTGGCCGGTTTGGAAGGTACTGACCCTTCATCATTCGGGCTTCAACCGAACGTGTTACCATTACACCACAAACCGAAATTTGGTAGCGAAGGTGGAAATCGAATCCACACGTACCGCCTTATGAGAGCGGACTACTTACCTAAGTTCCTCGCCATACATGGTGCCGGATACAGGAGTCGAACCTGTTATCACTAGCTTATGAGGCTAGTATGAATTCCGTTTCACTCGCCCGGTCCTAATTATTTATGATTAGAATGGTTTACTCGATCCCCAATTATTGTATAAACAATAGCCCTATCCGTTGAGCCGTATTCTAATCAAACTTGGTCGGAGAGGGTGGATTCTAACCATAGTTTCCTTTATATAATAGAGCTTAAGATATTATATAATCTCCACTATTTTACCGACAACCCTATTTGCTTCCTTAATTACTGGAAGATGGACAAGGTGCTCTGGACACTGAGCTACTCCCCGAAAATTTTGGTACACTTGATGGGAGTCGAACCCACTTTAAAGCGTTTAAAAGACGCCTGCAAGACCGTTTTGCTCCAAGTGTATATTATTTCTTTCTGTTATAAATTCCTAATTTCTTCATTCGTTTAACAACAGACGCACCAGTTACACCTATTTCATCACCAACTTTTTCGTAACTTCCAAAGTCATTCAACATCTTCTTCAAATCGAATTTATGCCACTGAATTCCTAATTTATATTTTAGTTGTCCGGCGCATTCATAAGAACAAGTTTTCTTAAATTTTTCTTTCAATTCATTACAAACCGGACACTTATCCATCTGTTTTTTCTTAAACAATCTATCGTATGTTGTATAGTTTTTATCAAATCTTGGTGCATCTTCTGGTATTTCTAACTCTCCTGCATGATGGCCTCGATGACAATTGGCACATAAACATATGCATTTTCTAACTTCTATAACTAACTTATCCCATCCTATAATATTTCCTCTAGCATGTCCAAAGGTAAATTCCTTTTCATCAGGATTCAAATGATGAAAATCTAATGCATATGATTTATTAAATCCACAAATCGCACATTTATTTCCAAATGCCTTTAATAATCGCTCTTTTGTATTACGCCGCCACAACTTAACCGATTCTGATCCTATACTCATACTGATATATCTCCTATACCAGTATTTATACAATTAACAATCTATGTTAATGACTGCTCCGGCAGTAGGAATCGAACCTACCTCTATTCGTGTTAACAGCACGATGCAATTCACCTTGATTGCTATACCGGAGCACTCACTAACAAATACTTACCTCTTGTTCCACGGTCTAAAATTAATCAACGATTCTATCGACGGGTATTTCCCGCCAAAATTAATCGCCCTATCATCTAGAATAAATTCATGATGACCTTTAATATTAGTAAACTCAAGCTGGTATGAATAATTTCTTGGCATACCATTTTTTTCAAACCATTCTATAGCGGCCTTCTTAAACTTATAATTTGAGCAACGTGTTGAAAATATTGCCACATCAAATCCGGCATCTAACAAATCCATTACAAACTGGATAGCTCCATCAATAGGTCCATCATGAATCTCTGTTTCATGAGTAAACTTAGTAGAATACTTATGAAGTGTTCCATCAAAGTCAATCAATGCTCTCTTCAAACTCTTATCACCCAACATCGATGCTGGCGTATATTGATTCATACTCATACTTTTACCCGGTTTCTTCGACCATTGATTCGGAAATAATGGTATAGACATAAAATCCTTTGGTACAGGATGAGAGAATCGAACTCTCACTGCTTTCGCAACCAGTTTTTGAAACTGACGGGTCTACCGTTCCCCCAATCCTGCACATATGATAGAGAAGCCCCAACCATTCGGACCTCATCAGGCCACCACCATAAAACAGTGGTCCTTACCACGCCAATCTATACTAGATATTTATCATAATCTTTACCAAAGGTAAAACTTGTTCTATTCTTAATTCCCTTGGTATCTATCAAATATCTATTTCTATTATAACATAAAACAAAATATAAGTCAATTCTTGAGAAATCTGGTTTCTTCACACTATTTTTCAACGAACTTCTATTTCCACCCTTAACTGTTAAACTAACTTCATAATTTCCATAATCATTTTTATGACTAGTATATTTAACCTGCACTCGTTTCAAAATTCCATCAAACTCTACAATCAAATCATAATCTTGACTATCAGTAAGAGGAACGGAAACCGTTAATCCTTTACTAGTAAAATATGCAATAGCTTCCCCTAATCCTATATCGCCTTTCTTTTTACTATTCATAAATTATGGTGTTGGCGGAAGGACTCGAACCTTCGATGCCTTTAGGGTTGGGTTTTACAGACCCATGTAATCGCCGCTATACGACGCCAACATACAAACTTTTGGTGCTCTCTATGGGACTCGAACCCATGATTTTTACTGATTAAGAGTCAGTTGCAATAGCCACTATGCGAAGAGAGCGTAAATTATTTTATTCTTTTCTGTGTTCTGATTCTGTGACAATTAGCACAAACCAAATCACATTTTTTAATTTCATCCAAACTCTTTTTCCAACTTCTACACCACGCACGAGCAATTGTAAATTTTTTATCCTTCTTATGATCGAAATCCATCACATAATATGGATATTTAACTTTACAATCCGTACATGGTTTATCTTTAAGTTCTCTTATTTTCTGTCTATATTTCTCTTTATGTTCCTTAGCCTTATCAATATAATAATTCTTATTGTTCAAATAATGAGATTTTGCATATAATCCTAAACATTTCTTACATCTTGAAGTACGACCACATTTAATATCTTTTCTTATTCCAAAGGAAGTTAACTTCTTTGAAATTTTACATTTGGTACATATCTTCATAAAATTGGTACGGGCAGAGGGACTCGAACCCCCAACTTTTCGGTAATCTGCCGATAATACAAGGTATAAGCTTGTTACTCTGCCATTGAGTTATGCCCGCATCCTAATAGTTTGGCGGTCTACCACTGACCTATACTTATAGCTTTCGCTTATAGTAAGAGGAATCGAACTCTCTGTTTCCAAATAAATGCCAGTCGTGCGACCATACACCACGCAACGAGTACGATTTTATAGCTTCCAATAGAACCATGAGCGGCCCTATTATCAGCGACGTTGTTTGAAGATCGGCGGGCCGTTTCTTCAATTGGGGCGTTACGGAAGGAATCGAACCTTCGCTAACTGGTATCTGGTACGAGTGAGAAGAATCGAACTCCCGTAATCGCCGTGTAAAGACGACGTTCTACCATTGAACTACACTCGCACACTTAAACTTTTGGTCGGAATGACAGGATTTGAACCTGTGTTGTGCTCGATTCCAAATCGAGTGCGTTAAACCATGCTCCGCCACATTCCGATACTAAACTTTGGTGCGCCTAGAGGGATTCGAACCCCCGACCTTGATGGTAGAAACATCCTGCTCTAATTCCACTGAGCTATAGACGCATAATAAACTTACTTAATATTTGGAGGACCGTCTGAGAATCGAACTCAGTCATAAAAGTTTTGCAGACAATCGCTTTCCCACCTAGCTCACGATCCACTCCCTAACTGGCGCTCAGTGCAAGTAGTAAACTTGCTTTCCTGCGGCTCTTGCTTTCCGCTGTGCTTTTAATTATCACCATCCCAAGCATAAACTTATATAATCTTTCTAGTTATAAGTGCATGACACCATACACATAAAACTTCTAAATTATCTAACTTATTATTCTGCCGATTTGAATCTATATGGTGTACATCTAACATTCTTTCATCGGCATCATAACCGCATTCTTTATGGGAGCATTTCTTTCCGTATTTTCTAAATGCTCTTATTCTATAACTACTCTCGCCATCTCCATAATGATTCGGCCATATCTCAGTTATTCCATTATCAATTTGCTGTCCTTCATCCTTACAATTTCTGGAGCAAAAAAATAAACCACTTTTAACAACTTTAATTTTGCAGGGGTCTTTCAAAAATTTCTTATGACATAATGAGCATTCTACCTCTATTGCAGATGAATCTGCATCACAACACTTACGAGAACAGTATAAACTCTTTAATAAAACGTGTTTAGGAACCCAAAATTCATTTTCACACAATTTACATAATTTAGCAAAAAGTTTTCGCTTTCTTAATCCTTTATCCCAATCTGATGAAATTTTACTTTTCATATAAATTAAATGGTGGACCGTGACGGTTACGATCCGTCTTTTCCTGGGTGCAAGCCAAGCGTTTTACCCGATTAAAACTAACAGCCCATTCTTATTTATATGTTGCAAAACTTTCATAATCCACTCAATCCACAAAT
>Ga0182024_10006738_pt1 | contig 25085 bp, 21 predicted proteins | sample P32metaG_FD_120480 | JGI IMG/M metagenome (GOLD analysis project Ga0182024, IMG submission 120480) | Permafrost microbial communities from Stordalen Mire, Sweden - P3-2 metaG (Illumina Assembly) | ecosystem: Environmental > Terrestrial > Soil > Wetlands > Permafrost | place: Sweden: Stordalen...
CAACTGTGCTAGTATCGGCTCCGATCAAGAATCATTTTCTGCACGTCAACACTACCTGAACTTTCATGTCAGGATACTTTCGCGACGGGGCTCGTTTCCCCCAAAGCAGTTCCTAAGCATAGGAGCGACATCGGCGCGCAATTTCATCTTGCGAAGACCGGCTCTTTTGCATTTGCGGAAGGTATCAGGCAGTCGGCGTTGAACGAAGGAAGCTATGTCTTTTGTCGCCACCGCCCCCGCCGCACCCAATCCCTGGGTGCGGATCCTGGGTGCTCTCGAAAAGAAGGTTAACCGGCAATCCTTTGATACCTGGCTAAAGCCCACGCGCTTCAGCCACGTGACCGGCCGGATGCTCTTCGTGCGGGTTCCTACACCCGAGTTCCAGCACATCGGCGATCGCTATGGCGACCTGATTCAAGAAGCGATCGATGCTTTCCACCTGGAGTTCGATGACGTCTCCTTCGTCATCCCGCAGGAAGACCCAGCGGCGCCATCCCGGGTCCGCCAGGATGGTGGGTTCGCGCCCATGCCCTCCCACGGCTCTGGCGCCCCGCGCCCCGGCAATCGCCCGGCCCCAAACGTGGCCCCACAGCAGGCCAAGTTTGACTGGACCACAGCCGCGCAACTCAACCCCCGCTACACTTTTGAGGCCTTCGTCATCGGCAATGGCAATCAGTTCGCCCGCGCTGCCTCGGAAGCAGTCGCCGAACACCCCTCCAAAGCCTACAACCCGCTCTTCATCTACGGCGGTGTGGGCATGGGCAAGACCCATCTCATGCACGCCATTGGCCATGAAGTGAAAAAGCGCCAGCCGCAATGCTCCGTCTGCTATGTCTCCAGCGAGAAATTCACCAACGAAATGATCAACTCGCTGCGTTATGACAAGATGACCAGCTTTCGCGACAAGTTTCGCTGCGTCGATCTGCTGCTTATTGACGACATCCAATTCCTGGCGCAAAAGGAGCGCACCCAGGAAGAGTTCTTCCACACCTTCAATGCGCTTCACGAGAGCATGAAGCAGATCGTCATCGCCTCTGATCGTCCACCCAAGGAGTTGCCTGAGATCGAGGACCGCCTGCGCAGCCGGTTTGAATGGGGATTGATCGCGGATATTCAGCCGCCCGACCTGGAAACCAAGGTCGCCATTCTGCAGAAGAAAGCGGAGAGCGAGCATGTCCTGCTCCCCACCGATATTGCCCTCTTCATCGCTTCCAATGTCCGCACCAATGTGCGCGAGCTCGAGGGCGCCATGGTGCGCCTGCTGGCCTGGTGCCGCCTCAATGGCGCCGAGCTCACCCTGGCCACCACCCAGCTTTGCCTCAAGCAGTTCATCGATACGCAGGTACGCAAGATCACCATTGAAGCGATTCAGCGTACCGTTTCCGAACAGTTCGGAATGCGGGTGGCCGAGCTCAAACAGAAAAACAATTCGCGCTCGGTGGTCGTCCCGCGCCAGATTGCCATGTACCTGGCCAAACAAATGACCGAGGCTTCTCTCCCTGAGATCGGACGGCAGTTTGGCGGCAAGCACCATACCACCGTGATGCATTCCATTGCCAAGATCGATGAGCAACGCCGAGCCGACAAGGATCTGAACCGGACCATCAATAAGCTCCTGGAAACTCTGAACGGCTGAGCCGCGACCCTTTCCTCGTTTGGGTCGCTCCCGGTATGCTCAAGTTGTCTATGTCTTGTTTTGGGTCGCGGCCCCGCGTGGCTTGGTTGGCTGGTTGCGTGCTCAGCAGCGCGTTTCTTGCGGCAGTGCTGGCGCCGCAGGCCTACGCCCGCCAACAGGACACCGGTTTTCTCAACCGCAGCATCACCGTCAACGGAACCGTCTACCATTACGACGTCTATCTTCCGATAGACTGGTCCCCCAAGCAGAGGTGGCCCGTCATTTTGTTTCTACACGGGTCCGGGGAGCGTGGCTCCGACGGTCTCGATGAGACCCAGGTAGGCCTGCCCAATGCTCTGCGTTCTCACAATGAGCGCTGGCCCTTCGTGGTGGTGATGCCCCAGGTCCCTTACAGCCACCATCATTGGACCGACCCGGACATCATGGCCATGGCTATGGCTGCATTGAACGCCGAGGTAAAGGAATTCCACGGCGATCCCGATCGTCTCTATCTCACCGGAATGTCGCTCGGCGGCTACGGTGTGTGGGAGATTGCCAAGGACTATCCTGGCCGCTTTGCGGCGATCGCTCCAGTTTGCGGGGGCATATTCTGGTCCTACGCGCCTGGCCGCTGGCACCAGCCGGAACTTGTTCCGGAGTATGTCAAAGCGATTGGCCACACGCCGGTCTGGATCTTCCATGGCGCCGACGACCCCGTCGTCTCCCCCGCACAATCGCAGATCATGTACTCAGCGATCAGCAGCGCCGGGGGAAATGTCCGCTTTTGGGAATACGCCAACTATCATCACAATGCCTGGGACAGGGCGTACACAGATCCGCAGTTGCCGCAATGGTTTCTTGCCCATCGCCTCTCCGATCCCGCAACCACGAAACCGTATGCGGAAAAGCGCCTGATCCCTCTCCATCCCACGCCCATTCACGTGGATCCCAGTGTGTATGACGCATATCAGGGGGAGTATGTCGATGCCGGCGTGACCCAGATGACCATCTTCCGTCAGGGCGACAAGCTGATGTCCAAGAACCGGACGGGCGATCAGACCGAGCTTCTGCCTGAACTCCCCAATCGGTTTTTCTATCCCAGCGGCAGCACGACTCGCCTCACCTTCGAGCGCGGTCCTAACGGTCGCGTCACAGGACTCCTCTTCTCGGATGACCGTCATCAGGAACTCTGGGAGAAGGCTCCCTAGTCTGTGGAGGGATCTGCGGTTTCTCTTTTCCAATGCTCCGATGCACCATGATGGATGCTATGTGCAAAGTCCGGCGTTTCCCGATGCGCATCAGGGCTGGTTCGGACCGCGCTTTGCACTCGTAGCACCAAGCTTTCCACAGCCTCTCTTACGTTCGCTGTGCAGACCGAGGGGAACGCGGGACCCAACTCGGCCCGATTTGCTGCTCTTCCTGCTTTTCATTTTGTGGGCGCCCTGTTTTCTAAAACGGGGGCGGTCGCAATCCACACCAACCACTTGGTTTTAGCCCTTCTTTCCACTTTTCCGGCGCAAACGACTGCTACTACTAAGAAAAAATCATATTTTTAAAATCCTTATCCGTAGTCGTTGGGTTTGAGTTCCCGTCAACACATTTGGCCCTTACCATCGTGCATTGCAACGCGCAACGTTTCCACATTACGATCGGGAATCCACAGGAAACAACACGGCTGAGATTCTCATGCAGCTTCGGGGTGGTGTAGAGTGAGTCAAATCGACAATGGGGGAAATGCCATGCTTAGCGCAGGCGTTGAGCAGGAGAGATCGGTCGCACAGGGAGCAACCACGATGGAAATCACCGTGAGCCGTCAGGACCTCCTGCGTGAGCTCAGTGCAACGCAAAGCGTCGTCGAGCGGAAGACGACCATTCCCATTCTCTCCAATTTTCTTCTTGAGGCAGGGCAGGGCGAGGGCGACAGTGGTGACCGCCTCACCATCACGGCCACTGACCTGGACCAGAGCATCCGGACTTCGTGCCCCGCCAAAGTAAAGAAGCCTGGCGCCTGCACCATCCCCGCGCGCAAACTCTTCGATTACGTCAAGCTGCTTCCTGACGGTGATATCTCCATCAAGCTCATGGAGAACCACTGGGTGCAGATCCGCTCCGGCCGCTCCAACACCAAGATGGTGGGCATGGCCCGGGCCAATTTTCCTCAGGTGCCGGAGTTTCCAGAGAACGGCCTGACCCAGCTTGCTGCCGCCTCAGTCAAAGGGATGATCTCCAAAACCATTTTCGCCATCTCCAATGAGGAATCGCGCTACACACTCAATGGCGCATTGCTAATTTTGAAGGCGGAGTCGCTGGCCATGGTGGCCACCGATGGTCACCGGCTGGCCCACCTCGAAAAGACCGGCGAATCGCTCAAGAACATCAGCGGAGAAAAGAAGACCCTGATACCGCGCAAGGCGTTGGCCGAGCTGCAATCGCTGCTCGCCAATACTGAAGAGGACGTGCTCGACTTTTTCGACGACGAGCATACTCTGTTCTTCCGCCTTGGCCACCGCGTGCTCACGACACGTAAGCTTACCGGCCAGTTTCCCAACTACGAAGCCGTGCTGCCGCGGGACAACAACAAATTCGTGGTGGTCCGCAGCGAGGAATTGATGGGCTCGATCCAGCGGGTAGCGCAATTCGCCGACGAACGCTCAGGGGCTATCAAGATTCGTTTGGAACAGAACGAGATGAAGATTTCCTCCTCCTCGACCGAATCCGGCGAGTCGGAAGACACCATCGAAACTCCTTACGGCTTCGACGCCATTGTGGTCGGCTTCAATTCCGCCTATCTCATCGACTTTCTCAAGGCTGTCGGACCGAGCGGCGAAGTCCGTCTCGAATTTAAAGACGCTCAGTCTGCCGGTCAGATGCGCCCGGAAGACGCCGCCGATGATTTCAAGTACCGGTATGTGATCATGCCGATGCGCATTTGAATAGCAGATCTCCTGTCACCAGCAGAAGATCTGCTATTCGAGCGTCTTGGTGGCGAATTTGCGGCGGGCAATGCTGGCCTTTGGTGTGGTCTCCGAGCCAGTCTTTACGGATGACTTCTTGACTGCGGCTTTCTTGGCTAGGGTTTTGCCGGCAACAGCCTTCTTGGCCACGGCTTTTTTTGCCGGCCTGCTGCGCGCCGCAACTGTCTTTTCCACCAGCATCGCCTTCAACTGCTGCAGATCGACGATGCGAGCCGATTTTCTTAGCCGCTCGATGTCATAGTACGTTCGCCGTTCCGCGAGAAAAATGTGGACAACAAAATCCACATAGTCCATCAATATCCATTCGCCCTGCCGCCGGCCCTCCACAGAATTGGGGTAGGTTTGAAAACCTCGTTTCAGGCGCGCCTCGATCTCGTCGGCGATCGCCTGGGTTTGGCGTTCGTTCGAACCGCTGGCGATTAGAAAAAAATCAGTGAAGCCGGCATCCACCGGATCGAGTTCGAGGATACGGGTATCCTCGGCCTTCTTGTCTTCGCAGGCCTCCGCGGCGGCCAGAACCATGCGGCGCGTTTCCGTCATTGCCATTCGGTCGAGTCGAATCTCCTTGGGTGAAGCTTATCTATGGTATCCCGGCATCAGGCTTTGAAAGATTACGACCCCTCAGGCCGGTAGAGCGTATGGGAGCGAATGTAATCGGCAACCGCCGGCGCGAGGACGGTTTGCTGCTCCGAACCTTCGGCCAGCGCGGCGCGAATCTCCGTGGCAGAGATGTCCTGGTCCAGGTCGGGCAACAGAAAAAGCTCTGCGTTATGCCCCGAATGATTGGCGAGCGCAAAGCGGGTAAACGCGGCCTCGCGGTGCTCGCCCCGGTTCTCCACTCCTTTGGGGAGTGCCGCGGTGATCTGTTCGAGCGAGAACCCGGGCCGTCCGGCCACGATAAAGTCGCAAAGCAGCAGCAGTTCGGCAGAGCGATGCCAGCGTCTGATAGTAAGGAAGGAATCGGCGCCGAGCAGGCAAAAAAGCACATCCGCGGGCCCGAGAAGGCGTCGCAGTCGCTGGAGGGTGTCGAAGGTGTAGTTGGGCTCCCCGCCCGGCAAAGGCGCGTCTACGCTGCTGGCCGTGAGGCCGGGCTCTCCGGCCACGGCCAACTCGACCATGGCTAGCCGGTCTGCAAAGCTGGAATGGCTGGACCCGCCTTTGAGCGGTTGGGTAGCTACGGGGGCGACCAGCACCCGATCGAGGGCCAGCCGCGTGATGGCCGCGCGAGCAATCGCTATGTGGCCACGGTGCGGCGGATCAAAGGTGCCTCCGAAGAAGGCGATGCGCATAGGGGAATCCTATCGCGACGGCGAACCGTTCCGGGTTCATGGCAACTGTATGCTAGGGCTTGTTGCCCCCCTTCAATACTGAGGGGGCCACGCCTTCGATGGTTACACTGTGCCCACCCGAACCGCCTACATTGCGCTCGGCTCCAATCTCGATTCGGAGCACGGCAGCCGCGCTGAGACTCTGTTCGCCGCCGGAGAACGTCTGGGTCGCCTCGGCCGTGTGGCGGCGCGCTCCTCACTTTACGAAACCGACCCCGTGGGATATCGCGATCAGCCCGCTTTCCTGAATGCGGCCGCGGCTCTGGAGACGCAGCTGGAACCGCTGCCGCTGCTGCAGGCATTGCTGGCCATTGAGAGGGAGTTGGGCCGCGATCGCCGCCGCGGTGTCTTGAAGGGTCCACGCACTCTGGATCTCGATCTGCTGGTAATGGAAAATTGCATCGTCGCCGGGGAGGAGCTGACGCTGCCGCACCCAGGCCTGACCGAGCGCCGCTTTGTGCTGGTGCCACTGGTCGAGATCGCACCGCAACTCCGGCATCCGCAGCTTAACCGAACGATGGCAGAGCTGCTGGCCCTGCTGCCCGATGAAGGCGAGAACCGCATCTCCGCGGTACGCCGGCTGCCCGCGACGCGCTAGGAATCAAGCCCTGGGGAGAAATCGAGGCTAGAATCGCTTAAGTGTCTCTCGCTTTCCAGATAGAAGCCCGCAGTGGGCAGGCGAGGCGGGCGACCATGACGCTCCCTCATGGGCTGGTGCAAACGCCGGCCTTCATGCCGGTCGGCACGGCCGGTTCCGTCAAGGGAATCCCCCAGCATCTGCTCGAAGAACTCGACGCGCAGATCATTCTCGGCAATACCTACCACCTCTATCTGCGTCCCGGGCACGAGCTGGTGCGCCGCATGGGAGGACTGCACCGCTTCATTGCCTGGCCGCGGCCCATGCTGACCGATTCCGGCGGCTTTCAAGTCTTCAGCCTCAACCAGTTGCGCAAGGTCAGCGAAGAAGGCGTGCACTTCCGGTCACACCTGGATGGATCCTCCCATTTCTTCTCGCCCGAGCACTCCATGGACGTGCAGCTGGCGCTCGGCGCGGACATCGTCATGGCCTTCGACGAATGCACTGAGCACCCCGCCGGCCACGCGCGCGCCCGGCAATCGCTCGGCCTGACCCTGCGCTGGGCCCGGCGCAGCCAGCAATACTTCAACGGCAACTGCGAAGATTACCTAACGCACTCGAATCGGCCTGAAGACGAACCGGGACGGACGTTCGCCACCCAATCGCTGTTTGGTATCGTGCAGGGCGGCATGTATCCGGATCTGCGGCGCGCCTGCGCCGAGCAATTGGTCGCCATGGATTTTCCCGGCTATGCCATCGGAGGCCTAAGCGTGGGCGAGCCGCGGGCGTTGACCCGGGAGATCATCGAAAGCACACTACCGCTGCTGCCCGCCGACAAGCCGCGATATGTCATGGGCGTGGGCTACCCGGAAGAGATCGTGGAGTACGCCGCGCTGGGGGTGGATATGATGGACTGCACGATACCCACCCGCGCTGGGCGGCACGGACTGCTGTTCACCTCCCAGGGGCGCCTCAACATCAAGAACCGTCGCTTTGCCGAGGATCTGGAGCCACCCGATCCCGAGTGCGCCTGCAGGGTTTGCCGCCGCTACAGCCGGGCGTACTTGCGCCACCTGATGGCGGCCCAGGAGCCGCTCGGCGGAGTGCTCAACACCCTGCACAATCTGGCCTTCTACCTTGACACGATGCGATCGGTACGAAATGCTATTGCGACGGATACTCTTCCCATGCTGCTGGCTCGGGTGCGTGCCCGGGCTGGCCGTGTTCACGCCGGATGAGTCTCATCGCGGCATGCATCCCGGCCGGCTGGGTGCTGCGGGACTTTAATAAACTCCCTCCAAGCGATCACGTTCTTCTCATGCCGACAGCTCGCGAGAGGAAATCCTTCACGCCCGGCCAGTAGACAAACCGGGGCAGATAGGCTGTAGTAGAAAGCTGGATAGGAAATACTAGGCAGATGCAACCAACAGCGAGAAGAGTTGCCGCGAGACCAATGGCGGTGGATCGACTCGATCAGAGGATGGTACGTTGACCTTCACTTCGTTGTTATTGGCTCCAGTCATCCCGCCCGGCCTGGTGACCTTTCTCCCGTTTGTGCTGATCATTGCCGTTTTTTACTTGATGCTGGTGCGGCCCAACCAGAAGAAGCAGAAGCAATGGCAGGAGATGCTGGGAAACCTGAAACCCGGAGATCGCATCACGACCACCGGCGGCATGCGCGGAACCGTCATCTCGATTAGGGAGGACGCGGTCCAGTTGCGCGTCCCACCGGACAATATCAAGTTAGAAGTCATCAAGAGTGCTATCGCTTCCGTGACAGCCAACTCAGAGGAAGCTAAATAACCGTATCTCGCGGGGCAGACAGTAAGCCCGGCGGGAAACCCTGATTGCGAATCCCATGCGTGATAAATCACTAGGCACCACCGTCCTGATCCTTGCGATTCTCCTTGTCTTCGTCTATGGCATCTTCGGGATTCCGAAGGGAATTGGCCTCAACGCCTGGAAGACGGCGCTAACCGACCGCATCCACCTTGGCCTTGACCTCAAGGGCGGCATCCACCTGGTGTTACAGGTGATGGTGGAAGAAGCGGTGGGCGCGGAGACAGATAATGCGGTGGGCCGGTTGCAAGCCGATTTGCAGCAGGGCGGGTTCCCCGCGCACTCGGTGCTGAAGCCCGACCCTAAGCAGCCTGAGGTGATCCAGATTCAGGGCACCCCCCCGGACCGTTCCAGCGACGTGCGCAGCCTGCTCGACTCGCGCTACGGCAACCAGTACACCGTGAGTTCCGGAATCAACAATACCTGGACCCTCACCATGAAGCAGACTGAGGTGCAGTCGATCGAGCAGCATGCGCTGCAGCAGGCGATTGATACCATCGGCACCCGCATTGACGCCCTTGGAGTGACCGAGCCAACCATTCAGGAATACAACCTGGGCACTAACCAGATCCTGGTGGAGTTGCCAGGTGTGGACGACCTTAGCCGCGTCCACGACATTATCCAGTCGACCGCCCGGCTAGAGATTCACCTGGTCGTGGGGGGGCCGTTCGCCACCGAGCAGGCGGCGGCGCAGAGCCTCGGGGGAACGGTTCCGCCGGACAATGAGGTGATGGCTTATGGAGGCACCGAGCCGGAACTGATGGGGCAATACTATATTTTGCAGAGGATTCCCGTCGTGGCGGGCGACGACTTCCGCGATGCGCAGCCCTCGGTGGACGAAAATGGCCGGCCGGACGCTACGTTTATTCTCACCCGCAACGCGGGTGACCGTTTCTACCAGTTCACCAGCGCGAACATCGGCAAGTCGTTGGCCGTGGTGCTCGATAACCGGGTTCAGGAGGCGGCTAACATCCAGCAGGCCATCCGCGATCAGGGCCGGATTACCGGATTAGGCAAGGAAAAGGCGCAAAACCTTTCCCTGATGCTGCGCACCGGCGCCCTGCCGGCCTCGATTCATTACCTGCAGGAGAGTGTTGTCGGACCGTCGCTGGGTGCGGATTCCATTCGCGAGGGCGTGCTCGCCTCGGTGATCGGCATGCTGGCGGTCATGATTTTCATGCTGGTCTATTATCACGGCGCAGGCATTAATGCTGACCTCGCCCTCATTCTGAACCTGGTGATCCTGCTCGGCTTTATGGGGTTCTCCAAGGCCACCTTGACCTTGCCGGGAATCGCGGGTGTGATTCTGACCATCGGCATGGGCGTTGATTCGAACGTGCTGATCTTCGAGCGCATCCGGGAGGAGCTGCGTGCGGGCAAGGTCCCCGCGGCGGCCGTCGACCAGGGATTCGCGCATGCCTGGGTCACGATTCTCGATACCCACGTGACGACCATCGTTTCGGCCCTCATTCTGTTTCTTTTCGGCACGGGACCAGTCAAGGGCTTTGCGATTACCCTGAGTTTTGGTCTGTTCGCAAACCTGTTCACCGCGGTCTTCGTCTCGCGCCACATTTTTGATTCGATTCTCAGGCGCAAGCTGCGCGGAGAGGCACTTTCCATCGGGTAGTGCCGGCGGCGCCGGCCGGTCCGGTGAAAATATTTCTGACGCGCAGGAGCCCCAGCGGCTCGCGCATGAGCAAGGCGGGTTTTTCGAGTGGAACTGTTTCATGACGTTAACGTTGATTGGCTGGGAAAAAAGTGGTACTTCCTCGCCTTTTCGCTGGTCTTCAGCGTCTCCGGCGTCCTGTCGATTCTGTTCTGGCACCACATTAAACTGGGAGTCGACTTCCGCGGTGGCACGCTGATCTACGTCCAGTTCGAGCAGCCCGCGGACATTGACAGGATTCGCCAGGCGACCGACCATGCCGGTCTCCACGATGCCCGCATCCAGGCCTACGGCACATCGGGGCACCAGGTGATTATTTCGCTGGCGCAGAAAGAGACCCAGGATGCGGCCCTCGACGCGGGGCGGCAGGCTATTGTGGCCGCGCTGAATGCGAACGCGGGAAGCGCTGCGGCAAACCAGGGAAAACTGGACCTGGACAACGCCGGCAAGGCGGCGCTGGCCCAGTTTTTGGAGCAGAGTGACCCCGAGCACCTGGCGAGCACGGGGGGTGGCTCCCAGCGATATGCCCAGCAGGCGGCAGCCATTCTGGATCACCGCGACCGCGACCTGGGCGGCATTTTCACCAGCATTGACCAGTTGAACGGCGTGGCCGATCCGGCGGTCGTCGCCCAGCTGAAGCAGGGCGCCTATCTCTCCGGCTTCCATGTCTTCAATCAAGAAATTATCGGACCCCAAGTCGGGGCGTTATTACGTCAGCAGGCCTTGCTGGCTACGCTCTACTCCCTGGCCGGCATGCTGGTCTATTTGTGGTTCCGCTTCGAGCTGATCTACGGTGTGGCCGCGGTGGTGGCGGTCTTCCATGACACATTGATCACCGTGGGTGCCTTTAGCCTGTTCGACAAGGAAATTACCTTAACCGTCATCGCGGCCATTCTGACGTTGATCGGGTACTCGATGAACGATACGATCGTTGTTTTCGATCGCATTCGCGAGAATCTGCGCATCTCTCGCCGGGAGAATCTGACCAGCGTCGTGAATCGCAGTATCAACCAGACCCTAAGCCGGACGGTTCTGACTTCAGGGCTGACTTTTCTCACCGTGCTTTCGCTTTACGTCTTTGGCGGGGAGGTCCTGCGGGGCTTTTCTTTTGCGTTGGTCATCGGTATCCTCATCGGCACGTATTCCTCGATCGCCGTGGCCGCGCCTATGCTGGTCGCCTATCAGGATTGGCGGGGCAAGCGGGGCAAGCGGGCGGTTTTGCCTGCGGGCAAGCGTGCCAAGGCCTGAGCCCGGCGCACTCGCACAGGTTGCCTCCATTTGCCAATAGCCCTTCGGGATCAAATAATCTTCGGCCGGTGTCTAAGTAGGTACAGCTGGAATTCCCGAGGTTAGGCGATGTTTGAAGATTCGTTAATGGAGTCAGGGGGGATGATCAAGACCAAAAGCAAGTATTGGTCGATCGTTACCCTCATCCTCAATGCCGTTGTGTTGATCGTACTGATCGTCTGGCCGCTTTTTCATCTTGAATCCCTACCCTCGTCGATGATGGCCACGCTGTTGGTAGCCCCACCTCCTCCCCCGCCACCTCCTCCGCCACCACCACCGGCTGCACCGGTTAAAGTTCAGATCAAGTCGGAGATGATCCAAAACCAGTTGCAGGCGCCGAGCAAGATCCCGAAAACGATCAAGGATGTGAAGGAATCGGCTGCACCACCGCAGATGAGCGGTGTTTCCGGCATGGAGGGCATGGGCGGTGGTAGCGCCGGCGGCGTTATGGGCGGTATCCTCGGCGGTATCGGGTCGGGGCCGGCAGTCAAGGCGGCGGCCCCCAAGAAGCTGAGCATCTCCTCCGGCGTGATGGCCGGAAATCTGCTCGACAAGACCATGCCGCAGTACCCGGCAATCGCCAAAGCAGCCCGCATTCAGGGAACCGTAGTTCTCCAGGCCACGATTTCCAAGAACGGTGCGATCACGAACCTCAGAGTCGTCAGCGGTCCTCCTATGCTGCAGCAAGCGGCGATGGATGCAGTTCGCTCCTGGCGCTACAGGCCTTATCTGCTCAACGGAGACCCCGTCGAAGTCGAAACTACAGTGAACGTAGTTTTCAATCTTGGTGGATAAATCAGCGTGCCGGCGCATCTTCAAACAAAGGTGTTAGCCGGCAATTACCCTCGTGGCCACTTCGGGTCATTTCATAGCCAACTGACCCGGTGCTAGCATCTGGATGTTTCAAAGCTCAACGTAGTCATTCCGCAGGAGGAAAGATTCAGTGATTCTCGCTCACCTCTCCCAACTCGCAGCCCATCAGGCCGCTCTCGGCATGTATCTCTTCCAGGATTCGGGGCAAACCGTCGGATTCACCCCCATGGATCTCTGGCACAACATGGGCAACGCGGCTAGGGCAGTCGTCGCGGTGCTCTTCATTATGTCTATCTGGTCGCTGGCCGTGATTATTGATCGCGCACTCTACTTCAGCGCGGCTCGCAAGCAGTCTCGCGAGTTTGCCCCACGCGTTGCCGGCGCCCTCAAGGAAGGCAAACTGGACGAAGCGGTGAAGGTTGCTGACCGCAACAAGAAATCGCATCTGGCCGAGGTTGTTACGGCCGGCCTGCAGGAATTCCGCAACTTTGGTAGCGGCGGCGCCATTACAGACGAGCAGATCGAGTCCAGCAAGCGCGCTCTCGAGCGCTCCGAAGCAATCGTGCACGCCAAGCTGAAGAGGGGTCTGGGCGGATTGGCGACCATCGGCTCCACGGCGCCCTTTATCGGGCTCTTCGGAACGGTGGTAGGTATCTTGAACGCCTTCCAGCAGATCGCGACACAAAAGACCTCCGGTATCGGTGCAGTCGCTGGCGGTATCTCAGAGGCCCTGGTAACCACGGCCTTTGGGTTGCTCGTCGCGATCCCCGCCGTGATGACCTTCAACTACTTCACGGGCAAGGTGGAAGCCTTCGACGTGGAGATGGACAACTCTTCCAGCGAACTGATCGATTACTTTATCAAGCAGAGCCACCGCCGCTAAAACGGCGTTTGCGTTGCAAGCACTCTTCAGCGAGAATCCTGCACCGGTTGGAACGGACAAAAAAGCCGTTCCAACCCGGTGGTTTTAGTCAGAGCCCGCAGCGATCCAAAATCAGATCTGGATAGGGTTGCGAAGAGAGCCTAGAAAAAGTACGGGTTAAAACATTTTCACTTCTGCTCTGTGCTGGCGAGTATAGTGAAATGCGGCTTTTTTTTGAGGAAAAGCCGCGATGGAATGGGTCAATCTGTATACACCCGAAGTGAAAATGCCAGCGCCATGCCCTCTCCAGCGCAAGCACCCGTTGGGTGCCGGGCCGGGAGAGATTTAACGGAAGTCATCTTAAAGATGGGGAAGCCTAGAGCAGCTCAACCCCCGGAGCACAGACAATGGGAATCGTAGTCAGGAACGAAGGCGCCAAGGTCAATTCGAACATTAACGTCACCCCGATGGTGGACGTCATGCTGGTGCTGCTGATCGTTTTCATGGTCATCACGCCCATGCTTCAGAACAAGGTAAACATTGAGCTGGCCAAGGTGACCGACCCGACCTCGATGCCCGATGCCGATAAAGAAGACGCGGTGGTCGTAGCCGTTACACGGGATGACAAGATTTACCTCGGACAAAACCAGATCTCGATGGCGGATCTCGGCCCAAAAGTGGCCGATCTATTGCAGAACAAGACAGAAAAACAGATCTTTATGCGTGCAGATGCGCGCTCGCAGTACGGCACGGTAATGGACGCGATCGACGACGTGCGCACCGCGGGTGTGGACCAGGTGGGTCTACTGACCGACCGCCGGCAGGAACAGACCGCTCCGCCAGCTGCCGCTGCTCCCCCAGCCGGACAGTAAGCTGGCGGACCAGGCGCTTAACAACCATTAAGGAACACAGCCCGGCGTAAGGGCTGAGTCGAAGAAAACGAGGGACAAAAATGGCGTTTGCGATGGGTGGTAGCGGGCTTTCTCACGACATCAACGTGACTCCGCTGATCGATGTATTGCTGGTGCTGCTGATCGTGTTTATGGTGATCACGCCGGTGACCCCGAAAGGGCTCGATGCGCTGGTTCCGCAGCCGCCGAAGGATCCGCAAAAGCAACAGGAGAATGACCGGACCATCGTGGTGCAGATCGCGCATCGTCCTGGCGGGGGTGTACCGGGCTACAAGATTAATGAGCAGGACATTTCCCACAGCGATCTGTTGAATAAGCTGGAAGGGATTTTTGCCACCCGGGCGGAGAAGGTGATGTTCGTCAAAGGGGATAAAGATCTCGACTTCGCAGTAGTGGCAGATGTTCTGGATATCGGCCATGAAGCGGGTGTGGATCACATTGGCCTCATCACGCCGAAGGTAGAAGCGGGGCAGTAGAGCTGTGATTTTTGCAGGTTGGGCCATGGTGAGCTCGTCCTTCAACTTCGGGACCTGAGAGGGTTCCCTCGATGGTTGGGATACGAGTATCCGGCAAGCTGCGGTAGTGAGCTTGCTGGAATCGAAGGAAAGGTTGCCCGACCCTGCGCCATGAGCCGCAAGAGACAGCAAGCAGACGATCGAGTTCAGATGCACTTTGCAGTTGGGTCCGTGGTTGCTCATTGGGCAGCTGCGGGCTTTGTTTTTTCTGCGGGACTTGCCAGTTCGCTGAAACCAATTACAATCACAGCGCAGAGTTTTTTCCTCTCAAGTTGCTGGCTCGCGTAAGCTGGTACGAGGTCAGGCGGATCCTGGCGATCTTAAGGAGATTAGAAGCGGAATGAAGCGGATAGCATATTTTCCGGTGCTGGCGGTTGCCTCCCTGTCGCTGCTGACCATGGTTACCGGGTGCAGCAAGCTGCAAGCTCGTGATCAACTGAGCAAGGGTGTTCAAGCCTACAAGAACTCCCGGTTCGAAGAGGCAATTGACCACTTCCAAAACGCAGAGCGGCTCGACCCGGCGCTGCCGATGGCCCCTCTGTATCTCGCCACGGCGTATGCGCAGCAGGTGGTTCCGGATGCAAACACTCCTGAGAACCTGAAGAACGCGGCAATGGCGGTGAATGCCTATCAGCAGGTGCTGGCCAAGGATCCAAACGACCTGAATGCCTTGAAGGGAATCGCCGCAGTCTACCTGAATACGGGCAAGACCACGGAGGCCAAGCAATGGCAGACGAAGGTCATCGCGGTGGATCCGAATGACCCGGTTGCCCACTACACAGTAGGTGTCATCGATTGGCGGGTTGCCTACCGGAATGCGATCGCGACGCGGACCAGCCTTAACCTGCAGGATAATGGCGACCCGATCAAGGACAAGGCCGCATGCCAGAAGCTGGCAGAGCTAAACACGCCCCTGGTAGACGAGGGCATCAAGTCGTTGCAGCAAGCCGTCAATTTGCGTCCCGGTTATGACGACGCGATGTCGTACCTCAGCTTGTTGTACCGGCGCAAGGCGGACCTGGATTGCGGTGATGATGCTGCACGCAAGCAGGATATGGCCATGTTCGATCAATGGCGCGACAAGACCATGGCGACGCGTAAAGCAAACGCCGAGAAGAAGAACCAGCAAACGCCTGGCGGCATTACATTGGATGGCTCCAAACAGTAGCGAGAACCACCTTCAGCGAGCCCCCGGCCACGCCGGGGGCTCGTTGCTTTTGCGTGGGAGGATTGAAGAATTCTTTGCCGTACATGGGATGGAAGAAATAGATTCAGCCGTCCCTTGCGGGACTGGACTCATTTGTTACTCCTACCCCGCACTTCGTACGGGGCTACTTTCACGCCGTCCCTTCGGGACTGCTGCGTGCTGCCGGCGAGGTATCCGGCATCACTGCCGATGGTCCTGGGTGAATGCTTCAGGCGCCTTCCAAATGGACCGCTCCAAAAAGCGAATTTGGACAGGTCTGAATTTCAACCGTCCTGGCGATGTGGGGACTTATTGTATTGCGGGCTCGAAGTGACGAGCTGCTGTGTTTGTCCCTGACGCAAGCTGGTGTAGGCAGCGTCAAGGATGCGCTGGTTGCGCAGCCCGTCTTCTCCCGATGCGGAATAGATTTCCGTTCCATGAAAGGCGGCGGAGAAGGCATCGATCATCATCCCATACGCATCGCTGTTTGAGACCTGATGCTGTTCCGCGACTTTGCCGTCGCGCAACCAGACCACCTCCACTGGATGATCCACATTGAGGCAGTTCTCGCATTTCACTACGCCTTCGTCTCCCACAACCTCGACCAGGGTATAACGGAATGGGGCGCGTGCCGTCACGGTCACCGAGCCTACGGTACCTTTGGAGAATGCGAGACCGATCGAGGCATTGCTCTCCACCTGCCCAGACTTTGCGTCGCTCGTGGCAACCGTGGCAACCGAGTTAACGTCATCGTCGAGCACGAATCGCAGGGCGTCGAGGCAATGAATACCCACATCGCCAATGGGCCCGCCGCAAGCGACTTCCGGATTGTAGATCCAGGCGCGCGGCACCTGAGCGGCGTCATAACAGAATTGCGCGCCGGCCAGCACAGGCTTGCCAATCCGGCCCTCCGCAATCCACTCGCGAATGAGCCTTAGGCTGTGGCTGAAGCGGAAATTCTGCGCCACACCGAACAGCACCTGTGCGTGTTTTGCCGCCGCCAGCATCTCTTCGACCTCGCCAGCATTCATCCCCAGGGGCTTTTCGCAGAGGACAGCTTTACCTGCCCTGAGCGCCAGCAGAACGTGGGGCCGATGCAGGGCGTCCGGCGAGGTAACGAAGACGACATCGATCTCAGGAGATGCGCAGAGCTCTTCCGCGCTGGCGAAGCAGCAAGGCAGGTTCAAGTCGCGGGCAATGGCCTCTGCCTTTTTCGCGTCACGGCGCCATATCCCGTGCAACACCGAAGCCTTGGCCAGGGCAAAACCCGGAACCAGCCGTCGCATTCCATGGTTGCCGAAGCCGAGAATCCCATAGCGGACCGGAGACTCCGCCCTCATTGAGCTCCGTTCTTGAAGATCTGTTCTGCCAGCCGGTTTTCTACGTGCGCCTGATTGCGCACCATTTCGTAGTAGGCGGCTTTCAGCAGTTGGGAGCGGCTGTCGCGTAGTTGCTGCCGAATATCCTGTTGCACGCGGGGATCGTTCAGCTCCCGCTGGCCAGCCGGCTCCTTCTCGATGAGCTTGTAAATGGCGTATGCCGCGGGAGTCTTGGCGCCCGGCGCCATCACCGGAATAACCTCTGTTATCTGTCCCGGCTGGAGCTTGGAGATCGCGGCGAAAACGGCCGCCTCACTACGCAGGCTCGATTCCGGGATGAAGCCCATGTTCCCCCCGTTGTTGGCGTCATTGGGATTCTCCGAAAGGTTCATTGCCAAAGTCGCAAAGTCTTCTCCGCGTTCCAGGTGGTTGTGCAGCATATCGATTTTTCTACGCGCCTCGGCGTCGTTGCTCGCTTTGCTGTTCTGCAGATTGACTCCCTGTCGCATCGGGGTGGCCTGTGAAGTCACGACGATGTCAGCGATGTTGTACTTCGGCTCGATAAAGTTGAATTGTGCTTTGTTCGCGTTGTAGAAGCTGGAGATGTCCGCGTCCGTTATGCTGATCCGCGAAGTTACTTCCTTGTTTATCAGTTTCTCCGAAGTGAGCGAGCGCCGGATCTGGGTGCGCAGGTCATCCAGTGACATGCTGGCCGCCTGCAGCCGCTTGTCGAATTCCTCCTGGGTGTATGGCGCCTTCATTTCAGCCAGCTTTGCATCCACCTCTTCATCGCTGGCCACCAGGTTCATTTTCTTCGCTTCCTGCTGCAGGATCTCGTCGTCGATCAACAGGCGCAAGATGCTGAGGCGCGTGGCCTCGGCCTGTTCCTTGGTGGGTTGCTCCTTATTGTTCCCCAGGTTGTCGCGGTAGGACTTCTCCACTTCAGAGCGCTGGATCGGGTGTCCGTTCACGATGGCCACAACGTCCGGCCCATAGCTAGGTTTGCAACCGGCAATAAAAACTCCGCTCAGCAGTGCGATGCTCATCGAGGCGCGGGCAACGGTCGTGCGCACTCTTGATGCGGGGCACGGCGCGGCGGGGTTGCATGGTGGTGCGCACTCTAATAATTCTTTCAACGGTCGTTCTCCTCGCGGTCGCCCTTATAGCATTTTCACAAATACCGCCAAGTGGTGAGAGTGCCGCTTCTTCGCTTACACCCTTTGTGAAAACGCTATACCGGCCATACGCAAACTGTAATGACTCCGGACCTCTCCCTGCTATTTTTTCTGCGGAGGCTGCGGAGCTGTTACCGGCTTTTTTGCGGCTTCTGTCACGGGGGGAGGGGGCTGCACGCCCGCCTGTCTCAGAGCCCGGTCGATGGCCATCCAAATCTCTGCTTCCGGCAGCGCGCCGGTGATGCGCTCGCCGTTGATAAACAATGTCGGCGTACTGTTCACGCCCAGATTGTCTCCCTGCTTCATCGAAGCAAGTACTGCGGTTTCGTCCTGCTTGGCGATGCAGCCGTCGAGCTTGGCCAAATCAAGCCCGGAGCGCTGGCCTTCGTCGTGCGCGATCTTATCGAGGGTCTTGCCGGCCTCGTGCAGATCGTGCGTCGCTCCGGTGATCTCCTCCGTGTGCGCATGTACATAATCCACAAACTTCCAATAGGCGTCGCCATTCTGGTCCGCAAGGCAGAGTGAATTAACCGCCGCGTGCATCGCCCAAGGATGGATTTCGACGAGAGGGTAGTCCTTGTAGAAGAACTTGACCAGCCCTTTGTAGCGCTCAGCCGTAGCCGGGAAGAGTTGCTCGTGCATGCGCGCGCAGTAAGGACATTCAAGGTCGTCAAAGTTCACAATGCTGACCTTGGCGCCAGGGGTCCCGCGCAAGGGACGGTTCTGGGTCGAGATCATGTCCGCGGGGTTGTGGCTGATGTCAAATCTTTCCAGCCGCGCTACCGTGTTGCCATCGCTGGAGAGAAGAAAATTTACTGTCGTCTGTTTGCCATTGCTGGAAAAGGTGATGGGCAGGTTTTCGAATCCCGGAAAGTCACTCTTGCTGATCGTTCCGATCGCAACGTCGACGTTCGGGGGCACCTCAAACTGCGACCGTACAAGCACTTCAATTCTCCGGTTGAGCTGGGAGGCGGGGGCGGGAGAAGCGCTATCGAATGCGGTGCTGGCGGGACCCTGAGCCTTGCAGCCTGCGGACAGCGAGACCAGCAGGCACCAAACAAGGGTACGGCTTAGAAACAAGACAACCACCTTTCCAGACCATGGCCCATTAGATCATTTCTCCTGTAGCTGTGTCGCTTTTTGGGCATTTCCATAGTCTCTTCGGCATACGTAAATGCCCCGGTTTTTCCTATTACCGTGTCCAGCGGCACAACCCCCCCGGAAACGCCAGAACGGGGTCAAAAGATTCGCTCCGAATGTTTCAGGTTTCCAGCGGCTCCCACCCCGGCGAGGGTGAAGTTGAAGCTATATTGATTCTCATTTCGTACCGAGCCGAGAGCCAGACGCCGGTATTCGACGCTAAGGCCACAACAGTCCCAGTTGTAAGAGGACTGGATGCCTCCATACTGCAGGGCATTCTGGATGAAGTCATAGCCGGCGTCGACGGCCACGCTCAGCCCGCGCTTTGTCGGGTCTCCATACCCCAGCAATAGACGCAGCAGGTTATAGTTCGTTACCTGGCTGGCAAGGTCGGCGGTAAACGTAGCATTCAGCGCCTGAAGCGTGGCATATCCAACGCTCCCAAAGACGCTAGCTCGCCGGTAGTCGGCAAAGACATTGCTGGCGTCCCACCGTTTGGTCTTAGCGTCATAGTCCGCATCCCATTCAAAGTCCATGTGTTCCGTGGTGCGGACTTTCAAGCGCGAAATCACCGGGGAGTAGTTGCGCGGCCCATTCAGGAAAGCTACCCCGCTGAGGTCGAGGGTCGACGTGAGCACGTTGCGCCGGAAGGGAGAGGCGGCGCCTCCAAAAGTCGGGTCGAAGAAGTATTTTGCAGCCAGCTTCCAGGTAATCCATTCGTTGGTATCGCCACCGCATTCGGTGTAAGTTGCGGGCACGTTGATGATCCCATTGCTGGGCGCGAGGAGAGTCCCGCTGCTGCAGGGCTTGGGATGCAGATGCTTGAGGAAGAGCCTCTGGGTCAGCGAGTATTCTAGCTCGTTGGTATCGCTCACGACATCGGTGGGATCGAAACGCGGAATGGAAGAGAAGTTATTGACTCCCGCAACGTAGCGGTACTGCACATCAGGCTCAATCGTATGGCGCAAGTCGCTACCGAAGAGCCGTTCCAGGGCGGGCGCCTTGAAATCCCGAACCAGCGCCGGCGGCCTCAGGTTAAAGCCAGCCTCCACATCGAAGCGATTGACCGTAGCGTTGCCCAGTAGGGGAGTCGTGCTGCTGGGGATCTGGCTCTGTGTGTAGAACGTCTCGCGAGCACCCACTTCCGGCCGCAGGGTCCAACCATCCAGGTGCAGAGGCAACGAGAGGTGCGGGTAAAGATCGAAGCGCACAACCCCGCCAGTCTTGAACCCCGGCTCACTGCGGTTTAGCCCGGCAGCCGAACCGTCTACGCTCCATCGCAAGGGTGTGGCCTGCAATGGCTGATCGACGGTGTCGAAATCGAGGCTAGGCACATGGAGGATGCGGATCTGGGGTGTCTGGTAGGTGTTCCCGACCTGGGTGATCCCTTCGAAGTTCTGATAACGGTCGAAGCGAATGCTCTCCGAAAGGCTACCGTCATTGTGAGTCACGAATGCCGAAGACGTCACCTGAGAGGCGACTGCGAGCGCGAAGGATTCGGCGAATGCCTCGCGATAGACATACGAGCTGAGATATTCGCCGGTGGCCACGGCACGGTTGTGCTCGTCCAGGTCGAAGTCGCGCCGGCCGCTAAAAAGAATGTCCTGGCCTCCCTGGTTGATATAGGTGGGCGCCAAGCCCCGGTCGAACAGCGCAGTAAAGTGTGCAGAGACAAAATCCTCTCCACGTCCGCGATAGCGGAACTCGCCGCTGGGCGACCAGCCGCGCTTGGAGAAGTATTGCGTGCCGAAGGTGGCATCCATGCTGCGATTGAGGACCAGGTAGATCGACTCGCCGACGATGGTCCCTTTGGTGGACGACGTACCGACGATGGGGATCAGCAAGCCGCTCGCCCGGCTCGTGGTGTCCACCGGGTGGGTGACAAAGGGGAGGAAGAGAATGGGCACGCCAAGGATAGAGAAGTAGCTGTTCTTCGCCCGCGCCATTCCATCCCTTACCCGGATCAGGGAAGAATGGATCAGCCAGTCTGGGTCAGGCAGAAGGCATGAGGTCATGGTGCCGTCGACCACCTGGTAGCGGTCCGGTCCCTCCTTGATGAGCAAACGGCCGGTAAAGAGAAACGGGTTCGAGGTGGTGTAGACCAGCTTGCGCTTGCTCGCGGATGGCTGTCGGCCGACGCTGCCCGTCACGTTGTAAAAGCGGCCAGTCTCCAGGTCAAGGTTGAGGTTGCCGTGGTCCGCGATAATGAGTTCGTTGTTCCGCCGGCCCTGGAGCCGAACATGGCCATCGGCCTCCGCGTCCTTGGTGAGCACATCGTAGGAAACTCTATCTGCGGTGAGGGTGTAGTCCTTGTAATCGATCCTAACTTCGCCGGTCAGCGTATAGACATTCCCATGCCTCTCCTGCTGCTTGGATTCGAGGTTCGCGGGAACGCCCGGTGGCGGCGCGGCAACCACTTCAGCAATTGGGTAGTTCGGGGCGTCGGGGAGTGTTCCAGGGCCGGAAGCAGGCGCCTCCGGGCTCTGCGGCGCCGCGCCGCTATTGGTCGCAACGCTTGGCCCCGCTCTGCCGGCGGCAGAACTTCCCGTAGCTGCCGAGGGAAACTGCCTGGTCAACGTCTGCGGCCAAAGCTGCTGATGACAGAGCGTTAACGCTGTGATAAACAAAAAGGGGCAGAGTCTCATTACCGGGGGCGAAGCCAGAATAGCAAAAGGGTTGCGCCAATGGCACTCGACGGTTCCGTCATAGTGACCATTTTGAGTTGGTTTGTTGCTCGCTTTGCGCTTGCCAATGAAGATAGAAACGTATTACCGTCGCCTCCACTCTATTGTCGCCCAAACGGGATCCCCACGACCACGGGTGCGGTTCACTCCATACTTCTTTTTCCCGGGCCCGGGACCGCGCATCTCAAGAGAGGGGGACAGAATTGAGCACTACTTCGCCGAAACTGGGAGAAAAACTTTCCCATGAGGGTACTGCTGGATCTGTGCCGCCATGGAAGCAGGAACTGAATGAGCGCCTTGCCGCCACGCGCTCGCGCCGCCTGCGCAACAAGGAAGAGAAGGTTGGCCTTCCCGGCCTTGAGCGCAAGGAGGGCAAAGTTGAATCTCGCGCCTCCCGGCTTGCCGCCAAGGTAGCGCAGCGGTACGCAAACGCTCCGTCTTACAGTGAAGTATTCGCGGCTGAGGCTCGCGCTCGTGCCCGGGCAGCGACGGCAAGTCCCGCGTTGCCGGCCGTCGACGCTACCCGTACCTCGCCGGACCGACCCTATAGGTCCCTTGAAAGCTCGCACGGTTCTGTGGGCAGCGAAGCGGGCCCTGTTGCCGCAGTGGGCCCGGAGCAACGGGAGTCTGTGTTTGCCTCGCCCGGGGAACCCGAGGAAGAGGCGGTGGTTGCGCCAGTGGAACCCTTGGCGGCGAATCTCATCGAGTTTCCCCGGGAACTGGTAGCGGCACGCAAAATCCGCCCTCGGCTCGCCGAGGGTCCGTTGCGTGAGAGCTTGCAGGGAACAGAGCACGATCAGTCACAGCTCAAGATTTTCGAAGTGGCGCCGGAGAGTATCTCGCAGACCGTAACCATTGCGGCGCCCGCCGCGGATTGGTCTCCGATCCGGCTGGATACAGATCCTAATCCCTCAGTCCATCCTGAGGCGTTGTCGTCCTCCGAAGAGACTCCAATCAGCACGGCGCCGCTGGAAGACCGGCTGATGGCGGGGATCTTCGATTTTGCGTTGGTGCTTGCTGCCTTCGCGCTCTTCATCCTGGTCTTCGCTGCTTGTACGACCCATCCGCCCACGGGTAAGGCGGCGCTGCTCGGAGCCGGTTTGGTGCTGGCGGGGTTCTTCTTGCTCTACCAATACCTGTTCTTTAAGTTTGCTGACGGTACCCCGGGGATGCGCTACGCGAAAATCGCACTGTGCACCTTTGAGGACGAGAATCCATCCCGTCAGGCGATGTGCCGGCGGGTGTTTTTTCTGTTTCTTTCTGCGGCCCCGCTGGGGTTGGGCTTTGCCTGGGCATGGTTCGACCCGGATCGTCTGGGATGGCATGACCGGTTGTCAGGAATCTACCAGCGAAGTTATTCCTAACGCATGCGGTGGGCTTGGAACCAAGTTGGGTGCCCCAGGTTCGCCCCAGCGTACCCCGGATTTCCTGTTACGCTGCACCAGACAGGACCGCGTGTGCGGCTTTCTTCAAGGAAAGCCGCATGCAGTTCGACAACGCCACCAACCTCGACAGGAAATCCGGGTGCCTGGGACGATGATGGTTTGTTTCCATTGCTTTCCCGGAAGGGCTCAGCCGCCGTCGCGATTACAAAATAATGATGGGCTTCGCCCGTCTTTTTCGTCCCAGGTACGCTGGGGTGAACCTGGGGCACCCATCGTCTCTACCCTTTGCCTTTTTCTATCCTTCGCCGTCTAATTGCGACAGAAAATAGCTAGGGGGCAGGCGCCAAGAGGGCCGATGCCGCTGCCCCGATGACCCCGATTTCGTTGTTCTCCGGTACGACCTCCAGCGCATAGCTCTGCAGCGGGCTCATCTTGACCATCTGCCACAAGTACTCCTTGAGCAGATTCAGATCGAGGAAGCGGACGTTGATGCCGGTGTAATAGAAGCGGCCCGGGCCGCCCAAATGGATCGAGGTCGCGGTAGCAGCGCCGAGGCCGCGATGCCAGAGCCTCACGAAGTCCATGCAGCGGGCGTCACCTTTTTTGGCCGCGGCAAAGATCTCCTCCGGTTCCATGTCGAGGAAGCGCAGGCGCATCGCGCGGTTCCCCATGATCCCTTCCAGGTGTCCCCGCCCACCGCATCCGCAATAGGTTTCCTTGGGATCGAGCGTGACCACCATGTGCCCGCCCTCCCACACGCCTTCGGCGTAAGGATAGCGTCCGAATCCGATCCCGTTGCCCAGCGTCCAAACCCGCACCAGGCGATCCGTGCGGCCATGGGTCACCGCCAGCCCTGCCGCCACGGCATCGGCGTCGTTCATAGTCTTGATCGGTGCGTGGATGCCCTGCGACTGGAAGATAGCGGCCAGGGATTCTGCAATGTTCCCACCCTTAAGTTGAGCCAGGTTAGGTGAGTCCTGCACAATGCCGCTGCGAATAATACCCGGGATGGCGACGCCGATGGCATTGATTTTGCCCTCCGGATGAATCGCCATCACCTGATCGCAGATCAGACGGCAAAGGCTATCGAAGGGATGATCCAGCAGAGCTTCATGATCGTCCGGATTCTCAGGGAATTGGTGTAGCGATCCGACCAGCTTGTGATCTTCAATGAGCCCCGCGACAATTCTCGAGGACACGACAACGCCAATGGTCCTATCCATCAGACCCTTCCTTTAGAGCAGTTCACAGTTATTGTGGCCTCATAAAGATTGCACTGTTTCAGTCCGCCGCCCGGGCCAAGCGGTTGATGCCGTTGAAGGCTGCAGCCTTATAGCACTCGGCAAGGGTGGGGTAATTGAACACCGTATCGATGAAGTAGTCCAGTGTGCCGCCTAGCGCCATGACCGCCTGCCCGATGTGCAGCAGTTCGCTGGCGCCTTCTCCGATGATGTGCACGCCCAGCAGATGCCGTGTTTCGCGGTGAAAGACGATTTTCAGGCGTCCCGTGGTATCGCCGCGGATCTGACCGCGGGCAATCTCGCGGTAGTAAGCGACGCCCACCTCATAAGGCACATCTTCATCGGTGAGCTGCTCTTCAGTTTTGCCGATAAACGAGATCTCTGGAATCGTATAAATGCCGTAGGGGTAGAAGCTGGGATTAGACACCAGGTTCTCGTTGCCGAAGGCGCGCGCAACGGCGATTCGGCCCTGCTCCATCGACACCGAGGCCAGGCTGGGAAAGCCAATCACGTCTCCCACCGCGAAGATGCCCGGCACCTTGGTGCGGAAATCCTTGTCCACGGGGA
>Ga0182024_10006739_pt1 | contig 25079 bp, 22 predicted proteins | sample P32metaG_FD_120480 | JGI IMG/M metagenome (GOLD analysis project Ga0182024, IMG submission 120480) | Permafrost microbial communities from Stordalen Mire, Sweden - P3-2 metaG (Illumina Assembly) | ecosystem: Environmental > Terrestrial > Soil > Wetlands > Permafrost | place: Sweden: Stordalen...
CTAGCGGCCATGTTACGTATATCCGCGGTACTGCGCAAGACATCACCGAGCGTCGCCGCGCTGAAGCAGCAGCAGCGGAAAGCGAGAAGCGCTTTCGTTTGATTGCCAATACTGCTCCAGTGCTGATCTGGATGTCCGGCCTAGACAAGTTGTGCAATTATTTCAATCGACCATGGCTCGAATTCACCGGCCGGCGTCTCGAGGAGGAACTTGGCAACGGCTGGGCTGAAGGTGTGCATTCAGAAGATCTATCGAAGTGCCTGGATACGTACACTCGCCACTTTGATCGCCGGGAAAAATTCAGAATGGAATATCGGCTTCGTCGCCAGGATGGGGAATACCGCTGGATCTTGGACGTGGGCACGCCACGATACAACAACGACGGTTCCTTTGCCGGATACGTGGGCTGCTGTATGGACATCAGCGAATTGAGGCAAGCGAGGGCGACTGTGATCGAATTCAGTGGCCGGCTCATCCGGGCCGGTGAGGAGGAACGAGCGCGCATTGCTCGCGAGTTGCATGACGACATCAATCAGCGGCTAGCCCTGCTGGCAAACAGAATTCAAGAATGTGACCAGGCCACTACAGCACACACCAATTTGGTGCAGAAAAAAGAGCTGCGGGAGATTTGGCGGCTGACTAATGAAATCGCTACGGACATCCAGCACATGTCTCATCAGTTGCATCCCTCCAAGCTACACTACCTGGGGCTAGCCGCAACGGTTCGTCAGCTGTGCAAGGAATTTTCCGAGAAACATAGGATTGAGATCGAGTGTACGGTGAAGGATCTGCCTGAGGACCTGGAGGAAAACGTTTCTCTCAATCTGTTCCGTACTGTGCAGGAATCATTACGAAACGTGTTTAAACACAGCCAAGCCCATCACGTGAAAGTGGAATTATCATGCGAATCGAATGTTGTTCAACTACGGGTTTCCGATGACGGAATTGGGTTCAATCCAGAGCACATAGGAAGTACCCACGGGCTTGGACTGATCAGCATGCAGGAGCGTCTGCGTTCCGTGGGCGGCGAATTCTCGATCTGGTCAAAGCCATCTCTTGGTACCCAGGTGCAAGGGCGTGTGCCGGTCAGCGCGAAACCTGCTCACAAGGCAGCGGAAGCTGTCGCTGATTGAAATTGTCCGGATAGAGGAGCGGGCACAGACACAGTAGGCCTGCGGCACATAACCATTTCGTTGTAAGACATTCAGCCCCGTAACTTTTGACAGTAGCCGAGACCTCTAAAGGGTAGGTAGCATCGCTTAAGTTAGTCTTTGGATCTGCACGTCTGAGGAACCATGTTGCCGTCGTTGTAGTCAGTCGATTGCGATTCCGTAGCCTTACATCCGAAAGAGGGCTTGTGTCGAAAACGAGCATACTACTTGCCGACGACAATTGTTCCGTCCTTGCCCACGTCAGTAAAATGCTTCAAAAACAAAAAAAATACAAGGTGGTTGCCGCAGTGTCTAACGGGGCAACTGTGGTCAGCGAATGCCTCCAGCTGAAGCCTACCGTCATTATCCTCGACATTTCCATGGGAGAACAGAGCGGCATCGATGTCGCTCGTGAACTACGGGATTCGGGGTGTACCGCAAAAATTATATTTCTCACGGTGCATGAAGACTCGGACTACATGAATGCCGCCATGGGGGCGGGTGGCTCCGCATATGTTGTGAAATCACGCATAAGTCTGGACCTGTTCTCCGCGATCCATGCGGTGCTGTCCAACAAGCTATTTGTCTCTCCGAGCCTACTGAACGAATCCGTCTAGAACGCTATTATTCGCCGCAGCAACTTGACAGCGCATGTCACGCAACGGCTGCAGTTCAGAGTTGACTGTCAGTAATGACAGTTATCCCATCGTTTCGTTCCTTTTACTCTCGACAATCAGAAGAGCTGATGGACAAGGCTCTGACCGCGCGCGCACCAGGCGACATGGTGAAGGTGAATGGGCTGGTTAAGCAAACTCGAGCGTCTGCTACTGATCTTCGGCGTGCTCATGCTCGCTCTTTACGCAGCAGCTTGGATTCACCGGGCAGCGCTGTCGGATGCCGAATTGCTGAGGTTCAAGTCACGCCAACTGATTTCGGCGGGTGAGCCTCAAGGGGTTCCCTTGAGCGTCGCGAATCCGGATCTAAGTCTGTGGTCAAAACAAAGAATTAACGGTTATAGGGAAAGTTTAGCCGCACATTTCGCGCCTGCTATAGCCGTTCTCCGCATATCCAAGATCCAGCTCGAAGTTCCGGTCCTGGAAGGGACAGATGAACTGAGCCTGAATCGGGGAGTAGGCCACGTAGCAGGTACAGGAAACTCCGGGCAGAACAACAATATCGCCATTGCTGGGCATCGAGACGGATTCTTCCGCCGCCTAAAGGACATCGCTGTAGGCGACACAATAGAAATGGACACAGTGGCGCGGACGGAAACCTTCGTGGTTGATCGCATCGTTATTGTCGACCCCAACGATGTGTCCGTTTTGCAGGAGCGCCCGCGGGCGTCGCTCACGCTCATCACTTGTTACCCGTTCTATTTCGTTGGCAGCGCGCCGAAACGCTTCATCGTTCAGGCGTCTGTCCCCGGAACGGTTTCGACGAACGCTGGTGTCAATGCGCCGCCGCAGTCCAAGTTTGTAGTTGCTGAGCAGCAAAACGAAACTGTCTCGAAGAAATGAAGCTCGGAAATATTCAGAATTTCAAGACGCCACAAAAAGGAGAAGAAAGATGAATTCAAAAGCAGGCTGGACATCCACATTCCTGATTCTCGGGGTAGGGCTTATTTGTTTAGGTTTCGCCACGAGCATGAGCGCGCAGGTGCAAACACAAACCAACACAACCACCCATACACCCACAGTGGTCACCCAAGTGGAGAGCGGGGAAGTCGTCACCGTTTCCGGCAACGACCTGGTGGTCAAAATGGCCGATGGCACCATCCGGCATATTGCCAACGTGCCGGAAAGCGCCAGAGTCGCGGTTGATGGCCAGCAACTTGGAATTCACGACCTGAAGCCCGGCATGAAACTTCAACGTACCATCACCACTACAACAACTCCCAAGACAATTACAACGGTACAGAGTGTCACAGGAAAAATATGGAATGTGATGCCGCCGGTTTCCGTAATCCTGACGTTAGAGGACGGAAAGAATCAGCGGTTCACCATTCCTAAGGGCCAGAAGTTCAATGTTAATGGTCAGATGCTCGACGCCTGGGGCCTGAAGAAGGGAATGACCATTTCCGCCACAAAGATCGTCGAGGTCCCCGAAACTGTAGTCAGCAAGCGAACGAATAACACCGGTACCATGCCAGAAGCCGCGGCCGCAGCTCCGCCGCCGCAAACGCCGCCAGCCGATGTACCAATTCTGATTGCGGTGCTCGAAGTTCCAGACGCGGCGCCGGCGGAGCTGCCGCAGACCGCAAGCCCGCTGCCGCTGATTGGACTATTGGGTCTTCTTTCGGTGGCCTCTTCGCTCGCGCTGAGAACGGCTCGGAAAACCAGCTAGCATCTGGGCGATCAATCAAACCGACAGGAGTTGTCGTCTTAACCGCTGGCAACTCCTTCTTTCAAGCGAACCTATGGTGACTGGCACTTTTGCCAGTAGCCCGGGCGGCTACTGGAGGTGAACATGGATACATGCATTGGATGCATGGCGGGTGAACGTTCTGCTGCATTCTGGGGAAACCAAAGCCGTTACTTTGAAGTGAGACAGGTTTTATCCACGATTCGAAAGCGAACCGGAGAAACTTTATGCGAACGTTACTAACTATCTGTGCCTTTTCAGTCGCGCTCACCATTCCTGCTTTGGCTCAGACTGTCGAAGTCAGGCCCTTGACCGACACAGACATTCAATTGTTGCGTTCAGACGTGCAGGCAAGTAAGAACGACATCATCGCACACACCATGCAATTCACCAATGCGGAATCCAGTGCATTCTGGCCGGTCTATCGCGACTATGCCAACGACCAGCAGAAGATCGGTGACCAACGCGTGCAACTAATAAAGGATTACGCATTAAACTATGACAGCCTGGACGACCTGAAGGCCAAGGATCTGGTGCAGCGCATGATTAGCGTAGAAGATAAAAGTGTTAACTTGCGAGAGGACTACTGGCCGAAGTTCATGCAAGCTCTAGGAGCAAAACGTGCCGCCAAGTTTTACCAGGTGGATAACAGGCTAAGCCTGATAATCAACGTGCAGTTGGCAGCCGGAGTTCCGTTAATCAGGTGACATCACGAAGAGGTTCGGAGAGGGTATCTGCTTTGTGGCCGGCTTCGCAGCGGATTTATTGAACAGTCCCCTGATTTTATTTTTAGCCGCGCTCAAGACCTGTGGGGGGTTCTATGAGTGTATTTCGTATTTTGGTGGCCGACGATCATCCGATATTCCGTTTCGGTCTATGTTCACTGCTCAGTTCTCATGAAGGCTGGGAAATTTGCGGCGAGGCGGCTGATGGACGGGATGCAGTAGATAAGTGCAAGCGGTTGAAACCCGATCTGCTTGTTTTGGACATTTGCATGCGGGAGCTGAATGGCTTGGATGCGGCAAAGCAAATCCTGAGGCATAATCCGGACCAGGTAATCCTGGTGCTTACCGGAGTTGATTCCGAGCACGTGATTCGCGAGTCTTTGCAGGCGGGTATTCGCGGGTGGGTTTTCAAATCCGACGCTGCCGAAGATTTGACAGCAGCGGTTGAGGCGATGCAACGGCAAAAAACCATCTTCAGCCCACGAGTGTCGGATCTCATCATCGACGGTTACAAGCGGCACCGGCTTGCTCCAGTGCCGGACAACCTGACGAGATTGTCGCCACGCGAGCGCGAGGTCGTGCAGTTAGTTGCCGAGGGCAAGGCTTCCAAGGAAATCGCCGCAATCCTTGACGTGTCATTGTCAACAGCCGAGACGCATCGAAGCAATATCTTGCGCAAGCTCCAGCTCCATTCGATCGCCGAGTTGGTGCTTTACGCGGTAAGGAACGGAATTATTCATGTGCAGCTTCCACCCGTCTTGCAGTTCCCCAGCTTGCTGGAGGAGCGTAAGCGTCCACGTGCAATTTCTGGCTACGCTGCACTTCCCAAGTCTGGAAACAGCAGAGCAACCATTTAGCCGAACTGCGAATTCGCTGGGTGCTCAGCCAGCGATTCGCGCCAGCGTGACTGGCGTCAGCAACACCGAATGAAGTGCTTATGAGGGAGCGACCAATGCGGGCAAGCGTAATTCTGTTATGCCTTATGTTCCTGTCTTGCTTAGCGCTGCCCCAGGCTGTTCAGCAGGGCGGGAAGCTCACTGTAAGCGGTCAGCCGGGAGAAGCAGCGATTACTCAGATAAATGGCAGGTCCTATGTGGACATCGAGGTACTCGCACGACTCACGAACGCCTCGCTCAGCTTCAACGGGCCGCAGATCACTTTGACGCCGGCGCCTGCTTCTACTTCGGTGATGTCGACAGCTGTGACTTCAGCAACTCACCCTGCAAATCCAGGATTTTCGAAAGTTTTTATGAAGGCTGGTATCGAAGAAATGGCGGTGATCAGGGAATGGCGCAGTGCACTGCTTAATGCTGTACAGAACGGATATCCAGTAACGGATGCCGTCGTCGCTGGCTTTCAGAGTCAAGCTACCACCTATCTGAGCTTGGCATCCGTCGCGGCGTCCACGGATTCTGATCACCAGGCTTTCCAACTTCTTAACAATGAGTTCGATAATATGCAAAGGTTGAGCAACAAAATTGTCGCAGCCCGCGAAAACATGAATTACGTTCCTCCAAACTCACTGAAGAATGATCCTCTATACCAGCAAGTGCTGGACTGTGCACGTTCGCTGGCTTCCATGGCCTCCGCAGGACAGTTTCAGGATGATGGATCGTGTCATTGAGGCAGAATAGAAAAATCTTCCAACGGCTGAGTCACTCCGGCCGCCTCCATTTCTGACAAAGATCCAGCGGTCGCAAATTGTCAGTTGTTGTTACCAGGAGCAGACGCGTCGAGATTCGTCCTTTCACCGCCTTGATCACCCGGATGGTAATACTGCTGTTTGTATCGCAAGTAGTAGCCCGCAAATTTATTGTCCCGACCTGTTAAATTCACACGAATCTTATGGCGGCGAGCGAATCTGGGGGCTCCGTACACAGCACGCGGTTTATAGGAGATGGTGTACTGGTGTGCGATCAAATCGTATGCCACTGCCATAATTCGGGGAATATCCTCCGGTTGACGAGCGGTGAACACTGCTCCGCCGGTTGCGCCGGTGAGTTCCTTGAGGACCTTCGGTCCGTCCCGTTCTGCCGGCCCGATAATATCTTCAGTCACGAACTCTGGCTTGCCGCTCTTTCCTATGACGAACGTTTGAAAGATATTTGGTTCACTGGCGTTCACGGCGAACACGGGAACCTCAGCCTCTTCGAGGTAGTCCAACGTCTCCCTTTTTGAATAGATACTGTTGGTGTCCCCACCGTCGGTGATGACAATTACACCCCGGTGAACGTTCTTGGCTTTTTGCTTTACGTTGCCAACTGCAAGGTAGATGGCATCGTAAAGAGATGTGAGTCCCTTGGCCTCCACGATGCGATTCGAGATAAGTTGCTTGAGGGTGTCGGCATCGCCAGTGAACTGTGGGAGGATCAGTTGAGGCCTGCTGGCAAAGGCCACCAGGAGAAACTCGTCATCGGCATTCAGGTGCGTATCAAGCAGGTTGAAGGCTCCCTTCGTCACCAGGGGCAAATTAGTTCTCATGCTTCGGCTCTTGTCGAGCACGAATGCAATAGAAACGGGGCCGGTGTCGCTCATGCATTCAATGATGTCTTGCTTGACCCCATCTTCAAACACTTCAAAATCCTGTTTCGTGAGGTCGGCTGCGATTCGTCCTTCTTGGTCCAAAGCTATTACCGACACTTGGACGAGTTCAGTGCTCGCGGTGAATCGTGGAATGTTGTTCTGGCCGACGCCAATTAGGTTCGTTGCGAGCGCGAAAAGTAGCAACGTCAGACATCTCCTCAGCGAGGCGGTTTTTCCAGATTTCAAAGATACGTTTTCAGGCATGAAACTCTCCGAGGGTCGGCGAACTTTTCTGGTACATCACAAAGGCAAGATCGAGAGCGCAGCTACCATGCCAACATGGCGTCGGAGGCGGCGTACCGCGAATTATCCGATGCAAATATCCGGTAATCTATACATTCGGCGCTGTATTAACCAAACCGTTAATCAAAACTTGTAGTTCAACCATGCGCACATAATTTACTCGATTCAATCCAGCGGTCAAGTAGATTAATCTTAAATCGATCCAGATATGCACAGGCCCATGCCCTGCAGATGGGGCGATTGCAGCTTCAAAAACCAACGTGTGGCCGTCGCTTCCAGCGTATGTTAATGCAACCAAATGGGCTCTTGGGCGCCCGGCCGCTCGGTCAATTTTGGGAAAGCAGATTAAATTACCACCTCAAGAGCATTGACGCCTTATCTCACGGGGTTGATTATGAGAGCGTAGTTCCAGTATCGGTAGGCGCAGTTTCGACCCGTGAAAGGCTGGTGTCGGAGTGTCATTCGTCCGGGTGTTAGTGGTCGATGACTACGAACCGTTTCGGCGATTCGTATGTTCGACACTAAAAAAGAGACCGGAATTACAAGTGGTCGGAGAGGCGTCAGACGGACTAGAGGCGGTTCAAAAGTCCGAAGAACTGCAACCCGACCTCATTGTGCTCGACATCGGGCTTCCCAGCCTGAATGGAATCGAAGCAGCCCGGCGAATCCGCAACCTCGCTCCTAAATCGAAAATACTTTTTCTCAGTCAGGAATCTTCCGCTGATGTGGTGCAAGAGGCTCTCAATTCTGGGGCCTTGGGCTATCTGATTAAAACGCAAGCTGGAAGCGAACTGTTGTCCGCCGTCGATGCAGTCTTGCAGGGCAGGGAGTTCCTCAGCAGTGGATTCTCGGGTAACGATTTCACCCGCGCTACAGACACGCAGGCCCCCGACCTGCCGCTAACGGAGGCTGTTCCGACCGCTCGTGCCTGAAAAGAGGATGTACTCAGTCTCCGCGATTGGTATGGTTAACTCGCCGCACGCACGGAATCGTTTTCCGCACTGAGGGGGACGCGGGCGTGAACTGTGGTGCCGCGCCGGGCTTCTGTTTCGATTGACAATGTCCCCGCCAGCAGTTTCAATCGTTCTTCCATGCTGATGAGGCCAAGACCTCGCCCCACTTTTGCAGCTTCGAGGTCAAAGCCTGCGCCATCGTCTCGAACGGTGAGATGAATCGCATCCGAGGTTCCCCACAATCGTACTTCGCAACTCCGAACTCCACTGTGTTTAGCCGAATTGTGCAGGGCCTCTTGCAGAACTCGTAAGAAGCAAAGGGACACGTCCAGCGGCACCGGACTCGGTAGATCGTGGGTCTGGAAGTCAATGTCCACATTCTGATGCTGGCCGAATTCCGTGCAAAAGCCTCTGATCGCAGCAGTAATGCCCAGATATTCAAGCTTTGCGGAGTGCAGCTCATGCGACAAGATTTGAATGTCGGCTGCTATCCCGGAAGTCTGCTTCCTTAATTCTTCGAAACGGTTACGAACTTGAGCAGGCAAATCAAAATCGCTTTGTTGCAGTTCTTCGATTTCTATCGTCAACATCGCTAGACGTTGACCGAAGTCGTCATGCAACTCCCTGGCGATCCGGGCACGTTCCTGCTCCTGAGCTTCAATGAGTTTGCGGCTGACGCGAGCGAGGGCTGCGTCCGCCTGCTTGCGCTCGGTGATGTCGCGAATGACGGACTGCGCGTGCGTAATCCTTCCGGTTCTATCGTGAATTGGCACGACGTTGACCTCAAGCCACATCCGTTCGCCATCACGGCGAATCCCCTCATATTCGAACTGTTCCGGAATACTTTCACCGCGCATGCGACGCTCGTGGAGGTCATGCAGTTGCGCACGAAATTCCGGCGCGACATACTCTTCTATTATATTGGTATTCTTTAGTTCCTCACGGCCGATCCCGAACAGTTGCAGAAAGCGATCGTTGGCGAAAGTCACTTGGCGGGCTGCGTCGTCGATCACCAGTGCATCGTGGAGATGGTCGACCACCCTGCGATATTTTTCCTCGCTCTCACGCAATGCGTCTTCGGTCTGCCTGCGCTCGGTGATGTCCGCAATCATCCCTATCATTCGCAGCAGCTTTCCTTGCTCATCGAAGAAGCCTGTCGCGTTTTTCTCCAGGCAAACCACCAAACCGTCCGGACGCAATACGCGATAGCGAGTGTTTGACGTCGGATTCTGCGGAGTAAGGTCAACCGAATGGATAAACAAATCGCGGTCTTCCGGATGAATGCTAGCCAATAGTTCCTGGCGAGTAAGCTCCTTCGACCGGTCAAAACCGAGGACATTCATGCATTCGGCGGAGCGCACCACCTTGTCGCTGGCAACGTCCCATTCATACGCATACATCTTTCCAGCTTGAGCCGCCAAACGAAAACGTTCTTCGCTCGTACGCAGGGCTGCTTCCGTCTGCTTGCGTTCGGTGATATCCGCTGCCATTCCTAACATTCGCTCGGGATCGCCATTCGCTCCGTAATAAAATTGTCCAGTGGCAGCGAGCCAGCGCACCGTCCCGTCAGCCCTAACAACGCGGAACTCTGTCATGTATGCTTTCTGGCTTTGCCTGGCATCGGCCACAGCTTTCGTCACCAGCTGCCGGTCGTCGGGGTGGACGTAACGATGAAAATCCTCCGAGCGACCGACGAATGTGTGGGACGGAATTCCGAAGATGGTCTGCAGATCACCGAACCAAAAATCTCGTCCGGTCTTAAGGTCCCATTCCCATCCCACTGACTTGCCGGCTTCCAGCGCCAAACGAAGCTGCGCGTTGGTTCGAGCGAGATCTTCTTCTGTCAGCTTGCGCTCCGTGATTTCTTCCACAAAGGCAAACACGAGCGGCGATCCGCCATCGTCATCCGTCGAAAGAGAGACATTCAGACGTCCCCAAATCTGAGCGCCATCCTTTGTCACGTAGCGTTTTTCTAGGCAGTAGTGGTCGATGAGGCCTGCACGGAGCTGCTGAAAGAGAGCCCAATCGTCCTGGGAGTCTTCGGGGTTAGCAAATTCGGAACAACTCATGCCGCACAGTTCTTTCTCCGTATACCCCAGCATGGAGCAAAGCGCCGGGTTGGCCAGCAAGAGATTCCCCTCGAGATCTTCCACTGCGATTCCGAGTGAAGCCTGCTCAAAGAGATAACGGAAGAGCTGTTTCGCCGGCGCTGGCAATGCTTGCGAAGACATGACGACTCCAGATTCTCTGCGCCAATAAGCGCAGGAAAGGTAGACATTCTAATGCAGTATTCGGCCGGACCGCACAGGTTAAACAAATCTTTACATTGTCCGAACAGGCACCATTTTTGTGGGCTTACTTCAAAGAGGCGATCACTGTGACGCGTCGAACACCACCTGATCATGCCACCAGAGCCGTTCAAACAAATGGCGCGCAATGTCCAGGTTCGTCGTGCGCTGTGAGGATGGCGGTGTTCTTTCTACGATGTCGCCGATCGTACGGGCCCCATCAATAGCGTCGAACAATCGCTTTTCTGTTGAATCTATTGGCAGGAACAAATCTCTATCGGTATGGGTCTGATTGATCAGGACCGCTGCGGCTCCAGGAGGAAGACGATCTCGAAGGCAGATCGTATCTGACATTCGAATGGGCACATAGTCGAGGTAGGAGTTACTGGCAAAACTAATTTGTTGCGGGGATCTGGCGCTATCGTTTCGGTACGCCACCACGCTGTGGCGAACCATCGTGCCGCGAAACAGTTCGATAGCGGCATACTGCTCTGCAAGCGAAAGACGTGCCATGCGAGCGGCTTGCGGGATCTTCGCGATGACGCCACAGCGCACCGAATAAGGCGCTTGTCTTAGCCAGCGGCCAAATGTCAGCCCAGCGTTCTCGAAAAAGTCGAACAATTGGGGAACGGAATAGGCGCGGTCCTGCGGATGCAGCAGGGCATCGGCGAGCGCAGCCTCACGCCGAAAGTCCGGAGCGTGGGTCAGCAGGGTTTGCAACGGATGCCCAGAGGGCAATGCCCCAAGAGCACGGATGAGATCCCTAATCTCTCCATCGGTGGCATGTATGCCGATCCGCCTGCAGAACTCTTGAAGCATGTAGATGCCGGTTCGTCCGTAAGGCGCGTACACCATGAGATGCATCGCTCCGTCCGGTTTGAGCGCGCTACGCAGAGCTCTGAGGCCCGCATCAGGGTCTGAAAGATGATGGAGAACGCCGGTGCACACGATCTGATCGAAACTCTTCCCCAAGTCGTTTACTCGCTCGAGATCAAGATGGTGGACCTGCAGATTCGTCAGGTTGTATTTTCTCCTGAGCTTCTCAGTGTTGCGCACGCTGGTTGCGGCACAGTCGATGCCGGTAACCTGAGCCATAGGCCAGCGCAGCGCATGCTTGGCCGCCTGGGATGTCCCGCAGCCTGCTATGAGAATGGATTGGTCTTCTCTATAAGATCGGTTGGGCCAAAACAGGTGAAAGTCGGCGCGGCGTCTTTGCTGATCCTGCCAGAGCTGCTGATATCTCTCCAAATTATCGACTGGTGGAGGATACGGATAACGGTCGTAGAAGTCCCGCACCGCTTCGGCGGAATCAAGTGTTGGCGAGAGTTGTGCTCGTTCGCTCATGGCGTGAAAGCGGCAGCCGCAGAACATCTCGCTCTCACTTGTTTAGCTTGAACGAGTGAAGTTGTTTTGCCGCAGTTCCGAAGTTACCGAACTGATAGGCGGACACTCCCACGGCTGAGAACGGGAAGGTGGGAAACGGCGCAGCGACCAGGGCGTCCAGATATTCGACGGCGCCGACGCCGATGGTGACGTGTGGACTGTAATGCTCTCCGGTGTGACCGGAGAGATAGGTCGCAACCGCGTCGATGGTAGGCTGGTTGATTTCGGGCTCGTCGGGCGTGGTCACGAAGGCGGTGGCGGTGCCGGAGCCGTCTGGCGCCATGAATGGTGCGGTTGCGTCGATCAGTTCTTTCTGCAGCCTGATTAGGTCGGCGGTCGGCTCAACCACAATGCCGCCAAGGCCGATTTCTTTCAACGGTATGTAGTAATACTTGAACGCTTTCAACTTCCAGCTCGTAACATTCTCGCCGGCCAGCACTTTGCTTGCAGCGGCGTAGATCTTGTCCAAACTTGCTGTGTAGACATAGCCTCCCATGACCGAGATGTGCGGCGCGTGTTCGTCGCCCAGAGCGTAGCCCTTGGGGAAATTCTTAAGCAGCCCTGCGTTGGCGGCCTGCGCGTGCAAGATCATGGTCTCGTCCGGTTCCAGCACGATATCGACCGCCGTGATTGTGTGTTGCTGCGTGCTTGACGTCGTGGGGTTGTCGAGGGTAGCCAATTTACTGTCTGACATGCGATGCTCCTGTCACAATTCATTTGCTGGTTTCGAATGGGTAAACAAACTTCCAGTCTTGTTTCATGTCCACGACGGTCCAACCCTTCGCCTCGGCTTCAGTCAGAGCCTTGTCCAAGGTACCGAGCGGCGACGCATCGTAGGCATACTCGCGGACAGAATCGGTGTGCCGTACGAGCAATCCAAAGCGCGATCCCGTGCCAGCGGCGGTCCACTGCAGCATCTGCAAATCGCCGTCAGAGTTGCCGAACGCAGCGATCGGCCTGCGTCCAATGTGCATGTTGATAGCCACAGGCTTGCCGACGTTATCGTCCATGAAATTCAATTCCGGTAACCGGGTGAGGACGGGCACGCCTGCGATCATCTCGAACTTGGTTACGATGCTGCTGCCAATCACCTGCTCAGGCGGAATCCCATAGACCTTGTCCGCCCAGACACGCATAAATTCAATTCCTCCGCCGGAGACGATGAAGGTTTTGAAGCCATGGGCGCGCAGGTAAGCGAGCAGCTCCAACATGGGCTGGTAAATCAGGTCCGTATATGGCCGATTGAATTTTGGATGCACGGCAGTTGCGATCCACTCCTCCACGATCTGCGCGAACTCGTCCGTGGTCATGCCAGCGTGGGTAATCGTCGCAAGTTCCAGCAGGCCGCGAAGACCTGCGGCAGCGACAGTTTTCATATCACCTTGCAGGACCGCCGAATAGAGCGGCTTGTCTCTCCATTCGGAGTGTTGCGGAGCTAATGCTCTCAGGCGATCGAAGACGAACGCAAGCTGGAAATACGCGGGCATCTCGCTCCAAAGGGTCCCGTCGTTGTCGAAGACCGCGATCCGCTCTTCGGGTTTGACGAATCGCGGATCGCCGGTAGTAGTCACTCCCCGGACAAAATCGATGATGCTCTGCTTCGTCGGACCTTCATTCCAGGAAGACAGCAGGTCCCATTCTTGCACGCGCTCTCGGTCCGCAGGGAGCAACGCCGATAACGACAACATCTGTTCTGCATTCATGCAAATACCGTATTCAAAAATTCCCCGGCAGACGGTTATCCGCCGGGGAATCCGAGTGTCAATCTGCCTGCTCGGTTGTTCTCGAAAGGAGGATCTTCGATCTTCCTTTCTAAAGGTCACTAATCTGCTGCTGCCGTCGCGTGTTCTGGCGTGTCTGACGGTTTCTTTGCCGCTGCCGCTTCTTTTGCCGCATACGCCTTGGCCGCCGGCCCTAATTGCGCCATCACCGAGTCGAGGTTGAAGGAGGCTGCCTTTTGGCGAGGTGGGAATTTCACGTAGTTGTCGATCTGAGCCGCCACAAGTGCCTGTGCTCCGTACAGCAAGGGCACGTGATTGATTACCCAGTCCCAGTACACATTAGAGTTAAAATCAGCGCGTTCGAACGGATCACGTCGTAGGCTAAAGATAAGCGGAAGCCGCAGCTTCACCAGGGGCTCCTGCCAAACATACGTTGAATTTGCGCGCTGTTCTTCAAACACAAGCTTCCAGTCACCGTGCCGGATCGCCATGACGCCACCATCGTCGCTGACGTAGAAGAAGTGGGTTCTGGGGCTCTCCTTCACTTGGCCTGTCAGATAGGGCAGGACGTTAACTCCGTCGATACAAACCTTGAACGTCTTGTCGCCCACTTTGTAGCCGTTGAGAAGCTTTTGGTTTATGTTCGGATCGCCCGCCGCTGCCAGCAATGTCGGCAGCATGTCTTGGTGGCAGACGATGTCGTTCAGGACCGTGCCCGCCTTGATCTTTCCGGGCCAACGGATGAACGACGGAACGCGCCAGGCGCCTTCCCAGTTGGTGTCTTTCTGGCTGCGGAACGGCGTGTTGGCGCCATCGGGCCAGGTATCGTTCTCGGGGCCGTTGTCGGTGGAATACATGACGATGGTGTTGTCCGCGATTCCCAACTGATCGACCTTGTCGAGCATCTGGCCGATCTGCTCGTCGTGCGTGACCATGCGATCGCTGTAGTCGTCCTGACCGCTCTTGCCACGGTTCTTGTCGGCAAGGTGGGTCCTGAAGTGCATAGCGGTCGAGTTGTACCAGAGGAAGAACGGCTTGTTGGCTTTGACCTGCTTTTCCATAAAGCCGAGAGCGCCTGCAGTAATCTCCTCATCGATGGTTTCCATGCGCTTCTTGGTCAGTGGGCCGGTATCCTCAATCGTCTGCTTTCCAACCCGTCCCCACCGCGGCTCAACGGTCGGATCATCCTTGTCAGTAGCAAAGCTGTGCATTACTCCTCTGGGTCCAAAGGCCGCCAGGAATTTAGGATCCTTGGGATAGTCCGGAAGCTCCGGTTCTTCTTCGGCGTTCAGGTGATAGAGGTTGCCGAAGAACTCGTCGAATCCATGCGCGGTCGGCAAGAATTCATTGCGATCGCCGAGATGGTTCTTGCCGAACTGGCCGGTGGCGTAGCCGAGCGGCTTGAGCAGTTCGGCGATGGTCGGGTCTTCAGCTTGAAGTCCGATTGGAGCGCCTGGCATTCCGACTTTGGTCAAGCCGGTGCGGAGCGGGTTCTGGCCGGTAATGAAAGCTGCACGTCCAGCGGTGCAGCTCTGCTGGCCGTAGTAATCTGTGAAACTGCAGCCTTCGTTGGCGACGCGGTCGATGTTCGGGGTCCGGTAGCCCATCATGCCGTGGCTGAAGTGGCTGATGTTCCACATACCGATGTCATCGCCCCAGAGGATCAGGATATTGGGTTGCTTTGTAGCCATGTTTGTTCCCTTCCTTTAAGTTGGATTTTGTCTAAGGTCGCCGACTCGCGCCGGAAAAGAATTCATCGAAACCGAAATGCACGACGGAGGTGTCACTAGAGCGCCCCCATCTGCGGTGCCGGATGACGATTGGGCTGAGAGTTGTGAGTGCGCAACCGTCGCCAGACTTAGTTCGCTGAATGGCGATTGCGGGGCTCGGTCGCCGTGGCAGAATCGGAACTTCTTGCCGCTTCCGCAGGCACAGTGCGCATAAGGTCCCCGCTTCGCGTCCTCGCCAGCAGTCAATGCCATCACATCGGAGGGAGGGCGACCACTCTGCAGCAGTCGCCCCATCGTCTGCATGGCAGTACGGGTGTGAGTGAAGAACAGATACAGACCGGCGCAGAGATAGTTCTGTCCCGGATCGCCGTCGGACGAGAGCGTAAATCGATCTTTCGGACAGCCCCCGTTACACAGTCGCTTGACTTCACAACGCTGGCACTGAGGGGTAAGCGTGTCACGTTTGTCGTCGCCGAACTTGCGCTGCTCGGCCGAGGCTACAAGTTTCACCAGATGGGTTTCATGGATATTGCCAAGCTTGTATCGTGGTTCGACGAAGTGATCGCAGGAGTAAACGTCGCCGTTGTATTCAAGCGCCGGACCGTATCCGCAAGTAGGAGCGTGGATGCATAGTAGATGGCGGCCGAAATAAGCCTCAAGCGTGACATCGAACATCTGCACGAAAACTGTGCCGACGTCATGCCGTACCCACTCCTCGAAGATATCTACCAGAAAACGGCCGTATTGTTCGCCTCCGACCGAGCGCTTGGTTACAAGGTTTCCGGATTGCGTGTAGAGCAGCCGCTTGCGGCCGGGCTGCTCACTCCACCCCTGGTTGGCGATATCGATCGTTTCTTCCGAGGCGCGCTCCACGATGGGGATAAACTGCACCCACTTCGCATGCATCTCGTCGCGGAAGAAACGATAGACCGTCCGGCCATGCTTCTCGTTGGCGGCGTTGACCGTGCACAGTATGTTGAATTCGACACCGTGCTTGCGCAGGTACGCCCAGCCCTTCATGACGCGGTCGAAGGTGCCTTTTTTACTGCGGTCCAGCCGGTACGCATCGTGGATTTCGCGTGGACCATCAACGCTTAGTCCGACCAGAAAGTTGTGTTCTTTGAAGAAAGCGCACCACTCATCATCGAGAAGGATGCCGTTAGTCTGAAAGGTATGTTCCACGACCTGCCCGGGTCGTCGGTATTTCTCGACAAGTTCAACCGAGCGCCTGAAGAAATCGAGCTTCATCAGCGTGGGCTCGCCGCCCTGCCACGCCACTGTTACCGTGGGCGTGCGGTGCGATTCCAGCAACTGGCGAATGTAGGCATCCAGTGTGGCATCAGACATCCGATTCTTTTCGTTCGGATAGAGCGACTCTTTGGATAAAAAGAAGCAGTAAGTGCAATCAATGTTGCAGGTGGAGCCGCTCGGTTTTGCAAGAAGGTGGAACCCCGGCGGCGCCTGGGCCGGCCAGCTCTCGTCAGTCATTAAAGCCATTTATGCACCGTTGTCGTGATGGAATACCAACTGCACTGCAGTCCTCGTTACCTGTGCAGCTACAGGCTAGGTCGTTTTCTCAAGTCGGGTAACTGTCAAAACGTACAGGGTGCAGGAGGCGTCTATTAGACGAGGCAAACATCGATGGTGTGTGCTCTCCATGGGCAAAGTGCAGAGGGTGTAGGACACCCAAATGGGGCAGCAAGGTTGGGACTCCGTGAAGGTAATCTTGTTGAGTTATCAGTCGGACCGGCAGCCCAGTGCGGACCGCCGGTCTAGACTGTGGTTACTGCCGCGACATAGCGATGCGGACGGCATCCTCTGGCGCGACGAGGTGATCGACACTCACCGCGTCCTCGGCAACGGCGAGTTGCACGCCCTTGACGCGACCCGAAAATTCATTCCCGCGCGCACCGTACTCCGGCGAGACCGGAGATCCGTTGTCCACTCCTATGTCGCAGCCGTCATCGGCAGAGAAGACCATGGCCGCCGTGACTGCGACCTTGCCTTCTCCAACTTTTTTGCCATCCACGTAAAGTGTCGCTGTACCACCCTTGCCCAGTCCACCACCAGCGTAAGCAAACTCCACGCGTACCTGGTGCTCACCCAGAGGTAACGCGTTGTTTGACTCGGCATAAAATTGCTGAATGCCGAGGAAGTTGTAACAGTATTTGAGTTTGCCGCCCTTCGCGTAGAGGCTCCAGCCACCGATATTGCCGCCTTGGGCCACGATGACGCCCTCAGCTCCGGTTGTGGGTACAACAATCTCAGCGGTTACCGAGTGCGACTTGTTCTTCAGATTGAGCACCGAGTTTTCAGACAGACGCCCCATGGCGCCAAATAGAACTTGCGACTTGCCTTTGATTAGTTGCGGACGCCCTGCCGTATCTGAGTTGAGCCGCGCACCGAGGTTGTCATCGAGGGGCAACACGTTATAGCGCGTCGCCTCGATCAGCCACAGACGCTGCAGTTCGTGCAATTTTTCCGGCATCTGCTTGGACAGGTCATTCGCCTGAGTCCAGTCTTTGTTGGTGTCGTAGAGTTCCCAAACGTCATCGTCGAATGCCGGGGTTTTCTCGCCAATGAGGATCCACGGAGTCTTGTGCCGTGTCACAGCGGTCCAGCCCTTGTGATAGATGCCGCGGTTGCCGAACATCTCGAAGTACTGCGTCTCATGCTGCTCGGCAGCCTTGGCGTCGTTGAACGAGTACGCCATGCTCACGCCCTCGATCGGATGCTGCTGCACACCGTTGACGAAAACAGGCTGCGGAAGTCCGGCGACCTCAAGAATCGTCGGCGCGACGTCAATGACGTGAGCGAACTGGCTGCGGATTTCGCCTTTCCCCTGGATTCCCTTAGGCCAGTGCACGATTGTCCCGTTGCGCGTGCCGCCCCAGTGCGAGGCGACCTGCTTGGTCCACTGATATGGCGTATCCATGGCGTGCGCCCAGCCCACTGCATAGTGGTTGTAGGATTCCGGCCCGCCCAGTTTGTCGATGCGTGCCATCAGGAACTCAGGCGTCTCCAGCGCCGAGGCGCCGTTGAAGTTGATCATCTCGTTGTAGGTGCCGTGCAGCGTACCCTCGCCGGAGCCGCCGTTGTCGCCGATGATGTAATAGATCAGCGTGTCATCGAGCAGGCCGAGTTTTTTGATCGAGTCCACTAGTCGGCCAACGTGGTAGTCGCAATACTCCATAAAGCCGGCGTAAACCTCCATCTGCCGGATGAGCACGGGCTTGAGCGCGGCAGGCATTTCATCCCATGACGGAATCTCTTTGTGTCTTTGCGTTAGTTGACAATCTTGCGGAATTACACCTAACTTTTTCTGGCGGGCGAAAGTCTCTTCGCGCAGATTGTCCCAACCCTGGTCGAATTTGCCTTTGTACTTATCCGCCCATTCTTTCGGAACATGGTGCGGGGCATGAGTCGCGCCCGGCGCGAAGTAGACGAAGAAGGGTTTATCGGGAATGAGCGCCTTCTGTTGCCCAATCCAGTTCATCGCCTTGTCCGTCATGTCTGCCATGAAGTGGTAGCCCTCTTCGGGCGTTTTCTTGGGCTCGACTGGCGTCGTGCCTTCATACAGGGATGGATACCACTGGTGCGCCTCGCCGCCAATGAACCCGTAGAAATATTCGAATCCGCCTCCCCCGGTAGGCCATGAATCAAACGGGCCGGCGGGACTGGTCTCCCAGACCGGCACTTCATGGCACTTGCCGAATTGCGCCGTCGCGTACCCATTGAGTTTAAGGGTCCGGGCGAGCGGAGCGCAGGTGTTCGGCAGAAGCGAGTTATAGCCGGGCGATCCGCTGGCGATTTCTGTGATCCCGCCCATGCCTACCGTGTGGTGATTGCGTCCGGTCAACATTGCCTGTCGAGTAGGCGAGCACAAGGCTGTAGTGTGAAAGCGGTTGAATTTCAGGCCACCAGAGGCCAGTAGTTCCGCTGTCGGCGTATAGCACGGGCCTCCGAACGCGCTGGAGGAGCCGAAGCCCGCGTCGTCAATCAAGATGATCAAAACATTTGGCGCGCCCTTCGGCGGACGCAACTGGGTAATCGCCGGGTATTTGTTTTCCGGATCCTTGGCGTCGTACAACATCAGGCCTGAACGCGGTGGATCGGGGATGGGAAGAACGCTTCGTTGAATTTTATCTTGGTCACTCATGACGCTTCCTTTCGTTTGAGATTGCGATGTTGACACGGTTGCTGAAGAGAATAGGGCACACAGATTTCGATCAATCAACGCTAGGGTTTCAGCCTTAGCGGAGCAACTGTCAGAAAGTACAGTCTGGATAGCGAGACAAGAACCTCTAAGGGACTTTTTATCCGGAGAGAGCGAACGAGCGAATTGATTGGTTGGAGAGCGGTGGTTAGGACTTAGGTTTAGGCGCGTGCTCGTCGCAAACAGCCGCCACTACGCCGACCTCTCTCACGCACCCCAGCGTTTGAGTAGCAATATTGGGACAGCCGAGGTGGTCGCACAAATATTCAGTGAGTAGTTCTTCGCATCCGTCCGGAGTCGTGAGGCCCGTCTTAATCGTTACCTGTGGAATCGCAAGTCCCCTTACCGATGCTTCTATTATCCGACGGGCGGAGGACTTTTGCGCAAGTAGTTTCTTATATCCCGGACGAGCAATCTCCTTCTTATTATCCTCATTATCGCTAGCGCCAGTATCCTTTATAAAACACCCAGCCGCTTCCGCTGTGGACGTAGCGGGGCGAGACCCAAATGCCGCCGGCACGTGGCGGACGAACCCACCGTCCAGCCACCCATACGTACCTTGTCCCGTTCCAACTCTGGTACCCGCCCGTCCAGACGTACCCTGGTCCAGGCGCGACTCCAACTACGCCAACTCGAACAGGCGGAGGTGGTGCCACGCGAATCACCGTCTGTGCGACTCCGGTGACTCCTCCCAGCAGCAGCATTACCCAAAGAACGGCGCGAGTGAAATACATTTTCATGATCTCCTTGGCAGAGACTCCCTTTTGGAGGTGCGGAGCCTAGACGCGAGGCTAAGTCGGCCAGTGAGGTTGGTGAACTGGCAAAACTCACAGTGCTCGCTTCGAGGATTCAGCGCCTAATTGTGGCGACAGAAACGGGTATTTCTGCCAGTCGCGTATTTTTCGTTTGTGGTTTACAAAGTGAAATTGCGTCTGCTCGTGCACAGTTATCTGGTGAGCTGGAGTTCGGCATCCGCCTGTGCAAACTACAATGCGAAAAATATTCGCACTCGCGCTTTTCGTTCTTGCGTCGACACTGTTCACGTATGCGCAAGATGACGCACCTGTTTTTAAGACGGAAGCTGCCAGCGCATTTGTCTGGGGGGAGGACGGCCTCTCGGGAGCTATATCTTCCAGTGTTACAGATCCGGTCACCGGTAATGCTATTCACAAGCTGACTCACGGAGGAGTCGAAGTCAGCTCCAGAGCTGGATTCGAAAGGGTCGGCTCAGGAAAATCGGGCGAAGTGCTGAGTTTTGCGACGACCATCGTCAACAATACTGAGTCCGAGCTTTCCGTGCGGCAAGGCGGCGCCAGTGTCGATGGACACATTACTTTGCCGCTTCCCGTTGTTCTTGCAAAAGACGGCCTCAACAAACGGCAGGGCAATCAGGTCTGGGACCTGGCCAGCATGAGTTGTTTTTCGAGCGGCTTTTTTCCAAATGAAGTTTTCTTGTCCCCAAACGCTTCAACGAAAGTCTTAGCCCCTAGAAACTCATTGACAGTTTCGTCTGTAGTCAAAGACCCGCGCAATTATTCCGTCATATGCTCGTCGGAAGGTTGTTTTCCCAAAGGAACGATACGCTTCTTTGTAACCGTCAACGCCACAGATTTCGTCTTTGTTTGGCCGGGTCGGGAGATCGTTTATTGCGGCAAGTAGGTTACAGTCTTAGCGGGATTCAGGCGGAACGCAGCCTGCTTAATGGTAAACGTACGCAGCCATCAGCGCGCTGGCAGTAATTGCGGCCAGTATCCAAACCGTTGCGATCACGATTGGTGCCATGGCAGAGGCCGTCCACCTGTTTTCTTCTATCCTGAGAGTTTCTGCGGCATCAGCGAGCTGACGACATTCGCTGAGCACTTCCGCCGGGGTCATCCTTTGAAGCAGCTTCGCCCCGAGGAATAGCACCGCCAAGTCGTCCAGGGATCCGATCACCGGGATGAAGTTTGGAATGAGTTGAATGGGGCTGAGCACATACCCTGCGGCGAAAGCTGCTACCGACTTTGCGTACCAGCGCGTGCGGGGATGTTTAAACACAAAATAGAAAACATGCGCCTCTTTATGGAGTCGTTGCGCCTTTCGCCTCCAACTCGCCTCAATTGCAGATTCAGATCGCACCATGTTGGAAGTCAGATCGCCGTTCACTAGAACTACGGGATGGTACACGGTGCGACCACTGGCAAAACTGACAGCGGACAAAGATGAATTATTTAAAAACGATTTTGATCAGAAATTTCAGTAATTGTGGCACTGAAAAGATCGTCAGTGCTAACGGCAAGAGAGGCGCGGCGGCAAAGGCTGCGAGGCGCGTTATGTCATCCGTTCCAAAGGGAACGACGCGCATCTGGCGCACGTTCGAATAGACGTTTGCCAAATCGGCCATCGATTGGATGTCTGCAGTCCCGAGCAGCTTATTTGATCCCGAGTCGCACGGTCGTATCCACTTCTCTTCAAAGTCGAACACGTACCGGTTGGCGAGCAGGCCATACTCGGCGGAACCCTTCCGCTGAGTATATGAAAGCCTAGGCGTAAACATGACCAGCGGGCCGAGGATGACCGAAACGAAGAATACGACGAACCCGGCTGCCTCCATCTTGAAGGACATAAGAGCCTGTCCTTCATATAGGATGCGGCTGGCAATCAAGCCCGACAGTATCACCCCTTGGGCGAAAAGTAAGGGCGCGAAGGCGTAAGAACTTTTCCCAAGAAAACCGATCCCACCGCTTCGATCCGGGTGGGCCGCGCTCAGGTGTAGGTTCAGTCTTGAAATCTGCCACAGAAGCCGGAACCAGATCACTAGACGCACATACCAGCGCAGCAAAATGAACTGAAAAATAGGAATGCTGACGAAGACGTACCAGAAGCCGGCTAAGGTTAAATTCAACTGCTTCGCTGCCGGCGTCGCGTACCATGTGGCCTCGCCCAAGGCAATTTGACTTCGCCACATCCACAGCCCAAGCGCATAGACCAAAACCAGCAGGGTCCCTTCTACCGCAATCGAATCGCGCACGCGTAACGCTGAGATGACTGCGGCGCTGAGTTTTGGCGAATCTTTGCTCACCACAACGCCCCTCTCGACCAGCCGTCCAACCAACGGACTAATGCGTTGATGAACTACCAGCTCGGCAAAGATGAGCACTGGCAATGCCACTAGGAACCGAACGTGCGCCTCGACGTCGTGCAGGAACGGAATCTTGATACCTCCGCCGAGTGCGTGCCTCTGGAGCACCGACAAGAACAGGAGCGGAAACCATGTGACTAGCGCGGTAACCAGAACTCGGCGGAAAGGCAGCTCTAGAGCGTCCCCCGACAGATGCGTGCGCCGGTAGAGTTGAAAGAGCGGCCCACCCAAGACCAATGAGAACCCCGGTGTCTTCTCCATTGCCAATGAAGGATCAAGTGTCTCCAGGGTGGTCTGCATTTCTGTCCACGATCTAGCGGAATGATTAGCCGTTCCGCATAGCAAGGTAGGAGTTCGCGCGCCCCTTAACTACTGGCAAATTTGACAGGTACCGAGTCGCAGTTGACTACCATTCTGCGCATCTCAGACGCCCTGCAAGTTCTGACAGTTGTTCGCTCATCCTCCTGCGTCTATAAGCTGCTCAAGCACCTGCAATAAGTCTCAAGGACTGAGGAAACACGTGGCACTGCTTGAACAACATTTGCGAACCGCACCGGCGAACTCGACGCACCCGCGCACACCCGCGATACTTTTGCTTGCGCACGACTTAAATATGCTGATCTCGTCACTGATCCACTTCATCAAAAAACTATTTGCTCAATCTCTTTGAATGTCGGTCCCGCCTGCTTCCCGAGGCAAAGTGCGTTCTGGACTAAAACGGCCCGTGGCGCAGCAGAACACCGTAAAACGTAATAGCTCCAATCAGGATGACGGCCATCGCTACCACGAAGGAGATGGACCACACATGCCGCCCATGGGATGCCCCAATCTTGTTCAGAAAAGTCCGGTGCTGCCATGCTGCAGCCGCTAATCCCAGGGTGCCCAGAGCAATGAGGGTCATTCCCAGATTGCGCGGCGCTTGCGGACGCCGGATGTTACCGCTGGCAATTTCTTCGGGCAGGTACTGGAAGAATTTGTAAATGCTGAAACCGAATCCAATCATCGAAATGGCGGTTCGGATCCATGCCATCAGGGTTCTTTCCGACGCGATAATCGTGCGTTCGAGGGCCAGCTCGGTGCGCTCTTCGGCAAGAACCGTTCCCCGGTCCTTTGGCGCTGTTTCAACCGGACTCATGAGACTTTCCTCAGGGGCAACGGCGCTTGCGCTTGGTGCTGACGCCGCGCCTCAATCAGCCGAGCCACCCGCACGACTGGCCCGCGCAGAATTACGTAAGGAACGATCGCCAGAATAAAGGCGACGATGAGCGCTTCTCCCGGATATACAAAATGTAAGACGATAAGCTGGTACACAACGTCCAGTACCACCGCGAGAATAAACACTTTGCCAATACGCTTCCACGCCTCCTTGACCATGTCCGCCCGTAGGGGGGGATTTGAGACGAGTTCCCAGAACCACGGCGGCTTGCCAGCCTTGGCGTCTGCCAGCCCCGCGCGAATCGCGAAGAATGCCGCCATGCACGGCTGGAGCACCAGCCTGAACTTCATCGGCCCGCTGACCCTGGCGATTAATTGACTTCCCACGCGTTCCCACATGTGATCCATAACATCCTCTTCTCTTTCTATGTAACGAACTCGAACGGCGACAGAACGAGCACGAACCGCCTATTTTTGTGTGGCTGCGGCGGCCGCAGGCACCGTTACGATCTCGGGGCCTTCCGCCTTCGCGGGTACCGGCACTATGGACGGCCAGTGCTCCCGGACAGCAAACGCGCGGAAGAGGAACGCAACCAGCACCGCGATCAGCGTTACGGGAAAGAAGGTGAGACTCTTTATCTGCTGCACCGCGAGCAGCGTATAGACCGTGCTCGCCAGCACCGCCGTCGTGACAAGCTGCTCCGAGGGCCTCACGATCTCCGGCGTGACTCCGGAGAAGAGGTCGATGAACACCCCGCCCGCAGTGGTGGCGATCACCCCTACAACGATCGCGGTCCAGATCCCAAGGTGGTGCTCGAGCGCCTTATGCGCCCCCAGAATCGCAAACCAGGGCAGAGTGAAAGACTTGAAGAAGGCCAGCGTCCTCATGCGGAACCGCTCCTCCATCGAGTCGGCGTAGCGATAAATCCCCAGTCCCAGCAAACCCATTAGAAGGCACACCAGAAGATAGGTCGGGTCCTTGATCGGAGAAGGGATCTCATTGAGTAGTACGTCACGCGTCACGCCGCCACCGATACCGCCGAAAAAGGCCATAATCAACAATCCCGCGGCGGTATAGCCGCGGTTGTGGGTCGGTTGGCTGGCGACCAGCACCCCATACAAAGCGTTGATGCCGGCGGAGAACATGTCCACGTGCGGGAAACTCGGCAGCTCCATTTCAATTTCTCCTCAGAGCGGCTCGCTACTCAGTCCGCCGCGCACTGCCAGAAATATCGTCATTTCGGGTTGCAGCCGGAACGGGAACTTCGAGCGCCCACCGAGCCGGTTCCTTAATTCTTCCTACAGACGTGTACCCATCTTTTCGCGAATCGTCGCCTGCTACTCGTTCGCTCTGAGCCGCGACCTCCGCCGAGCGCCATGGCCAATGGCCATCAATCTCAACCACCACCGACCAGCTAAGAAATGTTCGAACCAAGACCAGTCCGCCGA
>Ga0182024_10006740_pt1 | contig 25078 bp, 29 predicted proteins | sample P32metaG_FD_120480 | JGI IMG/M metagenome (GOLD analysis project Ga0182024, IMG submission 120480) | Permafrost microbial communities from Stordalen Mire, Sweden - P3-2 metaG (Illumina Assembly) | ecosystem: Environmental > Terrestrial > Soil > Wetlands > Permafrost | place: Sweden: Stordalen...
ACACCTTCTGGCGCTTATGAAGAAGGGCGACGACGCCTTCAACTCCCGCGACGTCGCAGCGATGAACGCGGCACACCACCCAGACATAATCGCTCACGTCATGGGGATCCCTGATCCGATCCGCGGACGGGTAGCGCACGCCGCGATGATTCAGCAGATGATTCGCATGTTCCCCGACATCCGCGTCCACAACGACCCGTATCCAATCCAGTTCGGAAGCGGCGATTGGATCACCGTAATCACCCGTGCGACAGGGACCTTCACCGGAGAGATGATCCTGCCCGACGGCAAAGTGATCGCCCCAACAGGAAAATCGTTCGACCTCGATTTCGCTACGACCGCAAAGTGGGAAGGCGACCTGCTCCTCGAAGAGTTCGTCTTCGTGGACCCCGCTCTACGGGCGAAGCAGATCGGGCTCGCCTAGTCTGGGCGAAGCCGTCCACGTGGTACTCGGCACGGCGAAGCCGAAGGCACGATACGCGGTCATTCCGCAACGTTCAAGAACTGGATTCTGCCAGGCATCTTCCCGTGAGGATGGTCGACGCCCAACTCGCGAAAATGCTCGGACTCACAATGCCTGGCCAGCCTGGAACAGCGGGGCTGACATCTCATGACGAGGGCAAGTCCTGCGTCGTGGGAACGTGAACCTGCAGCAGCGAATCGGACGCCTCGCTTGCCCGATCAGCCTGTCAATTCGTAGTCCTAGGCCGGGAACCGCCCGGCTCCTGCTTCGTTGGCCGGCGCTAACAACCGCTACTGATGCCCGCCTTTTCTAACGCCTGCCCGGCCTCATCATTTCCCCCGCGGCCGCCCCCCGCTCGCGCCGAAATATTTCCTTGTGAGTTGATACTGACCGATTCTGTCTGCAGGGCAATTTAGAACATCCCATTGGAATTGGCGCGGGGGATATTCGGCCCCAGCATGGGAGCGGCGTTCTTGGGGTCACCCACAAACTGGAGCGCGTCCCAGTGTTCGATTGCCTTGCCGTCGGCATCCATTTTGTAGATATCGACACCGGCGATTCCTGTATCCTGCGGGTCATCGTTGAACAGGTTAAGAAAATTCACGTGTGCCCAAACGTATTCGCCAACCGCGATAATGCGATGGACGACGACCCGTGCCGGAGCGCGTTCGTTCGTAATCTTGCCAAAAAAGCGCCCGAGTGCTTCAGAGCCGTCCGGAATCAGGGGGTTGTGTTGGATGTAACCCGGGCTGACGAACTTGGCCGTCCCCTCCTCCGACTTCTTCTGGTTGATCATCATTTCATAGAGGGCAAGCACGTTGTCCTTATTACGAACAGCGCGGCCATCTTTGGGGTCCACGATTACGATCATGTTAATTCTCCTTTAGCGTTTAAGGCTTCGACCGCCGGTGACGCCAGGCTCATTTCTAGCCAAGTCACCTGGAGCGAAGTTGTCAGTTCGGGCTCGTACATCTAGCGAACCGGCGCGAGATCTCTACAGGAGGGAGCACGCCTCTTCGAACGGCAGACGCGGCAGCCGGGGGAATAGCGTACTCGGATCACCATACCCAAGGTTGCAGAGGAAATTCGACTTGACGTGCCCTTCAGGAAAGAATTCTTGCTCGCAGCCGAAACACGGCTTTCCCGCAGCAAAGAACTCCTCGTCCACCTTGGCGTTATCGAAACCCGACATCGGCCCGCAGTCGAGGCCGAGCGCGCGGGCGGCCATGATCAGGTATGCTCCCTGCAAGGTGGAGTTCCGCTGAGCGGACACCTCAACCATCTGCGGATTACTTTCAAACATCTGCTTCAAGCCCGGACCATGCGGAAACAGCTTGGGCAGTTGCTCATAGAACTTCACGTCATAGGCGACGATCACCGTGACGGGGGCCGTCATGGTCTTTTCGATGTTGCCTGGCGCCAGCGCTGGGCGAAGTCGTTCCTTGGCCTCCTTCGACCGAAGGAACGCAAACCGGGCCGGCGCGGTGTTGGCGCTGGTCGGTGCCCATCTGAGGATGTCGTAGAGATCGCGCAGCGTTTGATCGGCCACCGGCCGCTTCTGCCAAGCCGTGTACGACCGTGCTTCGCGAAAGAGTCTGTCCAGCGCTGAGTCGTCTATTGTCTGATCCATATTGCTACCTCCTGTCAGTGATCTAGAATTTATAGGTTGTCCATACAGCGGCGTAGTCCACGTTTCGCCCCGGCGGCGATGCTTTGATTAAAAACTCGCCCACGGAAAAGTGAGCGTATGCGGTCGAAATTGACAGGTGACGGCTTGCTCTCCAGTAAATCCCGACCGAAGGCTGGCTGCCGACGTAGCGCGCAGAATTACCTTCCCCGGAAACCAACAGGTGAACGCCAAGCCCATAGACCCCGTCCTGAAAACTGGTTCGCCAGAAGACATTGTCGTCCGCGACAATGCTGACCGATTTTGTGAGTTGCAAGCTGATTTTGGGCCCGACCGCCGTGAGATTCGAGGGGCCGAGCAAACTGATCCCGCCTTGGCCGAAGTAATAGCCTGTCGGGAACAACGGATTCAAAGTTCCGAGATCCGATGTTGAATTCCCGTGGCTACCGCTGGCGACAAGCGCGCTGGCACCAATCTGTGGCTGTAGTCGGATGGATTGAAATGTGTACGACGTATCGTGGCCGGTGGCCCAGGCCCGAATGCCTCGTGTGCTGAAACTGCCCCCTTGAAAAGCGGCTTCGCTGTCATAGCTCCAACCGCCTCGCCGGCCTGAGAGCCTCGCGCCAACCGTATGACGCAATTCATCTGCCGAACCGATGTCGAACGCTGCATCCTTTCGAGCTAGACCGAGGTAATAAAGATCGATGTTTGCGCCCTTAATCTTCGGCAGAGGACGGGTTGCATAAACTCCCCAAAAGGTCGAACCGCGATCGGTGTGCGCGTCGAGAACACCGGTTCCGCTCAACACCGGTTTCAAAGCGATTCCACGGATGGTCCAGGATGAAGCCTTCCAGTACAGGCTGGCGCCATCGAACGATTGGCGCACATTCGGTCCCTCTCTGACGTCCACTAACCGGCCGTCCCCGAACTCGAATTCCTGTCGCCCAAGACGTAATACCAACGTGTCGCTGGGTTCTTTCGATAAGGTTATGTCGACGAAGGCTTCTTCAAGAAATAACTTGGACTCATCGGTCACCGGCCGCGGGCCGCCATTCCGCCCGGCTTCGATATCGCTCGTGAGTTGTACGAACAGGCGAATACGAGAGGTCGCGTGGATATCGTTGTAGATCGAAAGGCGCTGAAGGAAATAACCATTTGCATCCTGCGGACCCGTGCCCCAACTCGCATTGCGATAGCCTTCGTACCATTCTCGAATTTCACCACCAAACGTGAAAAATCCTTGGCTGGTCGATCCGAACGGCACATATTTGAGCCGATCCCAGGAGTCGTCCCGGCACGCAGGATTAGCGAGATACCGGTAGTCTTCGTCCTGCCGGAGCAGCTCATAGGCCGGTGGTGGCGTACGGCAGCCTGTCTGAGCAAACACAGCGCTTCGACCCAACACCAGAACGAACAACCCTGAAGAGACAAGGCGGGTCATCTCGAATGCCGACGAAGTGCAAAGTCCCGCAAGACTTGTCTCTGAAGCCGCCAATGAGACAGGCTCATTGCTCTAAACCAACCATGTGGAGGCGCATCGCATCTTGTTCGGCATCCGACTTCTCACGGACAAGGCGAAGGATCTCTTCGGCGTCAGCGCCCACCGCTCCGCGGCTCGGAGCGGGTACTTGTTCCGAAAGTTCGATAACCCGGCGGGCAGCCGAGGCAGAATCAAGGCCGCTGCCCTGCATGGTATTGAGGGTTGTCGCGAAGGTATCGAAGGCCTTTCCGTACAGCTCGCGCTGCTCAGGTGTCATCTGTTCTGCGACTCGCTTGAGTGCAGCAGCCGTTTTCGCCGGCCCGCCGGTTCTCATGTTGCCGGCAACAGCGAGAACGACATCGACGCCAAACGGCTTCAATTCCGCGCGGTAGACGGCGGCGAGCGCATCGAAGGCCGCTTTCGATGCGGCAGACGGGCCGTTGAAGGGAAACGGCAATATGGCAGTCATCGTACTGACCTGAACGATTCGGCCGCGTGCTTTACGCAAGGCGGGAAGAAAGGAATTCACAACGGCGAGAGCGCCGAAGACATTGACTTCGAACTCGTGCCGGATAGCGTTGAGCGAAAGAACTTCGAGGGGCCCGGGCGTCAGTATTCCTGCGTTGCTTATGAGAAGCTCGATGCGGTCATCATTCTGGATGGCGACTTCGCCCGCCCAAGCCTTGACCGCCGGTTCGTCGGTAATATCGCATTGGCTCAGTTGCACCGCTCCGTCCGACGCTTTTCTGAGGTCCGCGATCTCGTTTGACGACATTGCGGTCCCGAAAACGCGGTAACCCTTCCCTGCAAGTCCAAGGGCGATGTCCCGGCCAAGCCCGCTGCCCGCACCGGTGATTACGGCGGTACGCTTGCTCCGGCCCTCAGTGGTTATGTTCATGTTCTCCTCGATCTACGATCCGATCATCCGAAGCGTTGCGCAACCTGAAAGCTACTCGCGCGATCATGACGGTCACATATTCACAAGGCTTCGGCATACGGAAATCGGAGCGCACCCGACGCGAAGCCCGGGGGCGTCACCACGATTTGCCTTGAGCCAGTCTGGAACTGGTCAACCCCATGGCCCGTTATCCCCTGGAATTGAACCTGCAAAACACGTGGCTCCGCCCACTCGCCGTTTACGCCGAATTTGACTTCTCCCATGACCGTGTCAAAGGTTGTGCTTCGCGCGTATGCGGCAAGGCGGTCGTCATCGAATCCGCCGGTCGCTTCGACGGCCTGAGCAACCACCTGAAGCTGTGCGTAGGCCAGCGGCGCCATGTAGTGCCCGAGAAGATCGACGCCCGCTTCACCGGCGCGTGCCTGGTAGGTATTCAGGAGTTGCTCCACACCCGGGAACGTCATCTTTGGAACGGGCTGCCAGTATTCGTAGTTGACGAAGCCGTTGAGCAGAGGGCCGAGCGTTGCTTTTACCGCTGTATTCTGAGGGCCGATCATGCCAGCGCCGACCATCTTGGGGCGGAAGTGGTGCGCATGGATCGTTCGCACCAGGCCGATCCAGTCCCCGAGGTACGAGCAGAGGAACAACAGGTCGCAATTGCTTTCGGCGACGGCGTCGATGACCGGCGTGAAATCCTTGGTCGTCAGCGGATAGGTGGCCTCGTGGACGATCTTGAAGTCGTATTTCTTGGCATTGGCTTTCGCGCCGAGAATGGGGTTGCGCGAAAACTCGGCGTCTGCGGATAGGAGCGCCACCGTTGCAGGCCGGGGCTGTTGCTGTGCGGCGAGTGCAAAGAACCCTTCGGTGAGGGCGGCGTTCGGGTCCGGTCCGGTCGGAATCATGGCGAAGTAGTTCGGATAAGCCAGCACGTTGTTCACGCCGAGGCCCATCAAGCCGACGAAAAAGCGCTGCCGCTTCATGATCAATGGCATCGCCGGCAACACAGCGTTGGTGCCATAGCCGCCGATGACAAGATCGACCTTGTCCTCATCCATCAGCTTTTTGTAGATATCGGGAACCCGTAAAGCGTCCGCGTGATCGTCGTAGCAGACGAGTTCAACGGGTCGGCCGAGCAGCCCGCCTTGGCGGTTGATATCCTCCCGCCAGATCTCATGGGCAAGCTGTGCCGAGCGGCTGTTATCCGCAACCGGGCCGGTCAGCGACAGGCAGTATCCAATGCGAATTGGCGACGAGGCGTTGGGCATGTCCGGCACGTTACTTAGCGTGAGTAGCCAGAAGTTGCTGTTCCCATGCCAGGGCGACAGCGCTACCGCCGCCATGCTCAAGAACGACACCTGCAACGCCGGCGGCGGTCTCCCGCGCCCAATCACGCTGCCATTCCCCCAGCACGGCCATCCAGGTGATCGGGACCGCGCCAGCTTGGACCATGCGGCGCACGGCCATGTCGTGGGCTTCGACCGAGACACCGCCCGAAGCGTCGGTGACGATGAAGACGTCGTATCCTTCGGCAAGAGCCTGGATGGCTGGCATGGCGAGGCAGATCTCGGTGTAGAGCGCGGCCAGCACGAGCTGCTTGCGTCCGCTCTTCTTCACGATGTCGGCGACCTTCGGGTCTTCCCAGGCGTTGATGAAGGTGCGGTTGATCGGTTTTTGGTCGGGAAAAACGTCCTGAAGTCCCTTGATGATATAGCCACCCCGTTCTTCGAGTACGGTGCTGAGGATCGTCGGAACGTTGAAGACTCTGGCCGTCTTGGCCAGGGCGATGACGTTGTTGACGATCATCGTCGGCTCGTGGCTGTTCAGATTCGTGAACTGATAAGGCTGATGATCGATCAGCACGAGGATGCTATCTTCGGGGCGAAGTAGCGCTTCGAGACCGGTCTTTGGGGTTTTAGCCACGGGTATCTCCTTGGTTGAATCGGCTTTGTAAAGCGGGTGGTTAAGCGCCCGCAGGTTCGAGAAATACGTAGAGCGAGTGGATGCGACCCTGCTCAAAATGGGCAACATCCATCCCGGCGACCGCTACCGGGCCATCGGGCGGACCGGAGCGCCATCTTAGACGGCCGATATTGTGGTGGCCGATGGCCGGCCCCGCCGCACTGAAGACAAAGTTCGGAGGCAGGTGGGCAAGCAATGCAGTCACCGCTTCGGAAATTGCCGCGTGTCCCTTGGCGGAGGCGTCCGGCTCGTATAGCACGGCGTCCTCGGCATAAAGCTCGCGAATCGCCACAATGCGCCGTCCGGCGTCGCGTTCGTTGAATACGCGCTTAAGGTTCGCCTGCATCAGGCGGTTGTAGTCAATGGCTTCCGACTCGGGATGATTGTTCATATTCTGCCTTTCTTGCTCAGGAGTAGTGGCTCGCTCGCCTGGCCTTATAATGACTGTGGAATCCAGAATCCCATCCCAGCCGTTACGTCGATTACCTTTAATTATTTGGCGCCCTTTGCCGCCAGGAATCCTGCGGCATTGTTTCCGGAGAACGGCAAGTAATCACCCATGAGCTGGCCGTGCGCTTGCCCGTTCGCAGAACGCCAGTCGACGAGGAGCTCCGCCCCGACGCCAACCCAGGTCATCGGGACGATGCCGGCTTGCACCATGCGCGCGATGGCGGCCTCCTCGACCAACTTATTCCACGTGCCCGAGGCGTCCAGCACCGCATACACGTCGTGTCCTGCCTCGCGGGCCGAGAGCGAGACAAACGCGAGGCAGACTTCGGTGGAAATCCCCGCGATGAGCAACTTCTTCCGCCCCGTCTTCTTCACCGCCGCTACGAAGTCCTTGTTGTCCCATGCGTTGATCTCGCCGGGCCGATGCACAATGGAGGCCTCTGGAAGACCTTCTGCGACGGCCGGCATGATCGGGCCGTTCGGCCCGTCGGCTGCGCTGGTCGTGATGATCGAAGGCAACTTGTAGATCTGCGCGATCCTTACCAGCGCCCTGACGTTGTTGATGAATTCCGGTGGGCTCTGTGTCTGTACACCGTTCGCGAGTCCTGTCTGGTGGTCGATGAAAAGCACCGCCGCATTGTCTGAGGTGAGCCGCTCATATGACATGTTCTTCTCCTTTTGGTTGACGGCCATTAAAGCAGGGTGTCAATAGATTCCTTCAAAAATCGTCGCCGGCTTGTAACTGGTGCTCCGCGAGGTGCCAGTCCTCTTCAGGGGACCCGTGAGGTTTGCCGCGTTCCTCCCACAATTGGTAAGCTCGCAGGGCAATCTTCTCGTGTGAGGAGGCGGGAGCGTCCGTATGTTCATTGATGTCAATTTGCGCGGATTGCATTATTCTTACCCCCCTTTCCGTCGTCAAAGTCTTGGAGCGCCGGTCACGGCTTTGCCGCAGTAATGCATCTCCGTCGCCACAACTCGACGATTGTTTTTGAAAACCCGGTTGGCTTCGTTTTCGTCGGCTAAACGATGGCAGGGCAAGATATTCCCGCTGTTTTCATCAGCGACTCCAAGGCGGAGGGCATCAGTATCGTTCTGCCCGGATTTTCGTTAATTGCCGAAATATCGAACAGTGTTGAACTGTGCCTTGCTCTTTCAGTCCAGCACCTTAAACCTGGACGTCAGATTGCCTTGCGTGAAGGCGACTCATCGCCACCTAAGCCCCGGGCGGTGAGATTCAACGCACCACAAGCCAGTGCCCGGCAGTTGGATCGAGCGGTTCGAAAAGTCGATGCGCAGCACGGATCGTCAAGTTCGTGACTTCGGATGTTGACACCCAGCAGAAGCCTTGGAAGCGAGCCCGCCACGCGCCACCGGCGGCGACTCAAGCATAGGAGCTCATATGCTCAGAATTGAGAGATCAGCAAACGGTCAAGTGGTATTCACTCTCAGCGGCCGGATACAAACGGAGGATATCGAGCAGTTCCAACAACTGCTCGTCGTCGAGACGCCCGGGCAGCCGGTGATGTTCGATCTGCGGGACGTGACGCTCGTGAACCAGGACGCTGTGACTTTTCTCGCCGAGTGCGAAGCGAAGGGGATCACGCTGGAGAGTTGCCCCCTCCATATTCGAAATTGGATCGATCAGGAGAGGCGTCGAACTAAGAGGCGGCTAATGCCGAAAAGAAATTCGAAATGAGGCACGGAGCCGCCCGGTTGATGCAAAGATATGGCCGGTCATTCCTGACCGATTTCAGCGAGGGGCCTTAAGGCTCCGGCGGAGCCTTGAAGCGATTCTTGTTGATTTTGAGCGTCCGAATCTTCGAATCCAGAGTGGAGCGCGCGATCCCCAGCTTGGCCGCGGCGCCGGACGGTCCGTACAGCCGTCCCTGCGATTCTCGCAGAGCCTCTTCGATTATTTCTCGTTCCGTAGACGCAACCTTCTCCGACAGGACGAGGGGGTCTCTCGATCTCGTGTCGAGCGTCGTTTGGGATAGCCAGCTTTCATCTACCGTAAAGATCTCTGTTTCGCACACGATTACCGATCGCTCGATGACGTTCTGCAACTCGCGTATGTTGCCGGGCCAAGGGTATGACTGGAGCAACTGCAGGGTCCTTTTGTCGACCCTCCGGATGCTCTTACCCGCTTTGCGCGCATAGCGATCGACGAAGTATTCGACGAGCAGGGGGATATCCGCCCTTCGTGCCCGCAAAGGCGGCATCTCCACAGGAAATACGTTTAGCCGGTAATAGAGATCCTCGCGGTACGTTCCGTTGGCAACGGCGGCCTTCAGATCGCGATTCGTGGCAGCGATGACGCGAACGTCGACGCGGATTGACTGTATCCCGCCGACTCGCTCGAATTCCCGTTCCTGCAACACTCTGAGCAGCGCGACCTGAGTGTCGGGCGATAGTTCGCCTACCTCATCCAGAAAAATCGTTCCGCCCCCGGCCAGTTCGAACCGCCCGACGCGACGCTGCAGGGCGCCCGTGAACGCCCCCTTCTCATGGCCGAACAACTCCGAGGCAATCAAGTCACGGGGAATTGCGGCGCAGTTCACACTGACAAATGCGCGCGAGGCGCGATTGGACCGCCGGTGGATAGCGCGGGCGACAAGCTCCTTGCCCGTTCCGGTCTCACCGGCAATGAGAACCGTAGAATCCGTCGGCGCAACCTTGGAGATACGGGAAAGCACCGCTTGCAGCGCGGGTGAGGTTCCAACGATCTCCTCGAACATCGAGGCCCTGTCGATTTCTTCCCGCAGGGCCACGTTTTCTTCTTTCAGCCTCTCCTCGGATCTTTTGCGGTCATCTATGTCGGTACACGCAGCGTACCAACGCAGGATTTGTCCCCCGTCGTCACGCACCGGGTTGTAGCGACCCAGAAACCAACGGTAGTTTCCGTCACCGTTGCGCATCCGCAGTTCGATTTCAAAAGCAGAGCCATTCGATATAGCACGATCCCATTGATCCTTGACCCGTTCGGAATCCAGAGGATGACCTACCAAACCCGGGGCTGTGTCGCGCCACTCCTCCAGAGTGAGGCCAAGGTAATCCAGTGCGGTGCGGTTGATAAAAAGACGCTCGCGGCGCGGTCCGAAGACAGCTATGAGTTGCGGGGTGAGATCCAGGATGTGCCGAAGCTCCATTTCCTGCTCCCGTATCTTTTCTTCGGCAGCCTTGCGTTGCTCCTCGGCGCGCTTGAGTTCTTCAATGTCGAGGTTTATCCCGATCCAGTACAGCAACGTCCCATCGCTCGCCCGGAGCGGCTCAAGACGACTGAGGAACCAGCGGTATTCTCCTTCCGAATTTCGTATGCGGAAGGCCGCTTGGCCGGCAGTCCCGGTTCGGTTACAGGTCGCCCCGACCCTAAGCGTCTCTTCATGATCATCGGGATGTACCAGCTGGATATGCGTGTCCCACGGTACGTTGATCTCCACCCCGAACCGAAGAGGATCATTCTTGGCGAGGCCCAGGTAATCCGCGTATTGCTCATTCACGAACGTAAGGGTGCCGGACGGCAGCGCGTACCACGTGTATGCCGGAATCGTATTGAGCGTCTTTCGCAGCTGTGCCGCAAATGACGGTTGTTGACCGGAAGCGCAGTCTATATTCGATCCGTCGGTGCGGTCTGCGTCAAATTGCGAAGGGTTAGCCATGCGTACCTCACCCATCAAACCATACGTACCTTCCGCGCGGTGCAGGCAGACACCATCGGCGCGTGGAATGGTGCAGTCATGATTAGCCGACGCCAACGCGCGCGATAATCAAGCATCCCCTCCCGATGAAGATCGCCACCTACAACGTAAATTCCATCCGCCGGCGCCTGCCGATCGTGCTCGACTGGATCGCCGAGCATAAACCCGATGTGATGTGTTTGCAGGAAACCAAGGTTCAGGACCACGAATTTCCCGTCGACGCCATTCGCGAGGCCGGATACCACGCCTCCTTTCGCGGCATGAAGGCTTACAACGGCGTCGCCACTCTCACCCGCGTGCCTCCGGACAAAGTCATTCACGGACTGCATGAAGGGGAGGACAACGAAGATTTCCGCATCATCCAGACCGTCGTTAGTGGGATTCCCATCATCAATTGTTACGTCCCGCAGGGGTACTCCATTACTTCCGAGAAATACGCTCTGAAACTCGCCTGGTTTCGACGTCTGCGGGCCTATTTTGAAAACGCCCTGAACCCAGTTCAGCCCGCGATCTGGGTTGGCGACCTCAACGTCGCGCCCGAGCCCATCGATGTCTACCATCCTGAAAAACGCGAGAACGATCCCGATTTTCACATCGACGCCCGCAACGCTTACAAGGAGGCCGTCGCATGGGGATTCGTCGATGTCTTCCGCAAACTCCACCCCGATGTCGTTCAGTACACCCACTGGGATTTCTTCCGCAACGCCTTCGAGCGGAACTTCGGTTGGCGCATCGACCACATCATGGCGACGGAGGTATTGGCTGCGCGATGCCACACCGCCGAAGTCGATACGGCGCCGCGTAAAGTCGCCGGAGCCTCCGACCACACCATCGTCTGGGCGGAGTTCGATTGAGTTTCAATTAACGGTCCATAGGATTTCCCCATGCAGAGCTTGCGACACGCAGAGTTGAAAACAGCGAGGGCGCTTGAGCACCTGGAAGCTCTCGGAGCGGAGCTTCAGCTATTCTACGAAGGGAAGCCTCACATCATCACGCGGTCTGACGACATCGAAACGGGTCGGCACATCATCACGGTGCGAATGAAGGATGTCAGCGATCGGACGGCGATCCTGGCCGGCGATTGCGTTCATAATCTTCGACGACGCCGTGTTTTCCCTGGCCGTTTACGCCACGGGGGCCATTCCGGGGAACCGGCTCCAGTGGCCTGTTTTAGAGGCCCCGAACGACAAGACGCTAAATCAGCAAACCGCGGGATTGCCGGCTGGGAGCCGTTGCCATCATAGAATCCCTTCAGCCCTACCATATGGTCCGGCTGACGCTTTCAAACGAAGTCCGCTCTGGCAACTCCACAAGCTCGACATTATCGACAAGCACCAGCGCATCGCCATTGGCCTTCACGGAATGACATGCCATTTCCCGGATGCGGTGAATCCCCGGTCATGGGAAATCCAGAGGCGGGAACTCCCCGACGGTTTCGAGGTAAGCCTGCCGCCTGTGGCGGCGGGTCTGCAAATGATTCCCGACTTGTCGCCCGGCGTGCTTTTCGGCGACGAGGCTGAAGGTGCGATCCTGGACTTGGACCAGCTTCGCGGTCTCTGCAATTTTGTTCGCGCTGACGTGCTGCCGCGATTGGTGGGTTTCTTCACCTGATGGCTTTCTCGGCCCAATTCTATGGAGATTTCAGACGCCAAATCATTCATCAATCTGGTGACGGAGGAAGCCTGCCGCCGTGAAGCACTTCTCAAGGATGCTGATCCCGACTATGCATACGGCCAGTGGATGTTCACGGATCTGCCCTTCCTGCACGACCTCTCATTGCTGTTTCTTGTCGCGATTCGCCACCACATCGAGCGAAGGCTTCTCTACTTCGCCGCCTGCGCTACGTGCCACGGCAACGCGATCAAGCGCGCTGACTATGACCAGCACATGAAAGCGCTCCTCTCGTTGCCTCTCGGGAAAAGATGGAAGGAAATCCAAGCCCGGCTCAGTCCGACCAAATGTGCGCATTACCCAAGCATCGAAGCCCTTCGATTGCTTGCGAATTCCTACAAGCACGATCCGCGCAACAGCCCGATAAGGAACTCATCGTTTTCCTGGGTCTCGACCCGAAGCTGACCTATGCAACCCTGCCGGAAAGCGGGGAGCTGCAAAAAGGCCTCGCGCTGCGCGTCGGACTGCCAGAGAAAGCTGGGTACGCGGAGATCACGGAGCGATTCGTCGAACACGCCGAGGAGTTTCTCAAGGATGTCCAGTCCCGGAATTTACTCAGCAAAGTCAACTGGGGCAGAGTTTCCTTGATTGACTTCGCTCACTGAGGGACTGTTTTAAAATAGGGTCAATAGGGCATTTTTTGGCGTGAAACCGGCAGCCCCGCTCCAATCCATCGTCGATCCCTTCGTCACAGCAATCCAGGGAGAGCTGGTCTCGAATCTCGTCGGCAACGACAATCCGCCCAGTAGCGCGGACTACCTCTTTAGGCAGCATAACGTCATCGCCGAGTTGAAGGCCCTGGAAGCGGACAGTTTTGGCGAGTCGTTTCGCAGGAAGCTGGGGAACGCGCAGCGCACTGGCAACGGCAAGGCAAGCTTCGCGTCTACGGCACCGCGCGCATCGACAGCTACAAGTTCTCTTTGGACTGCCAGCATGAGCTTATGGAGCTGATGGCAGCCCCCCTCCAGCGGATCGTGAAGGCGGCGGACGCCCGGATCGCGAGCACGAAGGAAATTCTCGGCCTTCCGGCGGTCCGGGGCTTGCTATGGATTGCCAGCGACGGCAACCAGGATCTGCAGCCGGATACCGTGTGGTATCTCGTCACCCGCATCTTGCAAAAGAAGCAAGAAGACGGAGCGCCCCAGTACCGCCTTCACGGCATGGCTTATTTCAGCGCCCGCATGGTCGCCGAGATGCCGCAAACCACCCTCCCCGTCATGTTCTGGTTCAGCGGTGCCCGGGACGACGGCGCTCAGGAGATGAAGACTCTCCTAGCTGTGTTGGGCGCGGCGTGGCCACAATATGTCGCGTCCGAGCAGAAAGTCCAGCTCCACCTTGTCGACAAGAAAAACACACCATCCGATCTCTGTTTTGCCGGGCCGCCTCGACCCCTGCCGAAGATCTATATGAGCGATCCCCCGCCTCGCGGCAAAAGATGATAATCCGAAACTACGCACGTCATGGAAAAGAGCCCGAAGCTGGTTCGCTGAAATTCCGGAAACAGCAGGACCGGCGTTCGAGAAGCCGCATTTGCTCGTTCAATTGCGCATCAGATGCCGACCACACTTAAAATCAAATCGACTGACGACGCCGCAAAAACGCATCGCGAAGCCCTGGCGCAGCGCGTATTCGCTTCGCTGGGACTGCAATCCGCCGGCCGCCGGCTGCTATGCTTTCTCGATGACGAGGACTGGCGCGCTTTCAAGACCCAAAACGACGCTGCAAACCGGGGTTTCTACGCCCCTGTTCGAACAGTACACCCCCACTGGCTAATCGCGCGGCGCTACCTCCTTGAAACCGTGTTCGTCGGCGGCGCGCCCGCTTTTGACGATTTTGTCTACTTGCACGGAACCACTTGTGCCGGCGACATTGCCCTGACCATGACTCTGGCTCATGAACTGCAACACTTCATCCAGCATGCCGATCATACGCGGTTATGGGCCGCCAACAGTCTGATCCCGAACCTCCACAACATGGTTATGGCGGCGCTATGCCTGCGCTGGTGCGACATCCCGCACGAACGCGAGGCGCGGATAGTCTCCAAACGAACCGCCGAAGACCTGTTCGGGCCCGATGCCGTCAGTCAGCACATCGACGCCAGACTTGCGAATCCCGTCACCGAGCAGGACGGCATTGACTGGCAATGCATTCGCGAACTCTCGGCGTCGAGCCCCTACGATCTGGCAAATGAAACAAAGCTGTTCTTTCCCCGGCTGACGGACTATAGCGACCAGCTTCAGGCGGCGCTTGCGCACTTTCAAGCCATCGATCCAGATTACGCGGATGTGGATCTTCAGGGATTACTCGACGCCGCAGTCATGTAGTCTGCCTCAACAAATGTAGCCCCGCCGGCATCCGACAGACCAAACGCATTCGCCTGGCCCATAATGATGGTTGACCTCAACGATCCAGTTCCACTTACGCGCGTTCGAAACATTTTCCGCGCCGCCCGGCGCCACGCTCGATTCACCGATCCGCCCTTTTCGACGGCTCCCGCCCCGAGTCTGACGAGAAGGTAACGGATCGAACCGAAAGGCAGATCGTCGACTGGCTGGTCGCGTCTCCGCCGGCGCGCGAACTGCTGCTCGAAGAACTCGGACTTGCCGCAGGCACTTTCGTGCAGACCAGCGTGATCGAGCCGCTCATCGACGTAACCGGAGAAAACCACCGGGAGACATTTGACCTGATTCTGGTTCCTGAACCTCCAAGGCGCGTCGAGATGCAGGGCATGGATCAGCGATTCATCGACTGACGCGAGCATACCTTCCCCGCCATCGAACTGTGCACTCCATTTCTCACCGCGAGCGTCCAATCTCTAGCTCAAGCGTGATCCAGCCGGTATCTCGGGTTCATCCCACTTCGCGGTATATCGCACTCCAAACCGGATTTTGGAACCGTACTCCTCTGGGTTTTCCTCCTTGAGCACGAGTAGCGAATAGATGTGATTCACAGCATTCTTAGTAATGAGCTTGATCTCACCGTCGGTAATCCTTGAAAAACCGGAGCGGCCCGCGCAGGTGGGACAGGGCTGTCCGGCATGGATCTGTTCAATCGGTCCATTGCGGATCGCTAGGGCAACGATTGCCTTCGCTTCCCTCGCAATTTGCCGTCGATCAGAATTGATGTTCATAAAATGCCCACCCTCCGTGAGATGATTTTGGCACACATTCATTTCCGCGGAGCTTCGCAAACAGAGGCGAAAATGCCGCCGGTATAGTTCGTGCCGAGCGATGAGCGAGAGAGAATAGAATGCTAAACGTGCCGATAACGACCAAAGCGCGCTTCATCGAGCCGATGCTCCTGCTGCGCACGGAAAAACTGCCCGAAGGTCATGAGTGGCAAACCGAACTTAAATTGGACGGCTATCGCGCACTGGCCTTCAAGACCGGCGGAAAGGTTCAGCTCCGCTCACGCAATGACAACGATTTCAACAGCCGTTATCCTGGGCTGGTCAAGGCGCTTGCGTCGATGCCAGATGAAACGGTGATCGATGGAGAAGTCGTGGCGCTCGATGCCGACGACCGGCCATCCTTCAACACGCTCCAGAACTACGGCTCCGGCACCGTTCCGTTGCATTTTTTCATGTTCGATCTGCTGGTGCTCAAGGGGAACGACGTGACGGCCGAACCTCTCCAGCGGCGCCGCGAGCTGATGGAAAAGTTCGTCCTGCCGAAACTGGCAGACCCGATCCGGTATTCTCCTGTCCTGGATGGAAGCCTTAAGGATCTGATTCATTCCGTCAAAGCGCAGGGCCTCGAAGGGCTCGTGGCGAAGCGCCGAGATAGCAAATACGAGCCAGGTCTTCGATCGGGTGCCTGGCTGTCAAGGGCGGAGTGAAAGTTTCCCACCCCGGCGGAGGAAAAGGGGACCACTTGGTTTCTTCTGAGACCGTTTTCCCTGTGAGTTTGGGGGCGGCTGGAGCGTAGCCCTGCGACCCGCTTGCGGGGCGCGTTTAGGGCGGAGCGGAAGCCGCCTCCAAACTCAGTCGGCTTTTTTCTTCCTACTGGTCTTCAGCCGGAAGCTGTCCCCGTTCATCTCCAGGATGTGGACATGGTGAGTCAGCCGATCCAGCAGAGCGCCAGTCAGCCGCTCTGAGCCCAGGATCTCGATCCACTCGGCAAAAGGTAGGTTGCTGGTCACCAGCGTGGAAGTCCGCTCGTAGCGCTGGCTGAAAACCTCGAACAGCATTTCGGCGCCGGTCTTGGACAAGGGGACGAAGCCTAGCTCATCGACGATCAACAGTTCCTGGCGCGCCAGGTTCTTCTGATAACGCAGCATACGCTTGTCATCCCGAGCTTCGATCAGCTCATTGACCAGCGCCGCCGCAGTGGTGAAGCGGACGCGAAATCCTTGCTGACAAGCGGCCAGTCCTAACGCCAGGCCGATGTGAGTTTTCCCTGTGCCGCTGTTGCCGAGCGCCAGCACGTTCTCCCGCCGGCCGATCCACTCACAGCGCGATAGCTCCACCACCAGCTTTTTATTCAGCGAAGGGAAGGCCAGAAAATCGTAGGTCTCCAGGCTCTTACTCACCGGAAACTTGGCCGCTGTGATCCGGCGCTCGGTGGCGCGCCGTTCCCGGTCCAGCATCTCCTGCTCGACTAGGCGCAGGAGAAACTGTTCGAAGGTAGTGCTTTCCTTGGCACACTGCTCGGCCAGTTTCGGAAACTCGCGCAGCACCGTGGGCAGGCGGAGCTGTTTCAGATAATGCTCCAGCAGCACGCGAGGCGTGTCCATTTACTGGGCCTCCTGTAGCAACACCTGATAGTCCGCCGCGCGGGTCAGCGCCACTTCCGCCGCCGGCAGGTGCGGATAGTTTTTCAGATCCAGCTTCGGAACCCGGCACTCGATCGCACACAACAATAGATGCTTCACCGCATCGAAGGAGATGGCGGGAATGCGCAACGCCTGGCGTGCTGCGGCCGACACTTCGGCCATCGAAAACGTCTCCAGCAGCCGTAACACTTGCACGAACTCGCGCCGACCGTGTTTCGCCAGCCGCACTTCCATCTGCCGACGCAGTTCGAGGAGCTCTTCCGGCAGATGCAAACCTTGAAGCGGCGCGGCCTGATCCAGTGCGTTGGTCTTCTGTTCCAGCAGGGCCAGATAGTGCAGCGGATTGAAAATCATCTCCTCCCGACCATAGCTGCGGCTGTGTCGCGCAATCACTTCGCTCGCCGCACCGATGACAACTTCCCACACGAATGCTTTCACCAGCACCTGGCGATGCCCGTATTCGGTTGGCACCGAGTAATCGTTGGTCTCACCGCACCAGAGCCTGCGAACTGACGCGCGTGGTTCGCTGCTCACATGCTTCTAGCGGCGCCGGTGGAAGCGGCAGTAGCTTCTCGCGGTCGCGCTCGAATCGCTCGGCAATGGTTTCGGTGTGTCCCCACAACTTCCGCTCGCGACGCTTCCGGCAGTCTTCCAGAAGGTGCGCGTTTAGCTCCTCCCAACTAGCCACGCGCGGCACCGGCACCATGAAGTTACGCCGCGCATAACCCACCAGACCTTCCACGTTCCCCTTGTCGTTTCCCTTTCCGGGACGTCCGAACTTAGCCGCGAACAGATAGTGCGATTGCAATCCGCTGAACGCCTCGGTAGGCTTCCGTTCGCCATCGCCGGCGATCTGTTTCACCGCGATGCGTGTGTTGTCGTACAACATTGTTCGCGGCACCCCGCCGAAGTAAGCGAAGGCCTGGTTATGACCTTCCAGGAAAGCCTCGGTGTTTTCAACGGGAAACGCCACCACGAAGCAGTCGTCGGAATGCGGTAGATCGAAGCACTGGAAGTGTGCCTTTTGCTCGACTCCCGCAATCACTACGAACGCTTCCCCGAAATCCGCCTGGGCGTCTCCCGGCGGATGCGCCAGCGGCACGAACACCTCTTTGTGTTGCAGCCGCGTCTGACGCACGTAATCCTTCACTACCGTGTACCCGCCCTTGAACGCGTGCTCGGCCTTCAACCGGTCCCAGATCCGTTTGGCCGTGTGGCGCTGCTTCTTCGGCTGCGTCTGGTCGTCTACCAGGATCTGATCGACGATGCCCAGCCACGGTCCCAGCTTCGGCCGCACCACCGGCTTCTTGCGGGCATAGCCTGGCGGCAAGGAAAACTGCATCATCTTCCGGATGGTCTTGCGCGACAGCCCAAACTCGCGCGCCGCCTGCCGGATGCTCATGCCGTCCACCTGCACGGCCCCCCTTATGCGTGCATACACTTCCACCTTGTACACCTCCCGGTGTCCCACAAAACACAACTACCCTGTAATGTTCTGGAACTGAAGTGTGGTGGTCTACTTTTCGACCGCCACAAACCGCCGCTCACGCGGCGTTCTGTGGTCTATTATTGCTCCGCCGTTTATATTTTAAATACAAGTGATTTCTTATTACATTTGCCACGATCCGTTTTCTCCGCTCGGAGTTTCTAGCAGCCAATCTCTGCGTTTAATCAAAGCACGTCGGCGACGGTCTCGATCCTCTGTGCCTTAAAGAACTCCCGCATGCGAGCGAGCGCCGATTCCATACATGCGACAAATTCTTTGCGGTTCATTGCCCTTGCGCGGCGAAAATCGCGTTCCGACTGCTCCGCAAGAAAGTAGTTCTCAATGAGGTCCCGCTCTGTTGCCGGCATCGATTCCATCGCAACCCCATAAAGTTGCCGCAATTCATCAAACTCGATCATTCGCCCACCCCCGTGAGATCGCGAGCATCTCCACCCGATGCAGCGCAGTCCTCGCACAGCGCCTCACTCTCATCTTCGCGACTGAGGATATCTTGACCTTCCCCGAAGGCCATACCGAAGGGTGACAGAGAGCCGTCCCGCTCCAGCACTTCGATTTCGGGTCCGTCGATCAGTAGGCCATCGCTAAGAAAACCTTGCGGCTTGCCGCGGCCGAAAACGGTGATCTTCCTGCCGCCACTGCCAAAAAGCGTATAGCTGTTCAAATTCACTTCAAGAGCCCGCCTGTTTCGAACTCTGGCGCGCGCCAGCCTCGTTGAGGTTTCCACCCAGACGCAAGGAATTCACCTTAAAAGTCCTGACGCACTGGAAACTAAGCGGAGTGTCGTCAACATTCTCCACTGTGTCTGTGAGTTCTTCGCTATATGCTCTCCCACACTCAGGCAGTTCGACCCAGTCTTCGACCGTCACGATGCCATAAGTCAAGGGCTTTCCGTCGAACTTGCTGTCAAGCCAGACGTCTAGTGCCTCTTTCAAAAGCTCGCGGGTCATTATTAGAGCACAGCTGTCAAGGTACAGCTCATTTGAGTGACTTTCGGAGATCAAAAGATTCGCCTTAATCTTCACTTGCTCTCCGTACGTACCCACGATATTCAGATCGTCGAAGCTAAACTCGATGTTTGTGAACGGTTGATCGGTGGATTCCGCGGGCGCCATTGAAGTGGTTCCCACAAATCCGCTTAAAGTTGCAAATTGTGAATCAGTCATGCTGATCCTCCTTCTTAGTTCCTCCTTCTCTTAAGACATATTCGTCCAGGTTAACGCTCGGAAGCGGGCTTCCGGCGCTGCGGAACTACATTCCAGTATTTCGGAGGGTTGCTCGTTGGGGTTCGCACCACGAACCTAGTGGCGGAAAGTCTCAATCGAAACTGTCCGATCGTAACACGATCGACCGACCTGTCAAGGGGGTACGGAAACCTGGACAAGAAGAGCCAACGGTTGACTAAATCGAATCGCTCGCTGCACGACGACTCTCGACTTTATTGCCCCACTGAAGTTCTAATTTTGAAGTGGTCCCAGCCATTGAAAACCAATTTTGGAGTCACGGAATCATGGTGGCCCAATCGCCGGGATCCTCCGCGAATCGGCATTTCGGACCGGCACGTTCCTCCCAGGATGTACACACGAAATGCGCATAATTAGCGACCAAGCGTTCGTGGCTGAATCCGGCATATACGCGCTTGAACCTCGGTCAGAGCGGATATCTCTGGTCGAGCCGACCAACGACGTCGCTGGCGTGCGCGGCCGAATCGTTTCGCATTCGCACACGGCATATGTACCCGCACGATGCCGTTCGTCAAAATACGGAATCAGTCGTTTCCCCAGACTCCACGTCATCCAGATCATCATTCAACCTGGCTATCCAGCGAGAACTTGACAAGGATCACGCTCCTTTCTATATACGACTGATACCGCGGTGCACCAAAGCGCGGATAGGCGGGGCCTAGAGCTCCGAGGAAGGGAGCTTGACGGCAAAACAACGGGAAGAACAGATATTGCAGGCAATGAGGCTGGGGCGAATGCTTCCGCTGTGGGGAATTGTAGCGGACCAGAAAGGTGGACTTCATTGTGAGTGCGGGAAGAATTGCGGCAAGGACGCCGGGAAGCATCCGCGGCTTAAACAAAAGCTGACAGTCCAGGCGACTGATGATCCCGTGCAAGTTCGAGAGTGGCTGATGAGATATCCAAATGCGAACTTTGGGATCTATACCGGAGAGCGGTCCATTGTAGTCGATGCGGACGTGCGCCCTGGTGAGCCGAATGGACTCCACTCGCTGGAATACCTGGAAATCGACAACGGTGTTCGTATCTCTGACACGGTGACTGTGTTGTCGGGCCGCAACAATGGCTCCTGTCATCTCTATTTCAAACCGCCGGCAAACTCGGACATAAAAAGCCGCGGCAAGTTTCTCCCCGGCGTGGATTTGAAGGCTCACAATCAATATGTGGTTGCACCTGGAAGCCGTCACATCACAGGCGGCTTTTATCGCTTTTCTGAAGAATGCTCTCCCGACGAAGCGCCCCTCGCGCAGGTGCCGGCCTTTCTTCTTCAGGAGATTGCTGGAACGCGAGAAAAAGCGACCCTTCTTCGAGCGGACGCAGCTCAGGGTTTGCCGACGGAGTCAATGGTGGCCGATCTTCCTAAAGCTGGGCCACTGCGTACAGACGCAATTGTCTTGGGCGCCCTTCGCCATGACGCGGTCGCGGGCCCGTTGTACCGCGGACAAGTGCGATTTCCGGATGATTTGAGTCGGAACGACATCGCCCTCGCGGATAAGCTTACCTTCTACAGCGGGCACAACTTTGCGCAGGCACTCCGCCTGTTCCGCGCTTCAGGATTGTACAGGGCCAAGTTTGATCGGCCGGTCAATAAGGATTGCTCCTACGCTGCCTGGACGCTCAGGAAAGCATTCCTAAACAATCCCAATAACTGGATCCCGAAGCCCCGCAAGAGCCGCGCCACGGGCGCCCCAAGAGGCCGGAAACCGTCAGATTCAACGATCGCTGTGGTGCTCCTCCATCGTCTACAACCGGACTGGACGACTAGCAGAATCGCGGCTGAACTGGATATCGCTCCCGGTACCGTTCGCCAGATCCGTCATGGGCTGCGTCATGGAAGATACTCTGACCTTTCAGCGTTACACAATGCGGGACACTAATACACAAATCCTATAGGGTTCATGGGAACGCAGGTAACGGATCAAGCTGTCGTTGATTAGGTATTGTGATGGGATGCACATACGGCAGTTGGAACCAATTGGTGACCTGAGAGGGCAAAACTGCAATACCGTCAAATGGAATCGAAGTATCGGTCCTCATGGTTGTCTCACTGAGAAGTTCGCTTGGTAATTAGCCAGGATGGAAATATGGGCAGGTCTAGATACCAATACCCGGTCCCATCTGTTTCCGTGAACGCCCCATAGACCGGTCTAATAACACATGAACAACACAAACCAGAACACATACTCCATGACACTTAGGCTGCCGTCAGCTGTGGCAACCGATCTTGAAAACGTTGCGCACGAAATGAGAGTCTCACAATCTGACTTCGTTCGGCGCGCTCTCCTTCGTGAGCTTGCAAAGCCAAAGAACAGCGAAATGCATGAGCACGACAACAGAGCTCGTCGCGGTGCGCGGTAAAGGTAGCTGGAGATCCGACCTATGACGAACGGAATCCTCAAACAAATTGGCCACGCCAACCTTCTTCCGCATCTTTCAGCTTCTCTGATGACGGACGATCCGCCGGCGCGGTCGGAGGTGGTGCTAGGTCTATTGATCACTTTGTTAGATGCCCATTTCATGACGACTGGTGATCCCAAAACCACCTGGACAGAACGCAGACTGTCACATCAGAACGTCGCCAACGGATTCATGTTGGCACTGCTTCTTGAGGAACTGGCGATAGCCGGTGGCCCCGGCACTTGTGCGGACAAGTGACTGAAATGGGCTGCTTATCGACACTCCGACCTTGATAGTGGCGGCGCCCGTAGCTAGATCTTAGCCTCCAAACGGCAGGGAGGTTGACAAGCCTCAATTCTAAGGTACGATTCTACTGAGATTGACCGAACGAGCTTCTCCAAACGAAGTTTTTTCAGGACAACTCAAGGAAACAATATGGCAAATATGGTTTGTAATCATTTATACGTTGAGGGGCCAGCAGCAACCGTTGACAACTTTGAACAAGACGGCGGCTTAATTGGATGTTCACCTGCTGAACCCGAAGGAGCCGTTTATCCGGACTGGCATCTGGACAATTGGGGCGTTAAATGGATCAGCGGCGATGGCGTCCGTGAGACCGTCCGTGAGGCAGATGGCGTCAAGCTTGTCAGATATGCTTTTTGCAGTCTGTCGGCTCCTCCCTTTTTACTGGTTCATCACGCGATTAGAAAGTATCATGACGCCGGACTTCGCTTCTTTTTCGCTTGGCGCGACGATGATGATGGGTTCGCCCACGACCCTCTCTTTGGCGGGGACGATATTAACGTCGCCGCGTCATTCGGCGAAATCTATACAAAAGTAATTTCGGCGCCCAGGTGCGATCAAGCCGGAAACGCTGGAGAGTGTGGCTCCTCTTTCAAAGAAGGGGCTGGGGTTGTCCATTGTCTTGCCATAAACCGCAGTGGCGGTCGCAAGGATATCATGATGCCTTGGTTTGTCGAGCGGGGCTTTACCGAGGCTAAGGTGAAAGCGCTGACGAACGAACAAATGGTCGCGGCAATTAGCGAAGTGTACCCTGATCACATTGTCGTCACTCACTTGTTCCCGCAGGATAATGAAGTGCTACGTGGAGGCATCGTCGTCAATCGTATCCGCTACCTAAACGACCTGATCTTAGGAACTTGGGGCGACAGCTGGTTCCGCTCGTTGAATGTTGCCTGTGGGAGCGCTTCGGAAGATAATTTGACTGATGATGAATTCGATAAGCTGATATGCGACGCATACCCCGACTACTCGGCGGATTACCTCCGCCATGATAGCCGCCGCGTTCAACGCGAATTGGGAATCGGAACCGGATTATGCGAATCGGCCCTCCGTGACTATTTTTGCAGGTTGGAGAAGCAGTCTTAGTTCCACCTGCGAGTAACCTCCAAGCCGAATACCCATATTCGCTCGAAGTGGATCGCGTGTGGGGCCAAACCTGAGGTCACGAGGAAGGAATACAACTTTGAATCTGAAGACGACGAAGATTCAAACAATTGACAAAGGACGACTTTCACAGCGGGTCCAATGAATTGCGGAAGTATCAAACTCGTAGATATCTTCCACCAGCGGCTCGGAGTACAGAAAACGGTTACTGAAGGCTGGGCTCTTAAGTCATTGGTCCTCGCAGGCTCTATGACTGATGCGGCGAAGTGCCCATCACAACTGTTTTTAGGGAATAGCAAACGTGATGCTGGTCTCTAAAACGAATAGTCAGTTCGACGCCCGGGAACATCAACGGCGCTTGCACTTTTTGGACCTCCATGCACACAACACGACTCTAACCGGTTTGATGAACCACTACTCGAGTTCCCCTGTAGCCGCATTAACAATGAATTGTCGTCCGGGAAGCAACACGTTTTAAGTTGTCAAGGACGGCTTTCGGCTCCCGAGTAGAACCGTTAAGTACAGTTGGGAATAGATACCTTCGGCGGTCCTATCGGTGTCAGAAACCACCCTCGCGACCCAGGAGAAAGATGAAAATCCAAGCCAATAATAATTCCTATTCAACGACCCTCAGATTGCCGGCCGCGATGAGTACTCCGGAAATTCAGTCGCCTGGTGCCCTGCGAATGCACATCAGTCGCGCGATGTCGGAAACCAAGTGTCGGATCCATCGCGGCGGCGTTCGGAGGACATCATGAAAGGCACTCTTGGACAACTCGCAAGAAGCGGTCTGATCGTCGACGATGAGATGGTTGCGGCAATCCTCGCCGGAAATCCACCGCCGCTTGAAGAAATCGTATTGGCGATTGTCATTTCGAGCATGGATGCGGAGGCCGTGGTCCGGGGCGATGTGAACAGCACATGGAATGAGAAAAGACTTGCCCGTCAGTGTTTGGCGAGCACATTTCTGTCGGCCATCGCTTGCATGAAAGAAAAGGAGATGGTATGAATTAACCACGCGTATTCGGCGGTAGGCTCCAGAGGGAGACCTTTGGAGTAGACAGGCCACAGGCTGTTCAACGTTCTGAGGCGCTTGCGACCTCGTAAAGGAGATTAGTCAGCCCTGTGAGCCGGAGCGCCACCGTAAGGCCAGAAATGGACCTTGGATAGGAGAATGGTGACCGCCGAAATAGCGAACGTCTACTCCGCTTGGTTCTCAAGGTTCGAGAAACGAGGAGAAGGAAATGGAAGCCAAGCGTTATATCGGAATCGATCTGCACCGGAACTGCTTCACGGCGTGTGTCCGGTTGAAAAGCGGAAGAGAGTATCTGAAGAAATGGAAGCTGGAAGACATGCCGAAGTTTGCCGACAAGCTGCGGCCCACCGACCAGGTGGCCGTGGAGATGACCGGCAACACCCGGTTGTTCCACGATCAAGTTGCGCCGCTGGTCGACCGGGTCGTGGCAGTGAATCCAACGCAATTCAAGGTGATCACGCATTCGGTGAAGAAAAC
>Ga0182024_10006741_pt1 | contig 25078 bp, 21 predicted proteins | sample P32metaG_FD_120480 | JGI IMG/M metagenome (GOLD analysis project Ga0182024, IMG submission 120480) | Permafrost microbial communities from Stordalen Mire, Sweden - P3-2 metaG (Illumina Assembly) | ecosystem: Environmental > Terrestrial > Soil > Wetlands > Permafrost | place: Sweden: Stordalen...
ATGCAGAAATCTGCAAACAGCCCTTGACTTCCCGCTAAAGAGGATTAGCATTGAACTATCACCTCCGATCCAATTCAGGATCGAATGGGCCGATAGCCAAGGAATGTCACCGCTTCTTGGTTGTCGGCCCATTTAAATTCTGCGCTCTGATCGACTCGTCTGACCTTCGTAACGCCTTAGCCGGTTTTCCAACCTCTCGCAGACACTTTTCGTGCTCTAATCCAATTTCTGCACCTGAATGAGTTTTGGGGGAGATTTTTCTTGAACCGTGCATTGGTGATGCTGCTCGGCCTAATCGCTCTGATAGTGGGCTGGGTAGCCTACACAAGATCGTCGACACAACCCGCCAGTGCATCCGCCTCGCTCGCGCCCCAGATCGAAGGCAGCAAGATCTACTTTGTCCCAATCGCAGATTTCCCTGCGAAGCAAATTCAGCCGCTGGTTCAGTATTACCGTGAACAATATAACCTCGAAATCGCCGTCCTAAACAGCATCCCTGTGGATCCCGCGACAAGAGACGAATCCCGCGGGCAACTGATGGCAGAGAACCTGGTTGCCAGCGTGCGAAGAGACGTTCCCGAATACGCCACCGACCCGAAAGCAATTCTGATTGGCTTCACTTCCGAAGACATCTACCCGACCTCGCAACATTGGCGGTTCGCATTCGGCTGGAGAACGGCAAATGCTCGCGCAGCCGTCGTCTCGACCGCGCGCATGAGCCTGCCCTATACCGGGGAGTCCGTGGGTGTGAATGTGCCGGAGACACGCCTGCGAAAGATGGTCACGAAAGATATTGGCATCCTCTACTACGGATTGCCCCAGAGCCAGAACCCAAAGAGTGTGCTCTACAACTCGATCCTGGGCATTGAAGAACTCGACCAGGTCGGCGACGACTTCTGATCGCGGGCTCGCCACCAAGCGAAGCGATCGGACGCGCAACTAGACCGCTATCCACTCCCTGACCTTCCGCACCACCGACGCCGGCGCTTCCACCTCCAACACCACTGCCCCATCCTTATACGCACGCGAATAAATCCGCGCCTTAGCCTCAAGCATGGCAAGGGTCTTCCCTTCTTTCTGCGGCACGCGCAGATGCACGCGGCTCACCGGATCTTCCTCGATCATCGAATCAATGCGCGCCAGCAATCGATCCAGCCCAGTGCCTTCTGCCGCGGAAACATATACCGTCTTCGCGTCGGGCGCGGCGCCGCCCACGAGACCCGCTGCCACTTCCACATCCAGCAGATCGACTTTATTCATCACGCGGAGTCGCGGCTTTTTCTCCGCTTCCAATTCTTTCAGGACGATCTCCACCTGCGCGTCCTGCTCCGCCGAGAGCCTGCTGCTCGCGTCCGACACGTGCAGAATCAGCGACGCCCGCTGCACCTCTTCCAACGTGGCGCGAAACGATTCGACCAGCGTGTGCGGCAGATTGCGAATGAATCCGACGGTGTCTGACATCAAAATCTTGCGCTTCGAGGGCAACACCACCGCGCGAATCGTCGGATCGAGTGTCGCGAACATGCGCGGCGAAGCCAGCACCGCAGCCCGCGTCAACGCGTTGAACAGCGTCGACTTGCCCGCGTTCGTATATCCCACCAGCGCCACGGTGGCCACCGGAGCCGATTCCCGCCGCTGCCGCTGTTGCGCCCGCGTACGCCGCACGTTTTCCAGTTGCTGCTCGACGTGCCGCACGCGGCGTGCAATCTTTCTCCGGTCGGTTTCGAGCTGCGTTTCACCGGGACCGCGCGTGCCAATGCCGCCGCCGAGTTGCGACATCTCCACGCCGCGCCCCGCCAGCCGCGGCATCAGGTAATGCAACTGCGCCAACTCCACCTGCAACTGGCCTTCGCGCGTGCGCGCATGCCGCGCAAAAATATCGAGGATCAACTGCGTGCGGTCGATCACGCGACGCTGAACAATCTTCTCAATATTGCGCTGTTGCGAAGCAGTCAGATCGTGATCAAACAGAAGAAGGTCTGCATTCACCGACGCGGCCGCGCCGGCAATTTCTTCGAGCTTGCCCCCGCCAATCAATGTTGCAGGGTCAGGCCGGTCGCGCCGCTGCAAAATTTCGCCGACGACTTTCGCTCCGGCGCTTTCCGCCAGCGTGCGCAATTCCGCTAGCGATTCCTCAGCATCGAACTCAGGAATGCTGGGTTTATTAGTAGGCTTATTGCTGGGCTTTCCCGAAGCAGAAAAATTACCACTCGGTGGCGCAGCCGAAGCCGCATCGCGCGCCGCCTGTGCCTGCGCGGTAACAGTGCCCTTCGCGCTGCGGCCGCGCGTGCGCACATCAATCCCCACCAGGAACGCGCGCTCCTGCAAGTCTTTCTTGTCTTTATTCTTACCTTTGTCGTTGCCCACTAACTGCGCGCCAAAAGGCGCACGTCCGTCTGCGGACGCGCGATCGCGGGTCTTCTTGGGATGAGAACTGCGCAAGCCGAAAAAGCCTTACCCTTCGGTGCCAGAAGCGCTAGCCGCCGATGCCGATACCGGCGCAGGTGACGATGATGGCGTCGACGTCGATGTTGGCGCCACGGCAGGCACAGCCGCAACCTTGGCCTCCGTATGCGCCAGGTGCGCGACATGGGACACGGTTCGCCCCATCACCACGGTCGAGATGGCGTGCTTGAAGATCAATTGCTCCTGTCCGTTGGCCTCCAGCACCACGGAGTACTTGTCAAAGGAACGAATCCGGCCCGTCAATTTCACTCCGCTCAGCAGGTAAATGGTGATGCTTAACCGCTCCTTGCGGGCCGTGTTCAGGAAGGAATCCTGGATGTTCTGCGCCGGCTTGCCACTCTCCATAGCCGATCTCCTTGGGTTCTGTACTTGAAGCACACCAACTCGCCCCTTCCGCAGTATCAGGGCAAGCTCAATGCAACAGCATGTTCCTCGCGGACTTTCCACCTCGAGGAAACACGGGGGGACAACCTGCCTCCTCGCCGTCTAGTTCAGACGTCGCCGCCTGGCAGGTAGCTGTGAGTACGATACGGTGTCCCACCACTCTTTTCAACCCGTAACTTGCGATTAGTTGCCTTTTCTTAAACAGCGTGAAGGTTTCGTCTCATCCATGCTTGAGGCTGTTGTGTACAATCCCCGCGTGGGCCTTTCGCCCACCGGTGAAATTCTTAGGAGGCATCATGGCAAGCGCCGCTCTCGCAACTCTGCTGACTCAACCGATCAACGCTCTACTGATCAGCGCTCTACGAATAAACGCTCCGCAAATCAACTTCCCTCAGGACTTCAACACCAACTTCCTGATACTCGTCCGCTGGATCCACTTTCTCGCCGGCATCACCTGGATCGGCCTGCTCTATTTCTTCAACCTGGTCAACGTCCCGCTGATGAAAGAACTCGACGCCGCCACCAAAGGCAAAGTCATGCCCGCTCTTATGACGCGCGCCATGATGTGGTTCCGCATGTCGGCGGCGCTCACCGTTCTCGCCGGAATCGCCTACTGGGAAGTCATCATCACGTCGGACGTCCACAACGCTCAGAGTCTAGGATTGAATCCCTCGCACGGCCTAATCATGGGCAGTTTCTTCTTGATCTGGACGATCGTCTGGGGCATTCTCTACGCCATCCTGATCCCCGGCAAAGGAATCTTCGACAACGGAGCATTCGTAGGCGTGGTCTACGCAGTAGTGGTAGCGGCCGCAGCGTGGCTCTTTCTAAGCCTGAACACCCACGGCTGGGAGAGTAACCGCCTGCTAGCCATCGGCATCGGCGGCGGCATCGGCTGGGTCATGCTGCTCAACGTCTGGGGAGTAATCTGGCGAATCCAAAAGCGCCTGATTCAATGGACCCGCGACAACGCCACCAACGGCACGCCCATGCCCGACAAAGCGAAGGCAATGGCAAGGCAAGCCTTCCTGGTAAGCCGCGCCAATGCCTACCTGTCAATAATAATGCTGTTCTTCATGGGTGCCGCCAGCCACTACCCCATCTTTGGAAAGTAAGTTTGAGAGCTAATATCAGCGAACTAAAAACTACATCCAGCTCCAGCGCAAGAAAAATCGGGAGGCCTGTTTGGGCCTCCCGAAAGTTTGCCACCGTCTGCGCTAGAAGGTGAACTTCACCGCGAAGCGCAAGGTGCGAGCGAGTTGATAAAGGTAGGGCTGACCGTACTGGCTGTTGAGGGTCATTGTACCGGTAAACCCGAACGGGTTCGAAGCGGCACCGACGTTTGGCGTGTTGCCTCCAGTGCCGGTGTTCAGCAGTGACTGCCAAGGGTAGCCTGCCTCTGCCGCGGCGTAGGCCGGAAGGCCAGTAGGCAGGAAGCAGGAGCTGCTCGGCAAACCGTAGGTCGCAGTGTTAGCAGCGAGACAGCCGCTGCTCTGGGGCGCAAGGTATTGCCCGAACTGCTGCGAATCAAGGAACGGGTAATACGCAGTGATGGCGCGTTGGTTGAGAATGTTGGGGATCGTGGCCGTGAAGCTGATCACCTTGGTCTCATTGATTTTATAGTTTTGCGTAAAGTTGAAGTCAGACTGAATGTACCAGGGTGTGCGGTAAGTAGAGGGATTGCTTACCGTAATATTTCCTGTGTTCGGATCCTGACTGGCATTCACCCACTTTCCACGGTTGACTATGTCGGTCGGGAATGCACCCGAAGGCGGGGCGAACGTGTACAGCGTATCCGCGATGGTGGTTTGTGGCGAGCCGCTATAGAGGAACTGGAAGATACCAAAATCAGATGACGTCTTCTTGCCCTCACTCAACTCGTAGTAGGCATAACCCTTGAACGCGTTAGGACGATCCGTCGGCAACAGCCCGCTTGACGACCCGCCGCTGGCGTTCCAGGAAAAAACCGGCTCGTCGAAGGAACGGCTATTGTTCGGCGCGTTGCGGCCGCCGCCACCATCACCAATGTCGGTGCTGGTCAGGCCGGTGTAGTTGCCACGGAAGTGGCTATAGGTATAGGAGAACATACCGAACCAGTGCTTGCTGGTCGACTTGGTCAATCGCAGTTCAAGGCCATCGTAGCTACGAGCGCCTTGGATGTTATTCGGTGGGCAGGCCACGTTTCCAGCCGTGCCGCAGCCACTGGGAGTTCCGTAAAGGAAGTTCCAGAAGCCATCGAAGGTCTTGTTAATTCCCTGCCCTGGGTTGACGATCACAAACGTCTCACCAACCGCCGGGTCGAAAATGGCTGAGTCTTCAATCACATGATCCAGACGCGTGCGATCCCAGCGCGCCTCAAACGCCAGGTTCTTTTCGAGTTGATAGTCGACGCCAAACACGGAGTCGTGCTGGCGATAAGGCTTGATGTTGTTAACCACGCCCTCTTCGGTTGGAGTACAAGTCGAGCACGAAGTGGGAAAGGTGCGGAAGTTCTGGTTTTCCAGGTACGTGTAGCCAGTCGGGCTTGCGCCGACGCCGCCCGCAAAGTTGGCTTGTTGTGCTGAGCCGGCTCCGCCGGGGGCGCCGTAGCAGTCATGCGTGGAGCTGTTAAATACGGGAACGAAGGTCTGAATTTGGTCCGTGTCCATCGCGTAGTAGCAATTCTGCCAGTACTGGCCGCCAAATGAACTGATGGCCAGGTTCAGCTTCATGATGTCGTTGAACACACCATAGCTGCCGAATACCTTCATCTTTCCGTTCTTGAAGACATCCCAGGCAGCGCCCAGGCGGGGTGCGATCTTGTCTCCCCAGCCAAAGTTAATCGGCTTGCTGATGCCACCCGTCGGCTGGTCTTCAGCGGGCAGATATTCTTTTTCAATGCGCAGGCCGGCATTAATGGTGATACCGCGGCCGATCGTCCAGGCATCTTGAAAGAAGAAGCCATGGTTCACGCCCGTTGCCGCGCCGTTTGACCCGTAGTCTTGTACGTCGAGGTAACCGTATTGCCCGGCGCAACCGCCGTAAGCGGTGACATAGGCCGCGCAGTTGCCGATACCAACCGATCCCTGCGGGGTATAGAAATTGCCCGAACCAGGGAAGACGTTGATTTCGGGTTCATTCCAGTGTTGCAGGAGCGAATTGTTAAGATGGTTCAGCTGATAACCAACCTTGATATTGTGCGTGCCATACCATCCGCTCTTGAACCAAGCCACGTTGGCGTCAATCTGATTGTGGTGAGTGGCGTCGTAAGTCGTGGTATTGATGTTCGCTGCCGCACTAATATAGCCGGCGGTTTGAGACAGAGGCGAAGTAGAGGGAATCGGGTTTCCGAGGTTATCGAGCGCACCTTGGCCGCTCGTGCCAAACTCCTGAATGACGCCCGTGGTCGGGAAGCCCACGTCATGATAGTTCTGGAACGAGATTCCCCAGCGGAACGTGGCCACGATGCGCGGCGTAATCGTGAAATCCGCGCCCACGTTCGTAGTTGTGTTCGGCGCTCCAAATCCCAAGGCGTGCGCAAAAGCATATGGAGGAGTGCCACTGGTGGGGGCGCAATAGGTCGCCGCCAGCGGGTTTGTGGAAGTGAACGAGCCGTAACATCCCGTGCTCGGATTCAGTAACGGAGTTGTTGGATCGGCGAAAGGAAGGTCTTCGCCTCTCAACTTTTCGTACTGATAGAGCCACGAGGCGAACACCCGAATCTTCTGGGTCAAGGCGAAATCCAGACGCGCGGTGGTGTAGTAAGTTTGCCCATTGCTGCTGAACGGCAAATTGCCACCCTGCCCAGCAACGTACACGCTGCGCTCGATGTCTCTGGCTTCCGGATCGAATCCCAGGAAAAACCACAGCTTGTCCTTCACGATCGCCCCCCCGACGGTGAAGCCCGACTGTTCATCGCCGAGCGTATCTCGCTTCGACTGGTACTGCTGGGTGTTGGGATCGATATAAGCAGTGCCGCTTGAGTCAATGGCGGTAACGTAGCTCGGATCGTAGCGGTTAAACGCAGTTGGACCGCCGTCCCAAGAACCTCTCTCCAAAGAGCCGAACACGGATCCGTGAATGGAGTTGCCGCCCTTTTTCATGATGACGTTGACCACGCCACCGAGCGCGCCGCCGTGCTCAGCTTCAATACCGGAACTCTTTACTTGTACTTCTTGAATGAAATCAAACGGCACGTTCGTGTGCGAGAAGCCGCCGATCGAATCGGCTGTTTCCTGACCTTCTACAAGGTAAGAGTTCTCAGAGTCCGCGCCGCCAGCCACGGAGTAGCCGAACGACTGTCCATTGCCGCCGCTGCCCGGGGACTGTCCGCCAGTTCCGTTACCCATCGACATCTGCGGAGATCCGGTGCTGCCCGCCAATGGTTCGTTGCGGGCCGAGGGCGAGAACTGAATTACCGACTGGAACGACCGTCCTTCTGTCGGAACGTCTTTCAGCACGTCTGCCGTCACGTTGGTCTGCGTGGTCTCGGTGGTCACATCGATGAGCGGAGCCTCGCCGCTCACTTCAACCACCGTGCCGGCCGCGCCCACCGCCATCGTCAAATCCAGAGTCGGACTATGTCCGACTTCGATCGTAATGCCCTCGCGCTTCAACTCGGAAAAAGTCGGAGCCTTTACCGTCACCGTATAAACGCCCGGTGGCAGATTGACAAAGTGGTACTGTCCGCTATTGTCAGTCTCCAGAGTCTTAGCGCCAATCAGCGTGGTGCCGGTCAGCACAACCGTCGCCTTGGAAACCACGGCGCCGCTGGGGTCTTTTACGGTTCCTTGCAGTCCGCCGGTGGTCTCTTGCGCGAACACATTCGCGATCAGCAGCAGCATAGAGAACAAGCAAACGGCAAACATCCCGAACTTCGTTGAAACACGACTCATAGTGTTGTCTCCGATTAATGAACGATTTCTTGAACTTTTTTACTTTTGTTTCTGCTGGGTCTTGCCTTGAATCCGGCCAGAACCACAACCTTACTTTGTTCCGGCGAGCGCCTTAGAACACTGTCGAACAACCCTCAGAGTTCTTAGCGCGAGACCTTATGAACGAAAGTACTATGCAACTGACAGTCCAAAACATTCGCGGATAACAGTCAATGTTTTCAACGGATTGAAGACGGCTCCTTCGCCCCCACTCTTTGAATTGGAAGATAAGCAAGGGGATTTATATGATTTTGCGTAGAGAATGGCCAGCAGCCTGGTGCTGCATTCCCTCGCAACTCAAGGTCGGCTTCGACACCTGAGGTCCGCGCGCCGGAAGGTGCTTGCGCCACACCGCACGTCCGATTCTCAAGAAGACGCCCCGAAAACAAACACAAACGCCGCGACCGACATAAGAATGTCAGCCGCAGCATCTGCTTCAGCCTCTTAAGTTAGAACTCGATCCTCAGCGAAACCTGCAGCACACGCCATGGATCGGAACCGGTTCCGACGCCGCTATTGATCCCCGTGCCAACCATGCTGGATATGACGCCGAACTGAACCGAGCTATCTGTGATGTCCGTGCTTGGTAAAGCGAAGTTCGGATGGTTAAAGGCATTGAAGGCGTCCGCGCGGAACCTGATCCTTATGCGCTCCGTGACCGGAAAATCCTTGCCGAGTCCCATGTCAAAGTCAAAATAACCAGGGCCGCGTAGATTGTTGCGGGCACCGATGTTGAAGCCTACCGGACCGGTATAGTCCGCATTGGCCTGGATCGGGTTCGCGTAGGCAAACAGGGGTTGGCCGTTTCCGCCGTTCAGCCGTGTCTTAAGGTCCGACTGGGGACCGACTAGAATGGCTGGCGCATCGTTTGCGTATCCAGCCACAAACGCGTTGGAAGCTGCAAAGTAGGCGTTGCCGGTGTGATAGTTGGGCAGGCCGCTAAAGCTCCAGCCCCCGATAACCTCGTTCAGCCAGCGCGGCGCGGAGGACGCAAAAGCCTTTCCCCGGCCAAACGGCAGCTCGTAGATGAAGTTGCCGTTGAAATATTGAGTGACATCAAAATCGGAGTTGCCACGGCATTCCCGCGGCCGCTGCACGTCGCAGATAAATCCGTAGCCACCAATCGCGGGCGCATTGGCAATTACCGAGACGTTATCGATCGAGTGGGACCAGGTGTAGTTCAGATCGAATTGCAAACCAAAGCCAACATTTTTATGCAGCGTGGTGAGCAACCCGTTGTAGCTCGATGCTCCCTTGTTGGTATAAAACGTGTTCTCGGAGAACTGCGCGCCCATGCCAACATTCGCCGGCAGACCAAGGCCAAAAGGCTGAAGTGACGCCAGAACCTGAGTCGTATCCGCGAAATCGCCTCGTTGCGCAAGCGTGGTTACGAGTTCAGAAATCACCTGAGTGTTGTTGGCGAGGCCGAATGCGGCGCCGGTGCCGGGTACCATCACGTTTTCATAAAAAGGCTGAGCGGTAACATTCTGCGGAAGTACGCCCGCCCGCAATTGCTGCGTGATGCTCGCGAATGCCTGGGACATCAGCTGTCCCGACGCGGGATCCGGGAAATCGACCAATTGGTTGGCGTCGGCTTGCGCCAGCAGTCGCCTGCCCTGACGACCGACGTAGCTCATCCGCAAAAGGAGCCCTCCAGGAAGCTGGTTCTGAAACCCCACGTTGAACTGCATTGAATAGGGAGTTTTAAGATTTGGATCAACGATTTCATTGAACGCCTGACCATTCGCCAAGCCAAACGGAACCGCACTCGACCCCGTGCCCGTGACAAAGGGTAAGAACGGCGTCGTTATCGCGGGTGCCGCGGGCGTCGCCGGCGGAGTGGTCAAACCCGTAAATCTTGTATCCGTCAGCAGCGAAGTAACCGGATCGCCGGGAGCCCCGAAGGGCGTCGTCACGCTGGCCTGGAAAAGATAGTCAAATTGTGACTGCTGGTATTGCACCGCATTGACCACGGTTTGGTCGAATACAATGCCCGCACCCGCATTGAAAACGGTCTTGGAATTGGGACTGTAAGCAAAGGCAAGCCGCGGCCCAAAGTTTCTATAGTCCGGCTTGTAATAACCGGGGGCGTGATTGGCCTTCCCGCCCAGCGAATAAGCGATCAACGGAACTGCCAGATTGCCGGACTGGCTGGCCGCACTCTGCGCCACGCGAGCACCGAAGTAGGAGTCGAACTGGGCGCTTTCGATGGATTCAATCCCATGCACTTCGTAGGGCACGCTGTAATTCGTCCAACGAAGCCCGTAGGTCATGGTCAGCTTTGGCAACACCTTCCACGTATCCCCAAAATAAAGTTCCGTTTCGTAATACTTGTAAGTTCGAGTTTGGCCGGAACCCTGAGGGAAAGCGTTCCCTTGAGCGTTGTAGTTGAACGTACTGCTGATCGCCGTGTACGGGGCGAGCGCGAGGGCGAATGCGCTGTCGTATAACGGCGTAGCGTTCGGATTGCACTGCGTGGGCGATGCCGAGGGCGGGCAAATATCGGCGGGGCGCAAAGGATCGGGCGACACAGACGTGCTCAGATCGGGAGTATTTCCACCCAACCCGATCGTCGGACTGTTGTAGTTGAGAATCGTATAGCCGCTGGGTTTCGGCCACTTGAAGACTCCGCCGAATTGGAAGCCATGCTTGCCCTTCTCCCAGTTGAAGTCATCGCGAATCAAAGGAATGGGATAGGTTCGGCCTTGCGCGTTGATTGCGCTGTCATAAGGGCTGGAAAGAATTGCTCCGCCTGTGCCGTTTCCGCCGACGGTGCCGAATTGCGTCGCACCGGTCGGATTGTAAGTATTCGGGAAGTTGTAGTTCTCGAACGTTTCGCCGTAATAAACCTGGTTGACCTTGTTATTGCTGATGTTCCAGATGAAGCTCACAACCCATGAGTAACTCTGATCGAGAAATGGAGAGGTTGGCGGATCGCCGGGGAACCGGATCGCCGATTGCGTGCCGGTCGTTCGAGTGAAGCCGCCGCGCCCAAAGAACTTCATCTTCTCGTTCAGGTTGAAATCCACTCTTTGTACGTAATCGTTTTCCGCGTAAGGGAACGGCGCGTTGAAACGGAAGCCTGCTGTGTTGACGAGATCCCCCGCTGCACCGGAGAGGTCATTGGCATGCGGATAGCGGCTGCTGAAGACGGCGAGCAGCGCTGAATTGAAGCCAACCCCCTGGGGATCGAAGGCCGCCACCTGCGCTGAAGTCAATGGCGTAACGACGCCCGAACTGTTGATGTAATTCAGAATTCCATTCCGGAAAGAGTCCAGGGGAACGGTGCGCTCGACTAGATTCGACAGTGTGTCGCGCCGTCCGTTGTAGTCGAAAAAGAAGAACAGCTTGTCCTTCTTGATCGGCCCGCCAAAATTACCTCCGAACTGGTTACGAATGAGAGGAGCCCGCGGGATACCGGCATTGTTATTGAACCAGTCGTTGGCTTCAAGGTCGGTGTCGCGATGGTACTCGACGATTGCGCCGTGAAACGTGTTGGTGCCGCCGCGGGTTACAAGTTCGTATTGCCCACCGCCACCGCCGTTGGCGCTGGAAAGAAAACCAGCGGCAACTCCGCGGAACTCCTGCACGGAATCCACTGGAGCGTTCCCCACAATGGCGCCAAAATTGCCCGTAGCCATGTCGTTTACGTCAAGACCATCCAGGGTTACGCGATCCTGATCAGTTCGCGCGCCGGTTGCCGCCCCATCCAGAGTAACTCCAGGCTGCATGACGAAGAGCGCTGCGGGACTGTCTCGATTCGCTACCGGAAGATCCTGCAGAAACTGAACTTGAAAGTTGTTTCCAACGGTCGCATCAGTCGTGTCAAGCGTCACTGTCTGGTTGGCCGCCGATACCTCCACTCGCTCACTGCCACCTCCAATCGTCAGTTGAGCATTCTGCACGCGAGTGGCATCCACGTTGAGGTAAAGACCGGAGAGAACGGTGGCCTTAAAACCTGCGCGCTTGAATTCGATGGTATAGCCCGGTCCCGGCTTGATTTGATTGAGCGTGTAAGACCCCTCGGAGTTGGTAACAGTCTTGTAGGTCGCACCCGTTTGAGGGTTCTGCAGGTGTACATCGACGCCCGAGACGACGGCACCGCTCGGGTCGCTCACCACGCCGGTAATCGAGGCCACGTCCTGTGCGGCCAGAAAAGCTGGAGCGAATAGAAGCAGGGCTAGAACCAGGCAAGCAATCGAACTTCGTTTCATAGCGGGACGAAAGGCGGACTCCATTGAACTGCCTCCTGAGTTGGCCGGGATCTCCTGGGGAAGGCCCGCAGCTTTTAATCTTCTTTGAATCGCTGTTGTTTGAAATTGCTTACGCCGGTGAATCACTCAATCGCTCGGACAAAAACGCCCGGACGGATTTGGTGTTAGTGACACTGTGAAGCAGCTTACGGTCCAAAACAGTACTGAGGCAAAAGCCTTATTTATCAACGATATAGAGGCACAAAAACAGTAGACCTCCCGAAATAGAGATAAGTTTACGGAACTAGGCTATGAAAATTGGTATAAGTAGGTTTACCAAACTTGCGATCTTACGACCATTCTCACCGTTTCACGTCAAGGTTGAAATCTCGGCTCTAACCGAAAACTTGAAAGCGGGACGTTTCCTAAGCGTGAGTTTGTAGCTAGCGCCATCCACATCGCGCCCGCGTTCAGTTGCGTTGCATGCCCCTGCTACAATCTTCTTTTCGGTGACTATTATTCCCACTACCAAGGCCGAATCTGTGAAGCCCGATTCGCCGATGGCGCGCACTGGCGGCGTGGCGCCGCCTGACGGTGTGCCCATGCTCGACCTGCAGCGGCAGTATGACCACGTTGGCGCAGAAGTTTTGGCGGCCGTTGGCCGGGTTTGCGCTTCGCAGCATTACATTTTGGGTTCTGAGGTCGAGGCCTTCGAGCGCGAGCTTGCCGACTTCTGTGGCGCCCGTGACGCCGTGGGTTGTTCTTCCGGCACCGACGCTTTGTGGCTCGCGCTGGTTGCCGCCGGAGTGCAGCCCGGCGACCACGTTCTCACCACTCCATTCAGCTTCTTTGCCTCGGCCAGCGCGATTGTGCGCGCTGGAGCGCGTCCGGTTTTTGCCGACATCGATCCGCACACATTTAATCTCGATCCCACGCGCGTCGAATCTTTTCTGCGGGCCGCGCGGCGGGACAAACTGCGCGCGCTGCTTCCGGTTCATCTCTACGGCCAGTGCGCCGACATGGACGCCTTCCAGCGGTTGGCCGAGGAATTCCACTTGTCGTTGGTTGAGGATGCCGCGCAAGCTATTGGGGCACGCTGGGCCGATGAATCGGGAAAGGTCCGAAATGCGGGATCCATCGGCGTGGCGGCAGCGTTCAGTTTCTATCCCACGAAGAATCTTAGCGCCTATGGCGATGCTGGCCTGGTCACCACGAACGACGCTGAAATTGCGGCGCACATGCGTCGGCTGCGCAATCACGGCAGCCCGCAGCGCTACGTTCACGAAGAGTTCGGATGGAATTGCCGCCTCGACGCCATCCAGGCCGCGATCCTGCGCGTGAAGCTGAAGTATGTCGAAGGATGGAACGAAGCCCGCCGCGAGCGCGCCATGCGCTACGATCGATTATTCAGGGAAGCCGGGCTGGCTTCGCAATCGAAAATCAGCAATCAGCTATCAGCTGACCCAGATTCAGCAATCCCGGACGACTTTCCTATTCATCTGCCTCATACGGCGACTGCCGCTCATCATGTTTTCCATCAATACGTGGTCCGCGCCTATCGCCGGGAGGAGCTGCGCGAGTTTCTCGCAGCGCGCAAGATCGGAACGGAGATTTACTATCCGATCCCGCTGCACTTGCAGCCTTGTTTCGTCTATCTCGGATACCGCGAAGGTGACTTTCCTGAAGCCGAACGCGCCGCCAAAGAAGTGCTGGCCTTGCCTATGTTTCCAGAACTAACTGAAGACGAGCAGCGCCGCGTAGTCGAAAGCATCGCCGACTTCTATTGCTAACCAGCGCCCATGCAGCCTTGTCTAACCGGGCGGCATCGTAACTTGGTGGCAGCGGTTATCGACCGAGTCAGATTTAACATGCAGGAGATGAATGCAATGAAAAACTTCCCCGCGGCGTTAAAGTTGTCCCTGGCAATCTTTGTTGCCTGCCCGTTCTTCGCTCTCGCGGTAAAAGCGCAGAACTCCGCCCCGGATGCAGGGCGCAAGCCCGTCGTCGTGGTTGAATTGTTCACCTCGGAAGGATGCTCTTCGTGTCCGCCGGCAGATGCGCTGCTGCAAAAACTGGAAACGCAGCAGCCGTTGCCGGACGTGGAAATCGTCGCAATCGAAGAGCACGTGGACTATTGGAATCACGATGGCTGGGTCGATCCGTTTTCATCTCCTGAGTGGACGCAGCGGCAGGCCACTTACACGGCCCTCACTAAAAAAGATGTTTACACGCCAGAACTCGTGGTGGACGGGCAGAGCCAGTTCGTGGGAAGCGATGCGCGCCAGGCCGGTCTCGAAATCGAAAAAGCGGCTCACGGACCGAAGACTGACGTTGCGATCACTTCGGGAAAGCCGGAGGGAAAAAATTCGCAGCACTTCAGCGTCTCAGTGGGAAAGCTTGCGGGAAATAAAGATGGCGATGTCGCCGAGGTCTGGCTGGCCGTCACCGAAGATGGACTGCACTCGGCAGTGAGCCAGGGTGAGAACAAGGGACACGAACTGCATCACGTGGCCACACTGCGCGCGCTGCGCAAAATTGGGGTAGCGAATGCGAACGGTGCATCGGCGTTCAGCGGGGACGCGGTGGTGAAACTCAATTCCCACTGGGCTGCTGAAAATCTGCACGTGACGGTTTTCATTCAGGAGAAAAAGAGCCGCGAGATTCTGGGCGCGGCCTCGACGAAAATAAAAGGCTAGCCATATCAGGCCTAGTGCCGCCGCTTCTTTCTGGCCGGCCGGTTGGCCGATTTAGAAGAGGCCGGCTTCGCCGCAGTCTTCTCCTCGCCGGGAGCCAGCACGCGGCGCACAATCGGAGTGTTCAGCTTGTATTTGCGCTCGCTGACGTTGCCGGCATCATCTTTCACGCGCAGGATGAATACGGGCAGCGTGCCTTCTTTATCGAAATTCTCCGTAGTCACCGTTACCGGCAGCACGCCGTTCAGCCCATGTTCGCGGTAGGCGGTTTCGTAGCGATGCTTTCGCACGTTCCAGGTAAAGACGCGGACCTGATCGTAATCGTGGGGCAAGCCATCGTGCGGTTCGGTGATGGCGCAGAGATACTGCGAAACTTTTTTATCTGTTCCCTCTTTGGCTGAATCCTCCACCTGATTCAGCACGAAGAAGGCGACAAAGCGCTGGCCTTCGGCATACTGCGCGACATCGAGCGGCACGTCGAGATCGACCATGCGCGCCAGCACCCAGCCCACGCGGTTCTGCGCGTCCCGCACCAGCCACCAGTCTTCGAGCGCCGGACCCGCGGCCGCTTTGCCGCCGGAATTTTTTCCGGCAGGTTTTGGTGCCATGCTCGCGCCGGGCTTCTCCGCCGTGCCGCGCTTCAACACCCAAACTTTCGCGCCAGCGGAAAGCTGGTACAGATGCTCAGTCTCGCGGCCGGGCGTGAGGTGCAGGTTCGTGTCGTTGCGCAACACGGCGGGGGCCTGCACAGGATCGTTCAGATTTTCTTGCGTGAGTTTCTGTAGGCCGTCATACGTTGCCTGATCGACCAAGTACCGTTGCTCGAGCCAGCCCTCAATGCCGCTCGCGGTGCGCACGCGGGAAAACCGCTTTTCGTGTTCCAGCACCTCGACCCGGTCGCCGTTTTTCACCGTGCCGACGCGGGTGTACATGGTGGAAAGCTGGTCGCGCAGCGTAGCCTGCACCGCCGAGACATAATTCACCTCGAGCACATGCTTACCCTTGCGATTGCAAGCTGAGAGGCCGAACAAGAAAACAGCAGCCAGCGCGCAGATCACGGCGCGCCGGTAAGAATGCAAGGGACAGGGAGATTTCACGATCAGTAAACAGTCAACCAATCAAAAGTCCGTGGCCATGTTTTCGGCTGGATTCACTTTCCACTATAGCGCGTCGCCACGCAGTTCCCCGGAACGAAGGGTTTACGCTGAATGCACCTCCGCAGCGGGAATTTCTAGACCTGACATCGCGCGCGCGATTCGGTTACCATAAAGCCAGAACGAGTTGCGACTACAGACGAATGAAAAACATACTTAAGAATCAGTTCCCTATTTTGGCGCTGCTGGCTTTGCTGTTCGCGGCTGGCTGGTGCGTGGCCGTGGATCAGGCTTCGGCGGTGAATGAAGTGTTGCGTCCACCGAAAGGTGCGCCCGCGGCCATCGTCGTCTTCGAGGATTTGCAGTGCCCGCAATGCCGGCGCGTTGCGCCCATCCTCGAGCAGGCCTCGAAGACCTACAGGATTCCGCTGGTGCGGCACGACTTTCCGCTGCCCATGCACAACTGGTCGTATGACGCGGCCGTGATGGCGCGCTACTTCGACACAACTTCAAAATCGCTGGGCAACGAGTTCCGCGATTACATCTTCTCGAATCAGTTTGAAATTAATCCGCAGAACCTGCGCAGCTATGCCGAGAAGTTTTCTGCGGCACACAAAGTGGATTTCCCCTTCGTAGTCGATCCGCAGGGCAAGTTCGCCGCCGAGGTAAATGCGGATCGCGACCTGGGCAAGGCCATCAATCTCAATCACACGCCCACAGTGTACGTGGTCAGCAACCGGCATCCCGAGAAGCCATTTGTCGAGGTCGACGCTCGACAGATCGATAGCCAGCTGTACACGCTGATTGACGCGATGATGAAGTAGGGGTTCAGTTCTCAGTTCAGCTCCCAGCTCCCAGCTCTCAGCTGCTCTCAGCTGCTCTCAGCTCTCAGCTCTCAGCTCTCAGCTCTCAGATTTAGACGCCTGGCCCTTGCTCGAGTTGCTAAGTTTGTTGACGACTGGTGGAAGTGATTGATTCTTCATGAGGGCGCTTACGCGACGGCTGGCGATTCCCGACTGATTGAGGTTTCGCTCCCGGATAAGTTGTTGATTCTTGGTGTAAGTCGTTGATTCTTCGTAGGACGCCCACTTGGCAACTGAAAAACGCCTTCAAAACCCCGCGTAGAATGGCCCGCATTTGCGTTGTAGACCCCCTGGGACGCGTTCAGAGGTTTGGGACAAGGGGAAAGCTCGTCCGAAGTTTTCGAGGGGCTAGAATCGCTTCTAATGATTAAATTATCTTTTAGCTAAGGGCAGAATCCCCGCCTGAACGAAGAATCAACGACTTACGAGCGCCTTACGAAGAATCAACGAGTTACAGGCTTACGTACCATTCGATCCTAGCTGCCGCCTGATCTCGATGTGCTCGATATTCCACGGCGATGTTATTTCAAAGCGCAGATATTTCAAACTGAAGAAAATCCACAGATGTGCCTCGGCGTTTACCGACAACCCCGTTCCTCTGCGGGGAATCAGATACATAACTTCAATTTACTCGCAAACCGGAGGGCCGCATGGACCAGCATCAACTCATGATCCTGCTGGCAGTGGTTGCCGCTGTCGTCGTGATTGCCATTGTCAGTTTTTTCCTGGCGCGCAAGCGGCGCAGCCAAAATCTGCGGGAACGCTTTGGGCCCGAATATGACCGGGTCGTCAAAAAAGAAGGCGAGGTTCGAAAAGCGGAAGGCGTGCTTGAAATGCGCGCCAAGCGCAGAGAGAAATTTGAGTTGCGTCCGCTCTCGGCGCAGGCCCGCGCCGATTTTGCCGAGCATTGGCGCATCGTCCAGGAGCAGTTTGTGGACAATCCGAAGGGTTCGGTGACGCGCGCCGATGAATTGGTGAGCCAAGCGATGGCCGCCCGCGGGTATCCCATGACGGATTTCGAACAGCGTGCTGCCGATATTTCGGTGGATTATCCCGTCGTAGTTGAAAACTATCGCGCTGCGCATGACATCGCGCTTCGCCACAGCCGTGGGCAATCCAGCACAGAGGACATGCGCAAGGCCATGGTGCACTACCGCTCTTTATTCAACGAGTTGCTGTTCGACGAGTTGCTGGAAAATTCGCTACCCGAAAAAAAGGAGGCACGAGCATGAGTGTTCCATTGAGGAAGTCAGAATTCATAGAGAACGATGCGATCGTAGAAGAAGAATTGACCACCGCGGATCTCGCGCAGGGCAAGCGGCCTGCAGCTACCGAGCGGCCAACTGCAGATTTGTTGAAAGAGGATCGGCCGGGCCCGGTTCTCGCGTCACGAACTGCAGCAGAGAATGCTGAAACTGCGGCGTCGAATGTAAGGACCGATGCAAGGACCAGTGGCTCCGACACTCAGACTGCAACCGCGGTCACGCAACTATTTCCTACCAACGAACTGGGAGAGTTGCGCAACCGCTGGAGCGTGGTTCAAACCGCGTTTGTCGATGAGCCGCGCAAGGCCGTCGAGCAGGCGGACAGCCTCGTGGCTTCCGCGATGAAGCGCCTTGCAGAAGTTTTCGCCGACGAGCGCGCTAAGCTCGAAAAGCAGTGGGATCGTGGCGATAACGTTTCGACCGAGGAGCTTCGCGTTGCGCTGCAACGCTATCGTTCCTTCTTTCAGCGCTTGCTATCCATTTAAATTTGCGATTTCGCGAGCGGAATTTCTCTATTGAGGAGGGGTTCCGCTCAGAATTCTCAGTCGCTTCGTTGGACAGAGAACGGACGAGCGGTAGCGGATCCGCGTGCTGCGATCCGCGCGGTACGAGCCGCGCTGCGATCAGCGTCTGACGACTACCGCAGGGTGGAAACTAATCTGGCCAGCAGCAGCACAGACAACGCAATGGCGGCAATGCTGTTGACCCGAACCGCGCGGTAGCTCGCCGCCCAGGGGAACAACAAGACTTCGAAAAACGGCCGGAATTTCTCTGGCCACATCAGTCCAGCCAGTCCGAATGCCAGACATGATTGGATAACGAGGCACAACTCCAAAACATTCATCGCTGTGATCCCAATGCAAGTATGCGCTTCTATTGAAGCGCGCTTCAGATTTTTAGGGGAGATTACGAAGGTACCCGAAGGCGCGAGCGCGAGCAAGAAAAATCTCGGGCGCGAACTTACCTCTCGCTGTTAGTCGCCGAATCCGATGCCGATGGCGCGAGCGGCGCGCACCAGTTCGCCTTGTGGATCGACCGACTTCAGATGTCCGATGGCGTGAGCCACGTCGACGGAAATGATGGAGTCGCCGTGCAGCGCGACCATCATGCCGAAACCTCCAGCGGCGATCAGATCGACTGCGGCCACGCCGAAGCGCGTCGCCAGAATGCGGTCGAAAGGCGAAGGCGTGCCTCCGCGCTGAATGTGGCCGAGCACGCTGACCCGCACCTCTTTGCCGGAGCCATGGCCGATGGCATTGCCAATCAGGTTGCCGATGGAGCCGGAGCGGCGATTCTCCTTCATCGACGGCGGAAGCTTCACGCCTTCGGCCACAACAACGATGGTGAAATGCTTGCCGCTTTTTTCGCGCTCTGCGATCAGGCGGCAGACATGCTCGACGGTGAAGGGGATCTCTGGGATGAGGATGACGTGAGCGCCGCCGGCAATTCCGGCTTCGAGCGCGATCCAGCCGCAGTCGCGACCCATCACTTCGACTACCATCACGCGATGGTGCGACGCCGCGGTGGTGTGAATCTTGTCGATGGCGTCGGTGACGGTGTGCAGCGCGGTGTCAAAGCCGAACGTGACCTGAGTGGCGGAAAGATCGTTGTCGATGGTCTTGGGTACGCCGACGATCTTCAGTCCCTTGAGAAAAAGTTCGTGGCCGATCTTCTGCGAACCATCGCCGCCGATGGTAATGATGGCGTCAATGCCGAGCTTGGCGGCGTTGGCGATCACTTCTCCGGAGATGTCGCGGGCTACTTCCTTGCCGTCCTCAATGCTTCTGTAGTGAAAGGGATCGCCGCGATTGGTGGTGCCGAGAATGGTTCCACCGCGGGGCAGGATGCCGGAAATCTCCTTGATCGTGAGTTCGAAAGATTTTTCCGGCCAGATGAGGCCGTCGAAGCCATCGGGTATGCCGATGACCTTCCATCCGTACTTGAGGATGGCAGCTTTGGTGGCGGCACGAATGACCGCGTTGAGGCCGGGAGCGTCTCCGCCTCCAGTGGCAATGCCGATGCAACGAATGTCAGACATAGGATAGGAAAACCGTCGTTGGTCGTTCGTCCTTCGTCGTTGGCCGACCCTGAATTGGATCGACCGTCTCTACGATAATACTTTGAGTTTGGGAGATGGCAACTTACGAGTGGGCGTGGTGGGGATTTTGCGCTCCTTCAACTGTCGTCAAAGAATCAAATCTAGTTGAGAAGCGTCAGCGAAAGCGCGAAAATCCTGGTCTCGGGTTAGAAGAGGTATATTTCGGTCGAGGCAGGTCTGGGCGATTAGCGCATCCCCGAGGCGCGCTTTGCGGCGCCTGGACAAGACCTTCGCCCGCAAGAGTCCGGCGCGCTCCCAGTAGCCGGGTTCAAGGTCGATCACCGGAACCGACGCCAGGGTTTGTGCGTCGGCGGAGCCCAGCAAAGGATCGCTTAACAATTCCATCAAGACCGCCGGAATCATTAGTGTCTGGCGATCTCTGATTGCGCGCTCCAGTATCTCCGTATCCTGACCAGAAGCGATTTCAAAAAACGAGATCCATGTGCTGGTATCGGCTGCAATCATCGGAATGCTCTGCGATCGCCCTACTCGCGGTCTTCTTTCAGTTCTTGCCACGTCCGGCTGAAGCGAACCTTGCCACGCATTTGCAGCAGGCGATCATAAGCTTGCGACGCGGCCAAAATCTGAAGGGCGGTTCGGACCGTCTGGGTGATGCCCGTTCCGCTGGCCTGCTGCGCCTTTTCGAGGAGAGCTTGGGGAATTTCCACGGTTATCTTGCGAGTTTCCATGACAGTTTCATATTACCATACTACATACCAGCATGGAGTATGGTGTTTTTGCGGGTTGACTCTCGATTCAAGCTAGCTTAAGCTAGCTTAGATGGCGAGATCTCAAGTTCGCGAAGTTGGCGCTTTCGAGGCGAAAAACACGCTCGGAACTCTCCTCGATCGCGTAGAACGCGGCGAGGAAATCGTGATCACGCGGCATGGCAAGCCCGTTGCAAGGCTGGTGCCCAACACTGAATTGCCCGATCAGGATCGAGTGCGAGCGGCGTTCGCGCGCCTGCGCGAGCGCGCACAGCGCTTGGCCAAGGAAAATCCGGGGCGGCCTGCCTTCGACTGGGAAGAGATGAAGAAGTGGCGGGATGAAGGGCGCCCGTGAATCTTCGCAACCGGAGGCTGGTTTTCGAAGTCTCAGGGTTGCGGGCATGAGCCTCGTTCTGGATAGTTCAGTTGCACTCGCCTGGGTCTATGCCGATGAAACCACTGACGCGGTTGTGCGTCTTGTCGATGAGATAAGGATCAATGGCGCGTGGGTTCCGGGGCTATGGCGGTGGGAGATTGCCAATGTTCTGCAACTGAATGTCAGGCGCGGACGCCACTCCGGGGATTTTCGTGATGACGCGTTGGACACCCTTGCGCTGCTTCCCGTGAAGGTGGATGCGGAAGCCGACCGGCAAGCATGGAGCGCCACTCTACATCTCGCCGAGCGCCACGGGCTTACGGTTTACGACGCCGCTTATCTCGAGATCGCTTCCCGCCGGAAAATTCCGCTGTCTACGCTGGACCGGCAACTGCGGGCTGCTGCCGCGAACGAGGGAATTCAGTTGCTGGGAGAATGAAGGGAGAGGCCGGCTTCATCCCAGGAATGCCTGAAGAGACAAAGTCAAAGGCCCCACTTCCCGCAAACGACGCGAGAAGCGGGGGACCCAGCGCCGGCGGAAAAAAATCAAAGATGGGCCAGCCTCCGTGGGTCACCCGCCTATGGACTAACCGTGAATGGAGTCTCATTGGAGCCAGCGGCGCCGCAGTTGTTGTTGTCAGATGCCGAGATTGAACCCACAGTCGTGGTATCGCTCGTGCTGCCAGGGTTGTAGACGAAAACCTCCGCCGGGCCTACGTTTGAGATGTCGCTCGACGGGACCGTAGCGGCGAGTTGCGCGCTGCTGACGAACGACGTCGTTAAGGCCGTGCCATTCCATACCACGACAGCGTTGCTATCGAAGTGACGGCCGTTCACGGTCAGAGTAAAACCGGCTCCTCCACCGGCGGCGCTGCTCGGCGAGAGCGAAGATACCGACGGCGTGGACGGACAGGAACAAGCGACGACAGGGAGCAAGATGATCGCTAACACGCCCGAAAGAAGCGATCCTTTAATAATCGTTCTCGTTACCATGGGCGCACCTTGTCAATAAATTAGCGGAGGGGCAGAGTACAGGAGCCTCGATTCGAGAGACTCCGCAAGAGGATTGTGATTCGGCTCGTCGGCACGGCCGCCAGCCAGCTCTTCGCTTAAGGGCCAGTAACCGTGACGGTTATCGAATCCGAATTGATTACGGTATCACCGCTGGTGTACTGCGCGAAAAGCGTTGTACTGCCGGCTGTGCCACCGGCTTCCACGCACTCCGGGTCTTCGGCGCCTTGGGGCGTAATGATGCCTGCAGTGCCGGTTTGCCACGTCACGCTGGCGGTCACGTCAATATTGGTCTGCCCCCCCGCCGTCGCCAGGACGGTCAAACATTGGCCATTGCCCGACCCTGCCGTCGAATCCGCCGCCATACTAAACGAAGTGTTCGGACTAAGAATGATACTGGTTACGTTCGCTAGGGTGACGGTAGCAGTGGCGGTCGCGGTGGCGGTCCCAGACGCTGCCGTGATGGTGCTCGTCCCAGCCGAAACCCCGGTTAACGTCCCACCGGCGCTGATAGTAGCGACACTGGGCGTGTCGCTGGACCAGCACACTGTGGTTCCGGTGCAACTGGTGCCCCCGGTTAGGGTAATGGGATCGCCGAAGCTGTCGGTCCCATCGGCGTTCAATTGCGCGGAGCCCCCCACGGCCACCGTTGGAGTCGGCGGGAGGATCGAAATGGTCGAGACAGTTGGGTTCTGGAAAAATCCCTTGCAGCTTACTGCCACGGCCAGGGTTGCGAGCGCGGCGAAGGCGCCGGCCAGTCGGAGTTTGTTTTTTGCGGACGACATAGTGATCTGAGACTCCTTGGGCGCGCTTGCCCGGCTTGCAACCTGTCCGGTGCCGCTTTAAACCATTTGCCGACGCGCGAAAGCTTTCATCCAGCCACGTCTTTCGATGCAATCAGAATACGATCTTCGCGCAGCCACCGTTGTAAAAAATTGTAGCAGAGAAAATTCCAGGCCGAGCGCGCACGCGCACTTTCGTGCGGGCACGGAACCAGCCCGGCTAACGCCTCTCTCTCGATAGGAACGTCTGGGAATCCGGGAACTTGCAAGGAAAAGTATCAGTCATGCCATTGAAACGCGCACCCCCGCAGCGGCTGAAGCCGCGATCGGCTTGGGGCATTTGCGGCGTGGCTGAGGCCACGCCCTTTCAAAACGTATCCCCACTGACCACAACCGAAAAAGGCCAGTGCCGGAATCAGCACTGGCCTTGTCTCGGCTTACGAGTTTTATCCGCGACGCACGGACGACCTCATTTTTCTTTCTTTGCCGGCGGAGGAGCGCTTTGCCTTTGCGGCTTGGGTTCGGCAGCCGGCCTAGGGGCCGGAGCCGGCTTAGCCGAAGCGGTATGGGTCGGCTCAGCATGGCTCGGCGCAGCGTGGCTTGCTGGCTTCGGCGCACTCTCATGCGGAGTGCTTGTCCTGGGCGCAGCGGTGTGGGTTGCCTTCGGCGCACTTTCCCTGGGAGCGCTCTCTTTCGGTGCAGACGTGTGCGTTGCCTTCGGTGCGCTCTCGTGCGGCGTGCTGGCCTTCGGCGCGGCAGTGTGAGTTGCCTTCGGCGTGCTCTCATGCGAAGCGCTTGTCTTCGGCGCTGCAGTGTGAGTCGCCTTCGGTGTGCTCTCATGAGTGCTCGTCCTCGCCGTCGTCGTGTGACTGGTTTTCGGCGTGCTCTCCCGCGTCGTGCTTGCCTTGGATGAAGCAGTGTGGCTTGTTCTCGGAGTACTCTCGTGGGCTGTGCTCGTCTTCGGCGCAGCCGTGTGGGTCGTCCTCGGCGCGCTCTCTCGCGGAGTGCTTGCCCTTGACGTTGCGTGCGTGGTGGTTTTCGCACGCGGTTCGGTTGCCGGGTGAGACTTCGCGGTGGTCGATGGAGTTCTCGTCCGTGATGCGCTTGCTGGACGGTTGCTCCGCGCTGCGCCTGCGGTGCGTGAAGGCGTAGGCTTCCCGCCTGCCGGAGCGCGCGCTTCCTTGGGCGACATAGCAGGAGCGTGATAGGGCGCTCCAGCAGACTTGGCGCGTACTACACCGGCTCCGCTGAATTCACCGGGACGAGAGGTAGCAGCTACAGCCGGCGCTCCGTGATTGCGCGAGGCAGCCATCTCAGGATTGCGGCTGGCTTCCCGTGCGTGCGAAACTTGCGAGGCTGAAGGAGGCGTGTGCCTTTCGCGGCCATAAGCCTCTTGCTCCGCCGTGGGACGCGCCGACACTCCGCCTGTGCCGCCGTTGAAGGCTACATGCGATTCGTTGTTCACGATCACTTCACGGTTGACGTAGACGTTGGTGATCGAAGTTGAGTTCACATTCATTACGGCCGTGTTGTAGAAGAAGGCTCCGCCGCGCCACTCGCCGCCGAAGAAGCCTTCGCCGCCGTAACCGAAACCGTAGTTTATGCCTCCGTAGAAGCCGATCTGCGGCCCCCAGTACCCTTCATTCCACAGGAAAGCGCCGTCATTCCATCCCCAGTAGCCGGGAGTCCACAACAGGCCTGCTTCAGGAGCTTCGACCCAGGTGCCGGGCACCCAGTAGTAGCCGGCATCGTCGCTCCATCCCCAGTAGCCGGGAGTGAATAGAAAACCTGCGCCGGGGCAAAGCGGTTGCTCGTAAACCGGCAATGCGGGCGGACCGAAACGCACCGAGACTCCGATGCCGATCTGCGCAGAAGATGTGGAAGAGAGAGCTGCGGGAATAGCCAGCAGCAGAAACGCGAATGCAAACAAACGCACAACAGGGTGAATTTTCATTTTGTTTTCCTTTGCCCGGCGCGCTGACCCGAGAATTAAGCGCCGTGACCGGGCGATTTCGTTGACGAAGCGGTGTCTGTGTAAACCCGGCAGGTTGGAGTATGTTGCTCGGCGAAAAGTTGTTCGGAAACGTGAGCAGTGAGGAAAAAGAAGTACTGCGTTCCCACTAGGGCGAATCCCGCAGAGGTTTTGAAAAGAGCTGGCTCTGAAACTTTCAGCGGAAGAAAGGGTTACCCGAGAACTGAGAACTGAGAACTGAGAACTGAGAACTGAGAACTG
>Ga0182024_10006742_pt1 | contig 25077 bp, 21 predicted proteins | sample P32metaG_FD_120480 | JGI IMG/M metagenome (GOLD analysis project Ga0182024, IMG submission 120480) | Permafrost microbial communities from Stordalen Mire, Sweden - P3-2 metaG (Illumina Assembly) | ecosystem: Environmental > Terrestrial > Soil > Wetlands > Permafrost | place: Sweden: Stordalen...
GACTCCCCTACGCCGGCGCCTACGCCGGCGCCTATATCGTCACTGTGACGTAATGGACCGCGCTACCTGGTAACCCGAGCCAACCGGTTGTAGGTCGCCCCGGCTGGAGGGCGAGATTACAACCGCAAGGAACCCTGACTCCGAGCCCGAGCGGGCAGGTGATCCCGAGGTCGTCTGTCGCGGCATCGGGTTCGAGAGTCGACGATGAAGTGGCCGTCAGGTACTCGCCCGGGGTGCCGGCGGGGGCCGTGGGTGGCGGCACGTGGTCGAACCAACCGTCGTTCTCGTCGTACATCAAGAACAAAGCGGTTTTTGACCACAGCTCGGGGTTAGAGATAAGCGCGCAAAGGACCATGGACGTGAAGTACATGCCATTGTCAGGCGAAGACGACGGGTGCTCCTCGAACCCGAGCGGAGGTATGAGCCACGAGACGCTAGGCAGCGAACCCGAGTTGATATCGGCCAGGAAATCGTTGGGAAAGGTCAAGAGGAACGCGTTCTGGTAGAGCAGCGAGGCCCGGTCCTGGTGCGCGGAAACCAGGACAAAGTGCGCTGAAGTGGCACTTCAGCGCACAAGAAGAAAAGAACGCAGTACAGGTTTACGCCTAGAAAAGCGGTTGTGTAGCTGTCATCATTGCCTCAGCACGCGCAGCGCCCAGCGAAGTACGAAGAGTGAAGCACGGCGTTATCTAGAACGTGAGGCAGTTGCCGCAAGGCACCGACAAGAGAGGACCGGAAGTGAGGGAGGACAGGGTGCGGATCGCCGTCCTCTCCCCGCTGCTCGCCGGGGCTTATTACGGCCAAGTATTGAAGGGGATCGCGCGCCAGACGGCCACATTGGGTGGACGGGTAGTAGCCATCCAGACCCGTGACGGCCGGCTCGATGGCACGTACCCATGGTTGCCAGGGCAAGCCGGTGGACATCTCGCCTGGGAACAGGTAGACGCTTTTATTACGGTGCTCGACGCCACAGACGAGGCGTACCTCGAGGAGATCCACTCTCTAGGCAAGCCGGTCGTGATGGTCAGCTACCACCTCCCCGGCTTCAAATGTCCTCAAGTAATGCCCGATAATCGCTCAGGCGTGGGCGAGGCGGTTGCTCACCTTATATCCCATGGGCACTCTCGGATCGCCTTTGCCGGCAACCTGGTCCAGGGAAAGTCCGACGACATCAGCGAGCGGTACGAGGTCTACTTGGAAACGCTGCGCGAGCACGGCCTCGAACCCGATCCGAAGCTGGTCTTCGTTGGTTCCGAGGACGGAGGAGAGGGGATCGCCGGAGCGATGCTCCGCGCCGGACTGCCCTGCACGGCGGTTGTCGCTGCCACCGACCTGATCGCATCCGGCCTACTCCGCGCACTCAACGACGCTGGCGTGAAGCTGCCTTCCCGGCTGGCGGTGGTCGGTTTTGACGACAGGGAATTTGCTGCGCGCACCTCCCCCCCGCTCGCGACCGTTCGCCAAGATTTCGGGCGCTTGGGAGAAATGGCGGCGCGCCTGGTCGTCGACATGGTGAACGGCGAAGAAGTACCCGCAGGCGAATACAGGGTAAAGACGACCTTCGTGCCCCGCGAATCGTGCGGGTGCCCGGCACCGACGTTGCTACAACGTCCGCGTTTACCAGGCGAGAGCGCGGGTCTGCGCCTCTGTCGCGACTTGGCGGCTCTGCTCGCCGGGCCCAACCCGACATCCCCGCAAGAACTTGCCATTTCACATTTTGCGGACGAGGTTGCTCGGTTTTGCCATCACCTGCTGGAGTCGCTGTCGCCAAATTCAGCGAGCCTGCGAGAGGCCGCCGAGTCGGTATACCGGGCGTTCCCCCGCGGAGCCACGATCGCCACGGTGATGGAATGCGTTCAGCAGTACCGACGCGACTTGCTAAGCCACCACGGCTATAGCGAAGAGCGCCTGATGGCGCTCGACCGCTGCGCTTACGAGGTCTCCATGACGGTGAACGGAGCGACTGCGCGAAGCCAGGGTGAGCTGAACAGCAGCCTCGAGGAGTCCCTCCGCGACGAGCACTATGTCAGCCTCGCGCTAGTCGGAATGGGTAGGGAAGGTGCCGGGCCGGAGTCTCTCGCGTGGCTAAAGGGCACACACGTGAAGAGCGCCTGCCTTGCAGTCTGGGGCGGGGGCGCAGAGGACCAGAGCTCCGGCCCTCAGCCCTTGCGGGTAGCCGGGGTGTTCGGTGCCGGCGTGGGCGAAAAGTTGCCGATAGGCAGCACCCTGAGCGTCGCCGATTTCCCCCCGGTCGCTTCGCTAATAGCCGACGGTTCCGAGCCGGACGACCTCGTCCTGGTGCTCCCGGTCCGCACGGCGGCGCGCCACTGGGGATTGCTAGCTATCACCGGCCAAGTCGAGGCCGCCACCCAGACAGGTGGGGACATCTACTTCCAGTGGACCGCAATGCTCGGGATAGCCCTCGACCACGATGCCTTGGTAGAAGAGATCAGAGCATCCGAGGAACGCTACGCGTTGGCAGCCCGGGCCGCGAACGACGGGCTATGGGACTGGGATGTCCCATCCGGCACGGTATTTTATTCGCCTCGCTGGAAAGCAATGCTGGGCTACGCCGAAGGCGAGGTGGGCAACACACCGGCTGAATGGTTCTCGCGCGTGCACCCGGACGACAGCCACGAGCTGAAAGAGATGGTCAACCGCCAACTCTGTCGAGGCGAGGGCTCGCTCGAGTTCGAGCACCGCATGATTACCAAGGACGGGACATACCGTTGGGGTTTGTGCCGTGCGGTCGCGGTCCGCGGACCGGGAGGCAAGGCTGCGCGCGTGGTGGGTTCGTTGACAGACATCACCGAGCGCAAGGAGCTTGAAAGCCGTCTGCGGCAAGCTGCGCTGTTCGACTCCCTTACGGGGCTGCCGAACCGGTCGCTCTTCACGGACCGGTTGGAACAGGCCTTCGCAAGGGCAAAACGCTCGCCCGAGTATCAGTTCTGCATCCTTTTCATGGACTTGGACGGCTTCAAGGCGGTCAACGACAATTATGGGCATGCTTTTGGGGACCTGCTGTTGGTACGGTTCGCCGAAAGGATATCTGCTCACCTTCGTGGCAACGACACGGCGGTGCGTTTCGGTGGAGACGAGTTCGCAGTACTGCTTGACAGTGTGAAGAGCGTGGACCATATCCGCACGATTGCCAAGCGGTTACAAGCGAAATTGTCGGCACCTTACGAGATCGAGGGCCAAGAAGTCGCCGTAAGCGCCACCATCGGTATCGCGTCCAACACGACCGCTTATCAAGGCCCCGAAGACATGATCAGGGACGCGGACGCCGCGATGTACAGGGCGAAGCCGGGTGAACGGCGCTCACACGTGAACTTCGCCAGGCCGAAGCTCGATAACGCCGCATCCGTGGGCTAGCAGTAGCGGCCAGGCCTGGGGCCCGACGTGGCCCCAGCCCCTGAACCGGTGTGTCGGCGAACGCTCCACCGGAAAATCACAGGTTCTTCCTCTGGATGCTCACAGGCCGACGGCCCTACCCTCGAGCGTGAGACGAAAGGAGGCGCCATGAGCTACGAAGTGGTCCTGAAGGGCAACCTGGTGGAAGTGGTCGAGGGAGCCGACGCGTACGTGGCCGAAGGTCCTCTGACGACGTTCTTCCAGGGTCGCGACGGTCGAGCGGTGCTCGACTCGTGGGCGAGGCGGTTGGCCAGCTTCCGCACAGCGGACATCGTGAGTGTGCGCTGGGTACCGCCCGCCGACGACGCCCCGGTCTTGGCCCGCTCGAGCCAAGGGCTACGCCTGGCGCTTTAACCCCCCCGCTCCCCCGCTGGTTCGCGCTGGGCCGCGGCCGTATCCAGAGGCGCCGCGGACGATGCGAGCAGTGCCGCGAGGAATTCGTCGTCCTCACGGTCGGCAAGCGCTCGCCAACGACAAGAGCGCTGGGGACGAGAGTGAGAGAGAGAGAGAGAGAGAGAGGGAGAGGGAGAGAGACAGCGCCAGGTGTACACGAAGCCGTTGCCAATGAGGGGGCACTTAGTTGCGCACACTCAAGGCAGCCTCATCTTTTTACGAGGCGGTGGCGGTCTTGCCCGGCCCGTGAGGGTCGGAGCCGTCTTCGCAGTTCAGCGAGGAGCACTTGGACAAGTCCATGAACCTCTCCTCTCCCTGCGCGTTCACTGGGGTGTCCCGGTTGGTTCCCGCCCCACTGGCGGTACCTGTCGCCTCGGCCAGCGAGGCAAGGTTCAGTGCCGCATTTAGGTCCCGGTCGATGACCAGGCCACAGTGCTCGCAGACAAAGGTGCGCTCGGACAACGGCAGCTTGGCTTTCACTGTTCTGCAGGCCGAGCAGATCTTGGAGCTCGGGTACCGACGGCCGGCCACCACGAGCTTCGAGCCGTACCACCGGCACTTGTAGTCGAGCCGGCGTCGCAGCTCGCCAGGTGCGACGTCGAGCAGGGCCCGGTTAAGGCCAGCCTTCGGTCGGGCGCCGTTGCGCCCGTGACCGCCGGCGGCGTCAGGATTAGGCTTAGGCCTGGCGGTCATGGCCTTCACGGCCAGGTCCTCAACCACCACCGTCCCGTACGTGACGGCCAGGCGCGTGGTGAGCTTGTGCAGGCCGTCGGAGCGAAGGCGGGCGACCTTGGCGTGCACCTTAGCGAGGGAGCGCGTAGCCCGGAACCAGCGCTTTGAGGGCGGCCGTCCTTTGCCCGGGCCCTTGCGCCTCGAGCATTGGCGCTGGAGGCGCGCAATGCGCCGGGCATAGCTCGAGAGGTGCCTCGGGTTGGCCACCACCTCACCGTTCGATAGCACGGCGAGCGACCTCACGCCCAGGTCAACGCCTACCACCTCACCTGGGTTGGCCGGCACAGCCTGCTCGCGCTCGACCTCGCAGCAGAAGCTGATGTACCACCGGCCGGCCCTTCGCAGACGGTGGCGGAAAGGATGCGGGCGGTGCCGTCCGAGAGCTTTCGCGCCAGCTTCACGGTCGGCTCGTTGGTCCTGAGCACCCCTATGCGGGGCAGGCGTACGTGGTGCCTGTCTTTTATGCCGAAGCCGCCGGTCGTGACCCTGTAACTTCGGCGCGAGCTTTTCTTCTTGAACATTGGAAAGCCGACCGGCTTGCCCATGAGGTCGGCAGAGCGCGAACGGAAGAAGCCCGTGAGCGCTCGGGCCAGGGCGTCTAAGCCCGAGCTGTAGGCCTCTTTGGAGCACTCCGCCCACCACGGCGCCACCTCGGCCTTGGCCTTGTTCCATTCCTTACGTAGCGCGGGAAGGGACCAGGGCGCAGGACCGGCTAGTTCCTTCGCCCAAGCCCCCGCCTCGCCAATGTCGGCACCTTGGCGGATAGCCAGGACGGTGAGGGCCTTGTGAGCGGCGACGCCAGCGACGACAGTCGCCAGGCCCCAGTTATAGGCGAAGCGGGCCGCACCGGCGTGGGATGCCAGGGCTGAGCGCTGGTGGTTGTTGGGGTCGAGCTCGAACCGGTATGCCTGGGTCACCAGCATGGCCTGCAGCCTCTCACCGGGCTGTGACCACGAATCGGCCCTCGACCGATATGCCGCCCCCGTGGCGGCCAGGGCCGTCTCGGTGCTTGCGGGGGCCCTCGGCGACGACGTCGAGCTTCTCGGGGCTGCCGCGTTGGCCCGCTCCCCGGACAGGTGACCATGGTCGCCGGTCCTTGACTGGCCCGAGTCGCGGCCGAGCTTAAACTGTGTTGCACCCGGGTGGTGGCTCGCCCGTCGCCACCCGGGTGCACGCCGGGCCGCGTTGAACTGTTGGGCGGCCGGCACGTAAACTCTGTGCTTAAACAATGGCACATCACCAGCCTGTCGCCGGGCCGACGGCGACGCGCCGCTGGCGTCCAGGGCCCTGGCAGGCGGCCGTCCCTGCAGCGCTAGTTGCGGTACTTGTTGCGGGTGGAGTGGTCCTATCGATGGGGGGCACGGCCCTGGCCAACGGACGCGTGCCCCAAGCCCAAGCAGGCACCCCCACGGCGTTGATAACCGTGTCAAGCACGGCCTGCGCTCCGGGCTGGCAGGCACCTCACTCGGGCCGGACGGTGTTCACGGTCGACAATGTCAGCGCTGGCATCATTTATGAAGTCGAACTTGTGGGCGCCAACCAGACAACGGTCTATGGCGAAATCGAAATGCTTGCGCCGGGTACCGAGGACACGATGGACGTCGTTTTGCCTCCGGGCCGTTATTCCTTTAGTTGCAACGCCTTTGCGGGTGCCTTGCTGCGCTCTCAGGTAGAGCAAGTTACCGGGCCGCCCCTTAGCGGGACATATTCGTATACCCCGGTCGATGCCCACCAGCTGCAGCTCGCTGCCTCCACTTACCGCGCCAACGTCACACAATGGTTGCAGCGGCTCGGGAGCGCCACGGACGCGTTGGAGTCGGCCGTGAAGTCGGGCCAATTAGCCGATGCCCGCCAACTCTGGCTTCCGGCCCACCTCGACTACGAGCGCCTGGGCGGCGCCTACGACGCCTTTGGCTCTTTCGACGCGGAGATCAACGGCACAGCTTTGAGCCTGCAGGGCGGTGTGACGAGCCCTTATTTCACAGGTTTTTTTGCGCTCGAGTACGGGCTATGGGGCGGCCAAACCACCTCGGAGCTCTCCCCCACTGCTGTTGCCCTGGACCAGGCGGTCCATTCGCTGATCGCTCAGTTCCCCCACCTGTCGATGGCGCCCACCGACCTCGGCCTCAGCACCTACGAGATCCTCGAGAACACGTTGCGGTACGAGATGACAGGGGAGACAGATGAGGGCAGCAACACCGATTTGGCCACGGCGTGGGCCAATGTCGAAGGAACTCAGATGGCGTTGACCGCGCTCGAGCCTGTTCTAAAGCAGAGCGGTCCCGGGGTGCTTCCCCGCCTGCAGCAAGGTGTCGCCGCAATGGCCGCAGCTTTCAAGGCTTACGAGGAGCCCAATAGCACGTGGGAGCCACTGCAGTCATTGACGACGTCGCAACACGAGAGCCTCGACGGGCAATTGGGCAGCCTGCTCGAGGAGCTCTCGGAAGTACCCGAGCTTCTCCAGCCACTCCAACCTGCGACAGCGACCTCATGAGCGCGCCTTCGGAAGAAACTCAACAACAAGGCGGCTGCCCGTTCTCCATGGCCGCTGGAGGGCCCAACGCGCAGCCCTCTACACAGCAACTTTCCCGGCGCCGGCTCCTCAAGTTGGGGGCGGTCGGCAGTGGCTTGGCAGCGGCCACAGCCGGCTCTGGGCTGGTCCAAATGCCACAAGCATTCGGCTCTCCCGTGAGTGGCCAGTCGGGCACTGACGGGCCGGCCTTTGCCGACGGTGCATCCGAAGTGACTATGCAGAGTGCCCAACAAGCCTCCTTTGAGGGCGAGCACCAGCTGGCCGTGCTGAGCGAGCCAACGCCGTACACCGCGATGGTCGCGTTCGACGTCATCGCCGAGACCCGGGCGGAGCTGCGTGACCTACTGCGCGCGCTGACCAGCCGGATGCGGCTTTTGTACAAAGGTGGTTTGCCCCAAAACGACGGGCCAGCCGCACCGGCCGATGACAATGGCATCCTCGGGCCGAGCGTGCCGTCGCGCTCGGTCGCTTTCATATTCGGCATCGGCGCCAGCTTGTTCGACGAACGGTTCGGCCTGCCCTCCTCCAAGCCCGCAACCTTGATCACAATGGAGAGCTTTCCCAATGACAACCTGGACACCGCCCTGTGCCAAGGTGACTTCAGCTTCCAGATCTGCGCGAACGACGCCGACACGGTCTTGCACGCTCTGCGCGACATCACAAAGCACACACGAGGTGCGATGCAGCCGCGCTGGCAAATGGACGGCTTCAAGAGCCCTCCGCGGCCGGCGGGGACGCCGCGCAACTTGATGGGTTTCATGGACGGGATCGCGAACCCTGACACGTCCCAAGCGTCTGCGATGCAGCAACTCGTGTGGGTCCCTCAGGGCGGGCCTGAATCGGCATGGATGGCTGGCGGCACCTTCCAGGTCGTCCGCATCATCCGGATGTTCGCCGAGTTCTGGGACCGAGCCGCGACCTACGACCAGGAGAACATCATCGGTCGCCGGAAGGCCACCGGAGACCCGCTGGACGGCAGCAACGAGTTCTCCATACCTGACTACCAATCTGACCCCCAAGGCCTCATCACCCCGCTGACGGCCCACATCCGTCTCGCTAACCCTCGGACGACGGCCAGCGCGCCCAGCCGGATCCTGCGCCGGGGCTACAACTTTGCGCGGGGCCTGGACGTCAACGGCGAGCTCGACCAAGGTTTGCTGTTCACGTGCTACCAGCAGAACCTGTTGAACCAGTTCATCACCGTGCAGGGTCGCCTGATCAACGAGCCCTTGGTGGATTTCATCAGCCCCATCGGCGGGGGGTACTTCTTTTGCCCGCCCGGGCTCGGGGGCGACAGCTCGGCCTACTTTGGCCGTGGTTTGCTGTAGGAAGTGGCCCTTCCAGGAGGATCTAAGTCGTCCCGCGAGGTGTTCCGTCGGTTGTCACTAGTGCCCGCCGCAACAGCGGTGCTGGCCGTCGTGGCCCTTGGCCCTAGCGGTCCTCAGCCCGCTATGTTCGTCCCCCCCGCGAGCGCAGCCGCGGCCACTTTCGCGGGGGCGCTGGGCTCTGCCGAGCAGCTCGGTGCATCGGTGGCCTTGTCTTCCGACGGGCAGGTAGCTCTGATCGGCGCACCGGCTGCGGTCGGCGGCGGCGCCGCGTATTTGTACGTGGAGTCCGGCGGGACCTGGCCCTCGACCCCGACAGCTACCTTTACGGGCCAACCCGGGTCTCAAGGCGAGATCGGCACCGCCGTCGCGCTATCAGCGAACGGCGAGGTCGCCCTTGTGGGTGCACCTGGCGGGGGCTTTGCGCCCTCCAATGATGGCGCCGCCTACCTGTACGTGGAGGCGACGGGAACGTGGCCTTCGACGCCGACGGCCACGTTCGCGGGAGCACCCGGCTCCAGCGGAAAGCTCGGCTCTGCGGTCGCTCTGTCGGCAGACGGGACGGTGGCGTTGGTGGGCGCCCCGGTCGCGAGCTACGGAGCTGCGTATGTCTACGCGGGATCTGGGGGGAACTGGTCCCCCACGCCCGCTGCAACGTTCACCGGGCCCCCCACCACCGACGGAGGTGGGGAGTTCGGTTCCGCCGTGGCGCTCTCTGCCGACGGGCAGGTAGCGCTCGTGGGCGCGCCAGGTGCTGGCACCTCCTACGACGGCGCTGGTTACCTGTACAGCGAGTCCGGTGCGACCTGGCCATCGTCCCCCACGGCCTTCTTCCCCGGTCCTCCCGGTGCCGGTGCGGAGGACGGCAACTCGGTCGCCCTATCTGCGAACGGGCAGGTCGCGCTCTTGGGCGCACCGGAGGGGGGCCCCTTCCAGGACGGGGTGGCTTTTATCTACGCCGCGTCGGGTGGCACCTGGTCTTCGGCGCCAGCTGCCAGCTTCCTCGGGCCAACGGCATCGGATGCCTGGCTCGGCCAATCGGTCGCCCTGTCGGCTAACGGGCAGGTCGCGCTCCTTGGTGCACCCATCGGGGGCGACGGAGCGGCCTACCTGTACACCGAGTCAGGGGGCACCTGGTCCACGGTCGCGGCGGCGACCTTCACCGGCCCCGCAGGCTCGCCGGACAATCTCGGCGACGAGGTAGCGCTGTCCGGCAACGGCCAAACAGCCGTGCTTGGCGACGCCCCATTTACCGGGGCCGACGCGATCGATGGCGACGCCTATCTGTTCAGCGCACCGGCTGGTTCCGAGCAAGCTCTCCAGACAATTGTGTTCACCTCAGCCGACCCGAGCCCGGTCCGCTCGGGTGCCACCTACAACCTCGTCGCGACGGCGACTTCTGGTCTACCCGTCGCGTTCTCGGTCGATGCCGCCTCCACGCCCGGGGCGTGCTCATTGAGCGGGACGGCTCTCCAGTTCACTGGCGGGGGCACCTGCCTGGTTGATGCCGACCAGGAAGGCGACTCGGCGTGGGCGGCCGCGGCCCAGGTTCAGCTGGACATCATCATCCACGGGCTTCCTCCCCGGATCGTTGTCGTGTCCTCGGTGGCCACCGTCGAGCGGGGCCAAATTGGAGTCAAGCTGTCCTGCAAGAACGCCCCATGTTCAGGCGAAGCCGAGCTCGTGAAAGGCGCAGTGGTCCTTGCGAAGGCGTCGTACTCGCTCGGTAGGAGCACGAGCGCGACCATCGAGCTAAGGCTCACTCAGGCTGGCTCGAAGACCTTCGCCGGCGCGAAGGAACACCCGCTCACCAAGAAACTCGTTGTCACGGCCCGGGGTGGCAACAAGGCCACGAGGACCATCCGCGTCTCCTGACGGGGGGGGCGACCGTGGCCCAGGCCGGTAGCCTGAAGGCGTGGGACTTCGGCGTAGGTTCCTGGGCTCGCGATGGGTGGCATTGGCGGCCACCGCGGCGGCAGTCGTCGCAATGAGTGCCGCGACTACCTCCAGCGCTACCCCCTCCAGGGCCCGCGAGGCCACGGCATTCGTCCCTGGGACGGCAACGCCAGCCGAAGGGCATCGGACGTCAACGACGAGCTTGGGAGGTCTCAGTGTCACCCTTACGGTGAAGCCGTGGCGGGCGGACCGCGGGGCAGCTGTGCGGTTCAATCTCAGCGTCTCGGACAGCCACGCAACGGGCGCGCTCGGGTACCTGGTCGAGTTCGGCGATGGGTCCAGCGCAGCGCCCGCAATGCCGATGTACTGCCTAGCCGGAGGGGGCCGACCAGCGCACCAAACCTGGCAATTGTCCCACCGGTATGTACGCTCCGGTCACTACAAGGTGATGGCGTCCGGCTTTGCCAACTGCGGATCGGGCCGGGTTACGGCCACAGTCGACATCGATGTCCTTTAGGTCGGCGCCAGAGCTACGATCCGCGAATGGCATTTGGAGGATGGCCCGGCGCGGCGGTCGAGTTTTTTGAGGATCTCGAGGAGGACAACACCAAATCGTTTTGGCAGGCCCACATCGAGACCTACGAGGTCAGCGTCAAGCGCCCGATGGAGGAGCTGCTTGCCGAGCTGGAGCCAGAGTTCGGCCCTGGGAGGTTGTTCCGGCCCTACCGAGACGTGAGGTTCAGCAAGGATAAGTCGCCATACAAGACCAACATCGCGGCAGCCGTCGGGCCGTCGGGCTACGTGACTTTGTCCGCAGAGGGCCTCGGTGTCGGTGCGGGCATGCACGTAATGGCGCCGGACCAGCTGGAGCGCTACCGCAAAGCAGTCGACGCACAGAAAAGCGGCACGGCCCTCGAGTTGATTGTTGAGGCGGTCAAAGCGAAGGGTTACGCCTGCGCCCCCTCCGACCCGCTCAAGACGGCGCCAAAGGGCTACCCCAAGGACCACCCTCGCATAGAGCTCCTCAAGGGAAAGGGCATTACGGTCTGGAAATTATGGGCCCCTGCCAATTGGCTCGGTACGAAGACGGCAAAGGAGCGGGTCTTAGATGTCCTTTGGGCGTCCGCACCGCTCAACGACTGGCTGGGCAAATACGTCGGAGAAAGTGAACTCCTCAGAGCTCGTTAGTGATAGCCAAGAGAGGTCTCCTCTTACCCCCACCGCTCAAGGCGGGTCGTTATGATGGCGACGTTTAACCCGATGGGCGCGGCATTGCATCGTGAGGTGCAACTTGGAGCTCACTAACGCCGAGCGCGAGCGTGCGGTCGAGACACTGAAGGCGGCAGTCCGGCCGGGCGCTCTCAGCCTGGATGAATTCGAGGAGCGGCTGCAAGCGACCTACGTGGCGAACAGCCAGGACGAATTAGAGATGCTCCTAACACTGCACGGCATGCAACTCGCCGCACCGGAGGGGGCGCCCAGGTTTGCGAGGCGCCGCCGGCTCCCGGTACTCGCCCTCATCGTGGCCGTTGTGGTGGTACTGAGTGTGATTGTCGTCGAGATGCATTCTCGCACGCGTCCCCTCGCCAAGCCCTCGGCTGTCGGTCCCTCTCCGTCCACCGTCCCGTCGTCAGCGGCAAGGTCGCTGGACATAACAATTGCTCCCGCTGGTGCGTTCGCCACGCACGATCAGGCCAACAAGTGCGGGCCCGTTGGCGCCCCCGTTAACACGGGAAGCGGGACAATGATCGAGGACTTCGACAATTGCTACCTCGTAGTTCGGTTTACCAACATCGGCTCATCGTCTGTTCAGTTCATACCGGCACAATTGAAAATGGACGACTACGACGGTAATAGTTATGCGACGCGATCGGTCTACCCGAAGTGTTACGACAGCATCGATATAAATGCGCCGACCACGCTCGAACCGCGCCGAAGCCTAACTCTCCAGATCTGCTACCCGGTTGATACAGGTGCCTTGCCAGAGAAGTTCACGGGGTTCTTTACCCTCGAGGGCGTGAATGCCCCGGTCGCCCCGAACGCTGTCGTGGGTACGTGGGGCGGGGTGTAGCCACCTCGGGCATAGTGGACGTACGGGCGCTGGGGGTATGTCCTTTACCGGTGGCCGGTCGGAGCCGCTGTCGGCTTGCCGACGGCTGCTCGGACTGTGACTGCCAGCACAGCATCGAAGGCGATGACAAGGTAAAGCTGTGGCGCAGGCAGCGCAGTGACGGCGAGCCAGGCGGCGCCCGCCGCCAACAAAACAGCCAACAAGCGGGCCAAGGGCACCGACGAAGTGTCGCAGGCGAGCGACGTGCGCAAGGCTCTACAACGGGCCTGTTTCTTGGACGGCTGTTTTGCGCAGCGGCCACAACCGGCAAACTGACGCCGAGAGCGAAAAACGGTGCACTCCGCGTGCGTTTAGACCGTCCGCGACCCATAATGCTGTGGGGGCCGCTCGACATAGGGACCGGGCAGCCACGAAAGGCGACTGTCATGGATCTCAGAGAGGCCCGAGCACGCCGTACCAGCCCTCGCGTCACGCTTCTTGCCGCCGTGGCGACGATCGCTACGCTCGTCGGCTCAGGGATCGTCACCGTGTCGGATGACAGCTTAAGCGCGGCCGCAGCGCTGGGCCACGGCGTCCCGGCCCAGTTGGGGGTGGTCCCTCAGGGGCGCGGACCGCAGGCGTCCGCTTCCCGGGCACGGACCGCGAACGCGACGGCTGTTGCGGCGACCGCCTCGAGCTTCACGTCGATCTACGTACCGCGACCCGACCTGCCGGTCCAGGTCAAGGCCCCCTCGGTCAAACAGGCGGCCGCCTTCGCAGCGCTCAACGCCCTATTGGGCACCGATACCCGCTTCGGCGAGGTTGTTATCGCGATGCGCGTCGCGCTCGACCGGGCCCAGACCGCCACCTCTGCCGGCGCCGGGCTCTGGCTCGTGCGCCAGGCGAACGCCAGCGCCGAGTACGCCCTTTCGGCCTCGAGCCTGCTCGCGCGCTTACCGGCCCTCCAAGCAGCCGTGGTAAAAGCCTTCGTCGCCGACAAGATGAGCTTGACCCTCACGCCCGCGCAGTTCGCCGCGGCGAAAGCGAAGCTCCTGGGCCACCTACCGGCGTCGCTCAAGCAGCTGTTGACGATTGCGGCCGCGCCGTACCAGCCCGAAACGGTCCGCGAGGTAGCGGCGTTGAAGGCCGCAATCCTGGACACCGGCGCGTTCAAGAAGGCGTTGGCGCAGCTCGCACCGAGGGCTTTGGTGCTGCCGGCCGCGTTCGCATCCACGTCCGTCACGGCCCCCGAAGTCCGCCTTGCGGCGGAGCTTAAGCAGTACGCCGATAGCATCTTGCAGCCGGTCCCGGCATCGGCGCTGCCCAGGATGGCCAAGCGGTTCGAGCCCTTCGCCGAGTGTGCGCCGGGGGAGGAACTCGGCGACTTCCTCGAAAAGCTCGTGGACGGCATGGAGGGCTACTCGGCGGCGCTCAAGGATCTCGGAGGAGAGGCTGGCGCGGGCGCCGCCGAAGGGCTCGAGCCCCTAGGCATGGCGTTGGGCTTCTTGTTCGCCGGCGTTGTCTTCTGGCAGGTCGGCCAAGCGTTCGAACAGGGAGGTGGCGGAGGGAGCGGAACCAGCGGTAGCGGCAGCGGCAGCAGCGGTGGCGCAGGCAGCGGCGGTGAGAGCGGTGGCGCAGGCAGCGGCGGGTGCGGCGGCGGTAACGCCGCCTCGGCCGGCGACCCGCACCAGCTGACTTTTTCGGGTGCTGACTACGATTTCCAGGCGGCCGGCGAGTTCACCCTCGCCAAGTCGACCACCGACGACCTCGACATCCAGATCCGCCAGGAGCCCTACCCGGGGGCCGCAAACATTGCCATCGACACGGCGACGGCGATGCGCGTAGGCAGCACCATCGTCGAGCTTGCAGTAAACGCTTCGGGCCATCTCCAAGTGTGGGTCGACGGCGTGGGCGTGTCCTACGCCAGCCGCGCTCTCGACGGTGGCGGCAAGCTCTCGGTGTCCAACCCCTGGGCGGCTACGGTCACCTGGCCCGACGGGACGACGGTAACCGTGTTCTCAATACCCACCACTCCCCGGAAGCTCATCTGCACCAGCAGGCACGCGATCAACCTCACCATCAGGGTGCCCCGGTCGCGCTTCGGGCACCTCGAGGGCCTGCTCGGCGACCCGGGGGCGCCACCCGGCGAGCTCGTCGGGGGTAACGGGACCACCTACAGCCTGGATGAGCTGGCGCAGCCCTGGGCGAGCGCGCACGACTTCGACGTGCTCTACCACCAATTCGCCCAGAGCTGGCGACTGAGCCAGCAGCGCTCGCTGTTTTACTACCCGAAAGGCACCAGCACTGCCAGTTTTAGCGACCTTGCCTTTCCGGGCAGGGCGCTCACGGTGGCGTCGCTGGCCCCAACGACCGCGTCTGCTGCGAAGCGGGAATGCAAGGCCGAAGGCGTTACTAACCTCTATCTGCTCGCCGACTGCGTCTTTGACCTGGGCCTGACCGGCGCTCCGGGTGCCTGCTTTGCCGGAGCCGAGGCTCGTGTCCAGGCTGCGACCGGAGGCCCCACAGCGACTGGGCTACCCGACAGCAGCGGCACCTTCCCGGTAAGCAGCAAGACGGCACCCACTTCCCCGCAGCCAACGACGACCACGTCGCCGACGACAACTCCGCCGGCAGGCACCCTGCTCGGTAGCGGCACGGGCGCCCCTCCGGCCGTCGCCGTCGACGCATCTGGTACGGCGTACACCGTGTGGCAACAGAGCTCCACAAAGCTGAGCTTCTGCAAGCTCGCGACCGCCGCTTCGCATTGCACCCCGGTGACGCTGGAAGTGGCCGACCCGAGCAGCGCCGCGTTCATCGGTACCCCGGGCGTGCTGCTCGCGCCCGGCCGCATCTACGTCCTAGATATCGCCAGCGGTGGTACCGCCGACCTCAATGGCATCAACGAGTTCGTCTCCACCGACGGCGGAGCCTCCTTCAGCCTCGTGCCTCACGCAGTCGGCTTCGTGGGGCAGGACAGCTCGCCCGCCGGCCCTGCCCTCGAGCTGCCCGGCGACGACTTCGGCGCAGGCTATGTGAAACCCGGCGACCCCGCCTTCCAAGCCAACTCGCTGGTTGCGCCGACAGACCAGTCTCTGGTCAACACGCCCCCGTTTGCGACGCTCACCCCTCAACCGGCCAACGCCTACGTCTTCGAACAGCTTGGCGGTGCGTTCGCTTCCCAGCTCGTCGGCTCTACCGGCGTGCTCGGCGTGTTCCCAGGTTTTTCGGGCAAGAACGACTCACCCTGCCCGTCGAGCGCGAGCGGGTCCCTGGTCTACGCCTACGCCCCGATCGATGCTTCGACAACACCGGGCGAGCTCTCCACGTCGCCGGGCGGCTCGAGCCCGTGGCGCCCCCTGACCAAGGTCGACTGCTACGGAGTGAACCCGGCCGTCGGGGGCGGCCCGTCCGGCCTCGGCCTGCTCGAGACGGACAAGGCCGCGGCCCCGATCGTTCAGTACCGGCGCTTTTCCCCCTCGTCGGGCTTCGGCCCGGCGGTCACGATTGCCAAGGGTGAGGTCGCCTTCTACGGCTCGCTCTCTCAGGACAGCGCAGGTGACATCTTCGCCACGTGGCTCGACGGCTCGACGGGCGTTGACCTCGCCTACAGCTCCGACGGCGGTACCACTTGGAGCAAACCAAGGATCCTGTTCTCGAATGGAGGCAACCCGAGCGCGATCACCTTGCTGGCGAGCGCCGTTGATGCGTCGGGTCAGGGATGGGCCGTCTATTCCGTCGGGAAGCGGGAGTACGCCCAGCGGTTCAGCTGGAAATAGTTATCGGCCGCGACCCAAGAGGGTGGCCTGACCGAAGGGGGTTAGGCTCGGGCCACGGAGACGCTCACCTTCCTGTTCACTGACATCGAGGGGTCCACGGCCCTGCTCACCCGCCTGGGCGACCGTGCATATGCCGAGGCTCTGTCCGAGCACCACGAAGTGATCCGAGCCGCGCTCGCAGCCCGCGGCGGCAAGGAGATAAGCACGCAAGGTGACGGCTTTTTTGCCGTGTTCTCCTCGGCCAGTGCTTGTGCCGGCGCCGCCATCGAAATGCAACGCGCTTTTGCCACCCATGCGTGGCCGGCGGGCACCCGGGTCCGGGTGCGCATGGGCGTCCATTGCGGGGAGGCGTCGGAGACGAGCACGACGGGCCTGGTCGGCTTCGGCATCCACAGGGCCGCCCGGGTGGCCGCCGTAGCCCACGGTGGACAGGTCTTGCTGTCCGACGCGGCGGCAAGCGTGGTGCGGGACTCGCTCCCTGCCGGCGCAACCCTGCGCCACCTCGGCCCGCACCGTTTGAAGGACCTGGGCCACCCAGAAGAGATTTTCCAGCTCCAGGCGGAGGGGCTGGTCTCTGAGTTCCCGCCCCTGCGGTCGCTGGACAACCCGGAGCTGGCCAACAACCTGCCCGCCCAGTCGGCCAGCTTCGTCGGGCGCCAACGCGAGGTGGCCGAGGTTCGGGACCTCGTCAGCTCGGGCCGCCTCGTCACCCTGACCGGTGCCGGCGGGGCGGGCAAGACCCGGCTTGCCCTGCAGGTAGCGGCCGAGCTTCTCGACGGCTCCGGCGACGGCGTCTGGCTTGTCGAGCTGGCCCCAATCTCGAGCCCTGACGGCGTGGCCGTGGCTATCGCCGAGACGCTCGGAGCGGTGATCGAGCCCGGGCGTCCCGTCCTCGAAACCCTGCTCGACGCCCTGGCCCCCCAGAACATTCTCATCATCCTGGACAACTGCGAGCACCTGGTCGGCGCCTGCGCCAAGATGGCCGACGCCATCCTGCGACGCTGCTCCCACGTCCACCTGATCACGACCAGCCGTGAGCCGCTCGGCATCAACGGCGAGACCATCTACCGGGTCCCGTCGCTGTCCCTCCCGGGCACCAATGAAGATGAGATGCCGGTGACCGGAGCATCGGACGCCGTGGCCCTCTTTATCGACCGGGCCCGAGCCCAAGGGGTGGACCTAGGGCTCAGCAGCGAGACGCTCCCACTGGTCGTGTCGATCTGTCGGCGCCTGGACGGAATGCCGCTGGCCATCGAGTTGGCTGCCGCCCGCCTGCGCTCGCTTTCCCTGACCAACCTGAACGATCGTCTGGACCAGCGTTTCCGTCTCCTGACCGGAGGTAGCCGGAGCGCCATGCCCCGCCAGCAGACGCTGCGGGCGACGGTGGAGTGGTCCTACTCCCTCCTCAACGAGCCTGAGCAGTCCGTCCTGCGGCGGTTATCGGTCTTTGTCGAGGGGTTCGACTTGGATGCCGCGGAGGCCGTTTGCAGCCTGGGAGACATCGACGAGTTCGATGTCACCGACCTCCTGGGCTCCCTGGTCGACAAGAGCTTGGTGGTGACCGAGCCCGGCGGGAGCGGGACCGTCCGTTACCGGCTCCTTGAAACCATCCGCCAGTTCAGCGCCGAGCGCCTGGTCGAGCGGGACGAGCAGGAGGCGGCCGCCGTCAGCACAGCCCACTGCAGCTATTTCCTGTCCCTGGCCCGGCAGGCCGAGCCCTACCTCACCGGCCCCGAACAAGGTCGCTGGTTGGCCCGCCTCGGGACCGAGCAGGCCAACTTGCGCCGGGCGATCGAGCACGCTGTGGCCGAGCCGGACGGAACAGCCCGAGCGCTCGGCTTGGCCGTCGCCCTGAGCAGGTACTGGTGGGTGCGTTCCCGCCGTGACGAGGCGACCAGCCTGCTCTGGGAAGTGTTAGAGCGCCCCGATGCGCAGGACGAGCCCGAGCTTTTGTGCGTGGCGCTACTTATCGTCGGTGCCTTCCCGGACTTTGTCGGCCCCGAGACGGCGTGGCGTAGTGCAGAGCAGGCGGTCGAGATCGCCCGCCGGCTGGACGACGAGCGGCTCTTGGCCCGTTCGCTTGGGGTACAGGCCGCCGTCTGTTACTTCAGCGGCCGACCCGAGGTGGGGCTCCCTTATGGTGAGGAGGCTTTGGCCCGAGCGCACGAGCTCGGCGACGACGTCGTTCTCGGAGAAACTCTGCTCCTGCACCTGTTGTGCCGGCAAGCGCTCGACCCGGCCGCTACCGGACCGCTGTACGCCGAGGCGCTGGCCTGCACTCGCCGGTCGGGCGACCGGTTCATCGCTTACGTACTGCGTAACAACGCCGGTTGTATGGCCCTCGACTTGAGCGACGTCGCCGCGGCCCGAGCGCATCTTGACCAGGCGCGCCAGATCGCCCGAGAGATCGGTTCCGACGCCCACCACGTGGATGTTAACCTGGGCTGGGTGAGCCGGGAGGAAGGTGACCCCCGGACGGCGGCCTCCCTGTTCAGAGCGGCCCTGCGCACCAGCCGGCGCCATGGCGACCGCTCGGGGACCGCCTATGCCTTGCTCGGAGTCGCCTGTACCGCCATTGACCAGGACGATTGGCGGCGCGGCGCCGTCCTCCTAGGTCACGCCCAGGCCTATCGCGAATTGAGCGGGACGCCCTGGCTGAGCCCCGAGGTGCACTATCGCCAAATCAGCATGGACCGGGCCCGCGCCCAGCTCGGAGAAGACGAGTTCGAGCGGGCCTACGCCGAGGGGAGGGAGCGGCCGCTCGAAGATGCCGTGGACCTCGCCTTGCGATAGCCCGCAGGCTCTCTCGGTTGGGGTCGGTCGACACCGCGCGTCGGGGACGAACCCGTCTGACGAACGAGGTTCGTCCGCGGCCACATGTTTCGCCCGATTCGCCGCCGCTGTCTTGTTCCTCAGCCGCTGGCGCAGACGCTCTGTCGTTGGCCCCGAGCGCTTATGCCGCCAATTAGCCGGTCGGGCCGCTCGCCAACTTAATGGTCGCCTTATAGGAGTTACCGGACTGGTCGACCCAGCTCACTGTCACCTTTTGACCAGGGTGGAACTGGTCCATGATTTTCTGAAGGCTGGTCGGCGAGGCCACAGCATGACCGCCCACCGATGTGATCGTCACACCTGAGGCGAGACCAGCTTCATCTGCCGGGGAACCGGAAAGTACACCCACAACAGGGGCGCCGGAAGCTGCGTTCGCGGGCGCGTAGTACGCCGAAGTCGACGCCACTTCGACACCCAGGAAGGCGGAGTTGCCTATGTGGACCGACGAGGACGACTTTCCGGACTCGATCTGCTTGGCTAACGAGAGCGCCTTATTTATGGGAATGGCATACCCCTCGGTGACAGAGCCGTTTTGGGAACCGACAAACTGGAACTGGAAGCCGGACGACGCCGCAGTGTCGATGGCGACAACCTGGCCGCTCGCGTTGACCAGCGGGCCGCCGGAATCACCGGGTTGGATGTCGGCGTTGGTCTCGACCAAGCCGGTCAACTGCTCGGCCGAGCCGGATGATTCGTCAGAAGCCGTGATCGATTGGTCCAGGCTGGTGACCGTTCCGGGAGCCGCTGATGGCGTTCCTCCAGCGCCTCCCGCGTTGCCGATCGCCACGACGCTCTCGCCGGCGGCCACGGTGCTGGAGTTGCCAAGGGAATCAGTCTGCAGCCCGGAGGCGCCTTGGAGCTTTATGACGGCAACGTCCGAGGTGACGTCGTAACCAACGACCGTGGCGGTGTACGTCTTTCCGTTACCGATATCGGTGACCGCGATGCTGGTCGCGCCTTCGACCACGTGATTATTGGTCAGGACTTCGCCTGAGGACGAGAGCACGATGCCAGTGCCCGCGGCCTCGGCCTGCCCATAGTCGAGCGTCGACACCACGTCGACGAGGCCGGGGTCGACCTTCGCCTCGACTTGGGCGAGGGAGAGTGTGGCGGCGGTTGTGCTGGCGGTGTTGGCGGTGCTGCTGCCCAGGATGACATGACCGGCGCCCAAACCTGCCACGGCCGCGGCCAGGATCACAGCGGCGCTCCCCGCCCGGCGATGGCGGTGGCCCCGGCGTAGCGAGCGCGGGGCTCCATCAGCTTCCCTACTAGCAAGGGTGGGCGGGCACGCGTCCGTCGAAGCGGTTTCGATGTTCTCGCGCGAGGCTGGGCTCGCGGGATCGGATTTGCTGCCTTCAGGGATGATGATGTTCATCAGGAGCTCCTTTCGTTTCTGCAACCATCGTCCCCGGGAACGCTGAAAGCGGGCTGTGACTTGCCCTAAAGGCGCCCTACAACTGGCTGAAAAAACGGTGAGCCAGCGTACGACGGCTAGTACGGGCCGACGCCCGGCTGGGTTTCGGCTCCTTCGTGCGTTTACAGGCCCAGCCCAGAACGACCGATCACTTCGGTGTGCTCTCCATCCGAGCCGCCCGCCGCTACCGATGGCGCCTCGCTGGAGGCCGCCTGACCGCCGGTAGCGGCACCGTGCGCTTCACACCTAACCGGCTCGAGCGTCGCCGCCCGGACACCTTTTGGGAGTGCCCCGCGGTAGACGTAACCGGGGTGCGAGCCAACGGCAAAATCTGGCTGAGCGTGGAGACGGCGTCTGGCGCTGAGATGTTCCGAGTCTTTGGTGCGGCGGCTGCCGTACCCAAGCTCGAGGAAGCCCTCTCGGCTTACGTCGGTCGACACCGCAAGCCCGGGGACGAACCAGTCTGACGAGCGAGGTTCGCAGAGGAGGTTCTCTGCCGTCCTCTGCGACTCCCCATCCGCCCGCTGATCGGTAGTTGCCTCAGGTGCGCGACACTGGGGCGCATAACCAAGCTGACTAACCGACGTGCGGCGGTGATGTCCGTTCTGGCCAGCCTGAGCTTCTTCGTGGCCGCCTGCGGGAGCGGGCCCGCGAATAACGGCGTCGCCAGCCTGGGCAGGACCACGACTATCGCCCAATCGGGCGCTCTCGGCGCGCAGAGCCCGGATGGTGGAGGCCAATCGCCCTCTGCCGGGGGCGGTGGCGCAACCCCCTCCGGGGGAGGCGTGTCCGCCAGCCTCAGACTAGGAGGGACCTACATTCAGGATCTCAAGTTTGCCGAGTGCCTGCGCTCAAACGGTTTGCCGGACTTCCCTGACCCGAGTTCGAACGGCACCTTCCACATCACTTCGAGCAGCGGCGCCGTTCCCGGCTCACCCCAGTTCCAGGCTGCCCAGAAGGCGTGCCGGAAGTTCACTCCGAATGGGGGGGCCCCGCCGTCGCCGGCGCAGCAGGCCAGGATGCTCGCTCAGTCGCTTCAGTACGCCGAGTGCATGCGCTCCCACGGCATCACCGACTTTCCTGATCCTCAATCAAGCAATGGCCGCGTGGGCTTCTCAATCACGGCCAGCCCGGGCAGCGACCTCAACCCCAACAACCCTCAGTTCCAGACGGCCCAGACGGCTTGTGAGAAGCTCCTGCCGGGGCCACCGTAGTGAGGCGGAAGCCAAGGTCATAGACCTAAGTCCGAGGCGCCGTGAACTCCGCCAGCTCGTCGAGGTCAGTCGAGTTCGAACGTGCCACCAGCGCGCCAGTACATCCCATTTCGCCGGTCCATTAGCTCCTCTTCGACCATGTACCTCCGCAGGGCGCAGTAGTCCGGGTGGAAGCGCAGCAGGATCTCGTCGACCTGGCGCTCCGTGTACTGCCGCCCCGGCTCGAAGTGCGCCGCAAGAAAGTCAAGCACCGCGAGACGAGCAGGGCGGCGGCGCGGCACAACGGTTAGTCGGCCGGCACGGAAATACGGCTCAATGAAGTGGCACAGCATAGGGAGCAACTGTGGCAACTCGCGCTGCCGTGGGGGCAGACCCCGATAGCGATGTTGGCTTGCTGGCCGAGCACAAGAGCAGGTACCGCTTTGCTGCCAACACAACTGCCCCGCAACGTCTCCTCGACATAGCGTGCGGTTCGGGGCTGGGCTTCTCGTACTTTCCCGCCGTGCCTTTGGTACCAGTAATCCACACGACGCCGGCCGGTAACCGGACTAGTGCTAGCCGGTGCCGGAGCCCGGTGAAGGATCAGCGTGAAAACTGCGGCGCGAGCTTAGAGCGGGCTGGGCGGCGAAAAAGTACACTGCTGCTCGCTGGCACAGTCGTAGCGGCGCTGTCAGCGTTTCGGTACCTTGCGCGACGTCGAAACGGGCGCTCCCAAACCCGCCTTTGGTACCGAAGGATGGCCAATTCCACGCCCTTTTTCGCCTCGCTGCTCGGCGCTGCCGGGCGCGGGACTCTCGGCCGGTCCCATTATCTCGGCGATGACGCCTGCCAGTGACGAGACCCGGTGCCCGAGTAGGCGCTCGAGCTCGCGACGCGCCGCCAGGTCGAGGTTGACGCTGAAGTCCTTCCCATAGAGCTTCCCCCCGCTCTCATGATGAAAACCCATCGCCTCAAACGCTTTTTCGGGATCCCGGTCCCGGATCGCCTCGTAGACTGCGCGATGGTAGGGCGCCGATGCGGCCACCGCCTTGGTGTTGGTCGACGTTTTCAGCGCTAGCTCAAACACCAGGGTCGCCATCGATTCAAACGTTGTCTCGAGTACCGGGTTGTGCGCAGAGCGCACTACGAGCGCGTGCAACGCGACGTCGCAGCGGACTCGGTCGAGAATGTCGTCGGCTCCCTCAAAGCGCTCGAGTGCCTCGCGCAGCGAGCCGACTTCGTCTTCGGTTGCACGCATGGCGGCCAGCCGAGCCGCGGCGGGCTCGATGATCATTCGCGCTTCGATAAGGTTTTCTGGCGTAATTTTTTGGCGCCTGTAGTGAGAGTCGAGCGGGCGCGCCGCCTCGGCGGTGGTCCTATCCCGCACAAATGCACCGCGGCCGGCGGCGATCTCGATTAGCCCGCGTTCGACAAGGCTCCGCAACGCCTCGCGGAGGAGCGGCCGGCTCACGCCGAAGCGTAGAGCGAGCTCCCGCTCGGACGGCAACTTGGTGCCAACCGCGAAGTTCGCGGCCAATAGCTCTTCTTCGAGCTGGGACGCAACTTGGCCGCGAGTAGGCGGCCTCGACTGAGTGGTCATAGCGGCATTATCGCAACTGGGAGTTGTCTGTGAACAACCACACACATCACGGAGCGTCCCTTTAGACCTCGGCCGCTTCCCGGCCGTAGGCCAGCAGCAGCACCAGGATGACGACCCCATAAACGATGCTTTGACCGTAAATGGGCATGTCCACCGCCTCGAGCACGGTGATCAGCGCCACAAGGCTGATCGAGCCGGCCACCACGCCCAGGTAGTGGCCGCGCCCGCCCAGGATGTAGACGCCGCCAATCACTACGGCAGCAATGGATTGGAGGAGGTAAGGATCGCCCAGGCCCAGCGAGGACTCTCCGATCACCCCGAGCAGGGCCACCCCCGCCAGGGCAGCGAAGAGCCCGCACAGCCCGTAAACGGCCACCTTGACCAGGCGGACGGGGACTCCAGCTAGCTCACTGGCCAGGGCGTTGTTGCCGACGGCGTAGATCCTCCGCCCGAAGGTCGTCGCGCTCAAGATGATCGTTACTACAACCGTCACGGCCGCCCACACGAACACAGAAGCAGGGATCCCGACCACGTTGCCCCCTGTCAACTTTTGCACCACAGGGGGCGCCGACGCGGCGCAGTTGCCAGAGGTGAAGCCGTTGGTAAGTCCCACGGTGAGGCCGTTGAGCACGCCGTTCATCCCCAGGGTCATGACCACGGCAGGCACCCCCAAGTATGCGATGAAGACCCCGTTCACCAGTCCCACGCCGAGGCCCATGCCCAAGGCGACCAGGAGGGCGAGCGATGCGCGGCTTTCCAGCCCGTTGGAGACGACGACCAGCAGCACCGACGCCCCGTTGAGGACGTATGGGACTGACAGGTCGATCCCCCCCACGAGGATGACGAACGTCTGTCCGGCAGCGACCAGGCCCACGAAGGAGGCGATCTCGAGGATGCTCTCAATGCTCTTCAGCCCGGCAAAGCCGGGGTGGACGATCTCGCCGATGACGAAAAGCGCCAGCGCGGCCAGGTAGGCGTAGAAAATACGCCTGCGGTCGGCACTGCGCCCCACTGGGGCCCCGCGCAGGCCGGCCAGTATCCGGCCGCCCAGGCCGCCGGGGCGCTCTGCACTCGTCGGGGCGCTCACAACCGGCTCCGGCGCCTCAGGTAGCTACCCACCGCGACGCTCAGCACTATGGCGCCAATCAGGAACAATCCCTCGTAGAAGGGCCCGTAAAGCGGGTTAACGTTGGCGAAGAAGAGCACATCGACGATCAAGGTGAGCACGAATGCGCCGGCGATGGCCCCCACGCCGTTGCCCCGGCCCCCGGCGAGGCTCACCCCTCCTAGCACGGCCGCGGCGATTGAATTTAGGGTGAAGACATCACCCTGGGTCGGGTCCCCCGAGGTGGCCACAGCCGCGACCAGGATGCCGCCGAAAGCGGCGAGCATGCCGGAAGCAACGTAGACAGCCACGGTGGTGCGGCCCACTGCCACTCCCCGCGCTCGGGCGGCCGCTCGGTCATTGCCCATAGCGAAGACGTCGGCGCCGAAGCGGGTACGGCGGAACGCCATCCAGCCAATCGCCATGACTGCGATCAGCACGAGGCCCGTGGGTTGGTTGGGGTTCACGAGCAAGTTGGTAACGCTCGACGGCACCGACCCGCCAGGCTGGGGCAGGATGCGCAGCGCCACGCCTTGCAGGATCGACAGCATGGCCAGAGTCACGAGGATGGGCTGGAGGCGCCCTTTTACGACCAGGAGGCCGTTCACCAGCCCCCCCAGCGCCCCCACGCCGAGAATGGCCACGCTCCAGGCGATCACGTTGGGTGCGTCTGGGCGGAAATTGCTGGCGGCCAGGCTATTGGTCACGTCGATCATCCCGCCGACGGAGAGGTCGATACCCCCGGTGAGCAGCACCAGTGTCTGGGCTAGAGCGGCACTGGAGAGAGGTATCGCCGAGTCCACGATGGAGGCGA
>Ga0182024_10006743_pt1 | contig 25075 bp, 21 predicted proteins | sample P32metaG_FD_120480 | JGI IMG/M metagenome (GOLD analysis project Ga0182024, IMG submission 120480) | Permafrost microbial communities from Stordalen Mire, Sweden - P3-2 metaG (Illumina Assembly) | ecosystem: Environmental > Terrestrial > Soil > Wetlands > Permafrost | place: Sweden: Stordalen...
ATACATGTCTCGAGTGGTTGCCCGCACTGCGTCGGTGAGCCTCTCGGTCTCCAGCGCGTCGCTGCCGCCAGGGTAGGCTTGCGACTGGCGGCGTTTGGCGATGACGAGTTCGGCGAAATCGAGCGCCGTGCGTATCTGCGGTTCGAGAGCATCCAGTCTGCGCTGCTGGCTTCGATTGTCCGCCGTCAAATGCCGCAACGCATCCTCGTCCTGGAGGAGGCTTGTGCGCGCCGCCTGGTAGGGCTCCAGCAACGGTTCCTGCCCGGTAAAGGCAAAGGCCCGGGCGCTGGTTCCCATTTCGATCAAGTGTCTCGTTGTGCGCTGAATTGTCTCCATCACCTCATGCGTGTGCGACACCCAGTAATCATCCTGCTCGGCGTGCCGGGCGCCCCGCCACGACGAAACCCCGATCGAGATCGTTAAGAGGATGGCTACGATAAACCCGACCGTGACCCTGCGCCGGAGCCGAGCTTCGGCCGGTTCGTCAGGCGAAGCTGTGAGCAGAGGAATGGTAATCCCAGCTTTGCCGAGGCCAGATGCCGTAGCGCACTTCACGGGCCCGATCGCTCCTGACATTTTTTTCCTGAGAAGGGGAATGAACGAGAGTCCGCAATTCCTCGAAGCGCAGCCCTCGTCAATTAGGTTATCGGCGGGATCGAGGCTGTCTTTAGGCTGAAACAGGGTAGGAACTGCAACGCAGGAAACCAAGAGTGCATGCCCGCCCATGCCCCTTCGCTTGCAAAGAAGAGCATCGCTCAATCTGTTTCGGGACAAGTTCCCAGTTAGGGAAGGGAACACACGTTGTCATCCCGAGCAAAGCGAGGAACCTTGGTGTTTGCCAGCAGCGCCACTCACCGTGGTGTCGGCAAGAACCAAGGTCCCTCGCTTCGCGAGGGATGACATTCCGCGGAGCGAGGGCCTTTCGCACAGAGCGCTCCCACAGCACGGAGCGATTCTTCAGCCAGCCTTCCGTTCATCCTCAGCGCTGTCCGTAGAAATCCCGTCATCGTCCCACTCAAACGAGAGCGCCCGCGCAGTTGTTTCGATCGGTTCAAGTTCCGGAATGTCATCGGCCACGGACGCGCCCAACTCGGCAAACTTGCGCGCTGAAACCAGCACCCGGCTCTCCAGCGATCCCACAGCTTTGTTGTAAGATTCGACGGCGCGGTCGAGCCCCGTGCCGACGGCGGCGATGTGGGCCGCGAGAAGGCGCAGTCGGTCATGCAGTTCTTTGCCGAGAGCGCTGATCTGCTGCGCGTTGCGCGCCAGCTTTTCCTGATTCCATCCGTAATTCACGGCCTTCAGCAGCGCGATCAAAGTTGTGGGCGATGCGGGAATGACGCGGCTGAGCACTCCCTGCTCGATTAATCCCGGATCCTGCTCCAGCGCGGCGCTGAAAAACGTTTCGCCGGGAAGAAACATCACGACAAACTCCGGAGTCGACTCAAACTGCTCCCAGTAATTTTTGCCCGCCAGAGTTTTCATGTGGTCGCGAACCTGCCGCGCATGGTTGGCCAGGCAAGCGCGCCGTGTCTCTTCGTCGGTGGTTTCGAAGGCATCGAGAAAAGCTTGCAGCGGCGTCTTCGCATCGACCACAACGTTCTTGCCGCCGGGCAACTTCACTACCAGATCAGGACGCAGCCTTCCAGTTTCCGTGGTCACCGACTGCTGCTCGGTGAAGTCGCAATAATTGAGCATGCCGGCGATCTCGACCACTCGCCGCAACTGAATCTCTCCCCAGCGCCCGCGCACGTTCGGAGTGCGCAGTGCCTGCACCAGATTGCCCGTCTGCGATTGCAGCTCTTTCTGCGTTGTAATCAGCGATTGCACCTGCGCGCGCAGTTCCCCGTAAGCGTCGCCGCGGGCAACTTCCATCTGCTGAATTTTCTCATCCACCTTATTCAGCGAGTCGCGCACCGGAGCGACCAGGTCGGCCACGGCTTTCTGCCGCTTATCCAGATCGCCCTGCGCTTCGCTTTGAAAGCGCTTCAGAGTCTCCTGCGCAATCACCAGAAACGAAGAATTGTTACTCTTCAACGCATCGGAGGCCATCGCTTTGAAGGCATTGCGCAAATCGTCGCTGGCGCGGGTCACCAATGCGATCTTTTCGTCGTTGGTCTTCCGTTCCGCTTCCAGCGCGGATTCCAGCCGGGCTTTGCCCGCCACCAACTCGGTCTGAGCCTGCTGAAGCCGCGCCAGATCGGCCTTTCCAGCCGCTAATTCCTTTTCCATCAATGACAACCGCGCCGTAAGTGTGGCCGTGCGCGAGCGCAGCACAAGCCAGGCAATCCCGCTGCCAAACAACAGGCCAATGACCCCTATGACACCAAGTTCCATAGCGAAGGTAACTTCTCCAGCTGGTTTCGAGCTTCTAGCGTAGCACCAGCAGCAAGTTTGAGCCTGAACGGGTTTGAATCCGAAACTGATTTGAATCCGACAAAGATCCCACCCAGGGTCGTGTTGAGTAGGCACAAGCTGATGCCAACGGGCCTTCAATTGAGCGTTCGAAGAGTCGTTATGGTGCTCCTGCTGGTGATGGGAGCCACCACGGTACGGCCGTCAGCGCGACTGATGGCTGCTTCGGGCGGAAACGGCAGCGCTTCCGGCCAATCGGCGCAGAGCGCAACTCTGAAGCCAGCCGCAGCAAGCTCTCCCGATATTCCTTTTAACGACTTCGATTCCGAAGCGGAACAAGTGTTGCTGCAACTCGCGAATCAGGCCAGAGCAGAAGCGGGCGCGCCTCGTCTAACGCTCGACGCCGGACTCACCCGCGCAGCCCGCGTCCACGCCGAAGCGATGCTCGCCGCGCGGCAACTTTCGCACCAGCTTGAAAGCGAGCCCTCCCTACCCCAACGCCTCGGCAGCGCGACCCATGCCATGCTCGATCAGGAAGGCGAAAACGTCGCGCTCGACTACGATGCCGCCAGTGGACATCAGCATCTCATGCTCTCCCCGCCGCATCGCGCGAACCTGCTCAACCCGGCTTACAACGTAATCGGCATGGGAGTCGTTCGCAGCGGAGACCATCTATACATCGTGCAGGATTTCGGCCACGCCCTCCCCAACTATTCCACGGCCGAACTCAAGGACCGCATTGCATCCACGGTAGCGCAAGCGCGTCATCAAGCCAGGCAGCCTGATCTCGCGCGCGCCGATCTGCCCACCGCAGACGACGCAGCCTGCTCCATGGCGCAAGCCGACAAACTCAGCACCTCTCCCGTTCATCAACTAGCCCAGCGCTACACCGTGCTCACCTACACCAGCCTGCATCCAGAAACCCTGCCCGCAGAAGCCAGCCACTCGCTCGCCAGCCACAACCTGCGCAGCTTCTCGGTAGGCACCTGTTACGCCCGCACCGCAACATACCCCACGGGCGTGTACTGGGTAGTGCTGTCGCTCGATTGAAGCGCTAGCACACGAACATAAAGCCCTACGCCGCACAATGCGGTGAACGGTTGAGCCTTGAGCAAGCACGTTCTAGCTAGCTTTCTCCTCTTCAAGTCGCTTTCTGTAGGCGGCCTCTGGGTCGGTAATTATGTCGACCCACTTCTGGGCGGGCGCGGGCTCAGCGTTGTAGTTATCGTGCCAGTTCCACCACTTGTAGGGCGCGGTCTGCGGATAATCCTCCGGCGAGTCCTCCCAAGTTTCCTGACGGCCAAGCGGCGTGATGTCGAGATAGCTCCAGACGCTCCCCATCGCCTCGTCGCCGCGGCTGTTGATGAAGTACGTGCGGAAAACTTTTTCGCCGTCGCGAAAGAACACATTGTGGCCGTGCCACTGATCGACGCCGAAATCTTTGTCGAAGCTGTCCGTCATTGTGTACCACGGCATCTCCCATCCCATGCGCGCTTTCAGGCGCGCAATGTCGGCCTGCGGCGCGCGTGAAGCCCACGCGAGCGTGGTGTCGCGAGCGTTCAGATGTGCCGGGTGGGAAACCTGATCGGCGCCCAGCGAACAGCCTCGGCAGGCATGGTCGGGCCAGCCGAAAACTCCAGGCTCGAAGAACGCGCGATAGAGCACCAACTGCCTGCGGCCCTCGAACAAATCGAGCAGACTAACCTTCCCGTTCGGCCCATCGAACTCGTATTTCTTGTCGACAGCCATCCACGGCATGCGCCGCCGCTCAGCAGCCAGCGCGTCCCGGGAGCGTGTGAATGCTTTCTCCTTCGCGAGCAATTCCTTGCGCGCCGCCTCCCACTCCTGTTCCGACACGATCGGCGGTGTCTTCATCGTCGACTTCATTTCAGGATGGGCATTCTCATTCACTTCAGTCGACATTTTGATTTTTCCTTTCCTCTAAGTTCGGCAAAACTTCTCCTGTGCGCTTCTTGCGGGATACTTTCGCGGCCAGGGCAGCGAAACCGCCGGTAGAAACCGCACCGGCAACAACTGATCCGATGGTTGCCAAACAGAATGGGCACATCGTTCACTCCTCGGCAGAGAAACTAAGTTGACGCTACGATGCTGCGGCTCGGCGGGCAGTTGCCTTTGGGAAAACAAGCCGTTCTTCGCGCGAAACAATCTTCGGACGCGGGTAGGGATGCTTCGACTGCGTGGGATTGTCCGAAGGACAATCCCACTTCGTTCAGCATGACAACTTATCGGCATGACAGTTTATCGGCATTTCAACTCACGGCGTCCGCAGATAGCCGTGAAAAACATAGCTGCTATCGACGTAGGTACCCGTAATCGTTCCGCCCGTGTTGATGGCGTAGCCGACGGTTCCCTCGCCGACTGCCGTGCCTGCGCCGGGCGCATTGAATTCGGTTATCGTGCCGCTGGCAGTCCGCTCGAAGGCCTTACCCGCACCGCTGGCTTCAATGTAGTATCCCGTGATGGTCCCCGCGGTGTTGATGGCGGCGGCGATGGTTCCCTGATTCGCGGCCGTGCCTGCGCCCGACGCGTTGAAATCGGTTATGGTGCCGCCAGAGGTGCGCTGGAAGCCGTGATAAACATTGCTGGCGTCAACGTAATATCCCGCGATAGTTCCCGCCGTGTTGATGCCGACATAGAGGTCGAGAGTGTTGGAGAAGTTACCCCCCGTTCCCTGACCGGCACCGGTGCCCGCGCCTGTGGCCTCGAAAGTGGTGATCGTGCCGCTGGCGGACCGCACGAAGCCGTGACCCACGTTGCTCGAGTCGATGTAATAACCGGCGATTTCTCCCCCGGTATTGATGGAGATGGCGCCCGTTCCCTCAAATTCGCCTGAGCCCGCTGCCGACACGTTGAATTCAGTTATCGTTCCACTGGCGGCACGCTTGAAGCCGTGAACCAACCAGCTCTCGTCAAGGAATAAGCCTGAGATGACTCCCGCAGTGTCGATGCCGAAGGCGTAAGTTCCCTGGCCGGGCATGGTGCCTGCGCCCGAAGCGCTGAATTCGGTTATGGTGCCGCTGGCGGTCCGGACGAAGCCGTGCCAGATACCACTTGAGTCGTGGTAAGCCCCGGTGATGGTTCCCGCGGTATTAATGGCGTAGGCCTTGGTCCCCTGCTTTGCTTCGGTGCCTGCGCCGGGAGCTTCGAATCCGGTGATCGTGCCATTGGTCGCGCGCGCGAAGCCGTGATTCACGTCGCTTCCGTCAATGTAGAATCCTGCGATAGTCCCGGCCGTGTTGATGCTGGTGGCCACGGTTCCCTGATTCTCGCCTGTGCCTGCGCCCGTAGCGTTGAAAGTGGTGTAGGTTTGAGCTTGTGCCGATCCGGTTGCCAGGACCACTGCTGCAAGCATTACCGCTATAGCCAGCATGGCCGCTCGCGCTCGGTCGCGTCCTTCAGGAATCCAACTCCCACGCTGTGTTCGATGGCTCATTCAGGATCTCCTTAATCTTTTCTTCAAGCAAAGGGTGAAAGTATATCTCGCTGCCAAGATTCCGGAAAGTGTGAAAGAACTTGCAGCCTGAGCCACGCGTCCCTCCCCAACTCCCCTGAAGAGCGGGGATCTAGGCGCGCAGCGGCAGGTTCGGGCTCACGTCCTCGCCGGAATCCTCTGCCGCGTCGGCAATATTCCTCAGCTCCGGATACTTCGCGATCAGCGTAGGCGGAGCAAGCACTCGCTTGCCGCTCAGCATCGCCTTCAATTCCAGCGCATTCACTCCAGCTTTGCTTTCGAAGTGATTGTTGGTAATCACGTAAGTCGTCTGCGCCCGTTCGGCGATGCTCTCGATTTTTTCTCTCCATCCCGCCAACTCACGATAGTTATAAAGATAGTTGTAGCGATCATTGCGATTGTCGGAGTCGGAACCCTGGCCTGCAGAGCCTTGATCGGCGAACCAATTTTCATAGTTGCGTCCGTGCAAGCGCACGTAGCCGATGGCAGAAGTTACGTGCTCAGTAGGCGCCAGTGATCGGCCCAGCACAGGCTGGTCGATGTTGCAGAACCCAACATCCTTCTGCGCAAACGCGGCCAGCGTAGCGGCATCGTTCCAACTGGAGTGGCGCACCTCGACCACTCGCGGATATTCAATGAACTGCCGCAGCAGTCGCTCCAGATAATCGCGGTTGAGAGAAGTATTTTTGAACGACACCGGGAACTGAATCAGCAACGCGCCCAATCGTCCTTCGCTGGCAATCGCGTCGAGCCCTTCGCGCGTGCGAGCTTCGTCTTCATCGGTAGGACGGATGGTCGCGGCGGAAGTGGGCTCCATGACTGCGATGGGAGAGTGCGTGAACGCGCGATAGAGTTTTGCCGTGAAGAGAAAGTTCTTATTCACCGCCGCGACCTTGCGGCACCACAGCTTCGCCCACTCTGGCTTCAGCGGTCCATAAAACGACGTATTGATTTCGGTCGTATCGAAAAAGCGGGCAAGATATTCCAGCGGATGCTGCTTCCGCTGCTGCATTCCCGGAGGATAGAAAACTCCCTCCCAATCTTTATAAGACCAGCCCGCAGTTCCGACGCGGATGTCTTTCTCATGCACCTGCGGCACGCGAACTTGAGCTGAGGATTGCATGCGCGGAACCGGTAACGGAGGATTGGGGCAAGGTTAGCACAGGTCGGCCTCCGGGCTTCGGGCCTCGGGCTTCCACTTCCTCCCGAAACTTTTTGGACGCGTCCTTTGGTGCGTCCACACACCACTCATGCGCCATTCCATCCAGCGACTGCGCTGCCTACACTGAAACTACACACCGCTCGAGATCGTCACCGGGCGCTGCAGGAATGAGGTTCCAAATGCAAACGAAATTAGTGCTGAGTATTCTTCTACTGCCAGTCTTTCTAGGAAATCAAATAGGGAATCAGGCCGGCGATCGCGCCTACACGGAATCCACATTCGTGAACTTCCCCTCGATCACCAACGGCCCAGTCCTACCCACCGGTGGCCTGCTCATCGACGCGGCCGGCCATCTATACGGGTCAGCGCAAGGCGGCGTCAACAACCTCGGAGCCATCTTCAAGGTCACGCCATCTGGTTCCGTCAGCGTGCTGCACAGCTTCAACGGAAGCGACGGTTCTTATCCCACGGTGAGTCTGGTTCGTGATGCGGCAGGAAATCTTTACGGAACCAGCAGCCTGGGCGGAGCCAACGCCGGCTGCTCTTGCGGCACCGTCTTCAAGCTCGCACTGGATGGCGACTTAACCGTGCTGCACAGCTTCACCGGAGGTTACGCGTACCCAAGTGCCTTAACGCTCGACTCAGCAGGAAATCTGTACGGATTCGAATATGCGACGAATGCGAACGGCAGCATTTTCAAAGTCACGCCCGACGGCGCGTTCTCCGTGGTCTACAACTTCTGTTCGCTGAGTAATTGCGCCGATGGTTCGACGCCAGTCGGCAGCCTGATCATCAACAGAGCCGGAAATTTATACGGTACGACGAATCGCGGTGGAGAGTTCAATCAGGGCGCGGTGTTCGAACTGACGCCGGAATGTGCCGAGACCGTGCTCTACAGTTTTACCGGAGGCGCCGACGGCGGCAATCCAGTGGGCAAGTTGACTCAGGACGCACAGGGAAATATGTACGGAGTCACCTATGCCGGAGGCCCCACGCCATCCAGTTCCTACGGAACGTTATTCAAAATCACGTCAGCCGGAGTGGAGTCGGTGTTATACAGCTTCTGCCGGTTAACCAACTGTACCGATGGCGCGCGACCCGCCGGAGCGCTCACACTCGATGCCTCGGGCAACCTCTACGGCACCACCATACTAGGCGGTACCAACTACGCCGGCGTGGTCTTCAAAGTAACCCCCGAAGCCGCGGAAAGCGTCCTCGAAGATCTAACAACGTCAGCCGACGGCGGAAACGGCGCAGTGCTCGATAAATCAGGAAATATTTACGCGGAGATATATTCCGGCGGAAAGAACGGCCAGGGCTCGGTGATGAAATTAACCGAAGATACCGATTCGCCTCCACAATGCGACATAAGAGCCCGCATCGAACCAGAAAATTGTCGACTGCGCTGATAAAAGGGTGCCCCACCTCTCGCGTCCTTTGCGAGAAGTGGGCGGTCCAGATTCGTATCAGGGCGCGCATTCATGCGCGCCATACTACGCCAAAGACAATCCAACCCAGCCGCGAAGGCCTGCCCTGAGCTTGCCGAAGGGCGGCGAAAGAAATTCAGCCCACAGCCTGCCCTGAGTTTGCCAAGGGGCGCAAGCCGCGGGAACACGGATCCCAGGCGAAAGCAGCCCGGGTGGGGCGAAAGCAATGTCATGCGGCCGCAGCCAAGCCGAAGCCCGCAATAGTTTTCCACAGCCCCATTGTGACATCTGACCTTGCGCCGCATACCGAACTTGCGCAATCATAGCCGAGGCAGTGACAAAAGGTTGAGCCCAAATCACCTAGCCATAAGTTGCTGATTTAAAGGAGCTTAGTTCTAACTCGTTTGGGGTCAATATTTTGCCGGGGTAATTATCCCTTGACAGTAGGTATAATAAATCCTAGGCTTATTGATGAGCGGTTTGGAGATGGCCCGCGCTACTATCTCTACGAGCCGAAAGACATCGACATGCGGATTCCCGACCAAGTTAGAAAATGCGTGCTGTTTATCGGTTTACCTGACATGCCAGAGCCTGAGTACCGGGGTACGGGATTCATTGCCACGGTGCCGGGAACACAAAGCAACACCTTTGCTTTTATGGTGACGGCTCGGCACGTCGCCGAACGCTTGCAAGGGAAGGAATATTACATACGCGCAAACAAGCGCGATAGAACAGCAATAGCCCTTAAGGGCAAGGCCGACGACCCTTGGTGGTTTCATCCGACAGACAAGAAGCACGTTGATGAGGCGGTCACGTTGTTCGCGCCATCCCAATTAAATCAGTTGGATATTGAGCACGTTCCTTTCGCAATGTTCATAAATCACGGCACGCTTGAACAGCAGAACATCGGCGTAGGCGATGAGGTGTTCATACCTGGGCTGTTCACAAAAATTACCGAGACGACAAGAAATCTGCCTATCGTTAGAACTGGCACAATCGCAATGATTCCGGGGGAGCGGATTCCTTTTGGAGATGACTTCATAGACGCCTATCTGATTGAGGCTAGATCAATCGGCGGACTAAGCGGATCGCCTGTATTCGTCAGACAAACGGTAGCTATGGAAACGTCCAGTTCCCCAATGATCATGACCGGACGCAGGCCGGATGGAGTCTTGCATGGTATAGGGGGCAAGATATACCTGCTCGGGTCTATGATTGGGCATTGGGACGTGCCCGAAGGATTCAGTCCGACTCAAGCCGAAGCGGTAAATATGGGGATAGCTCCTGTAGTTCCCGCATCCAAAATCTTAGAGATCATTTTCCAACCGGCACTGGTGAAAATAATGGATGAGGTCAATGCAAAGATGAAAGCCATGAATCGCAAGGGTGCAACGCTAGACTTTGCGCCCAGCACCAAGACGCAAACAACGGACAAGGGGTTTGAAATACCAATCCCGACGGATGAGCAATTCGAGGCCACACTAAAGAAGGCCAGCCGCAAGGTTGAAGCGAAGAAATCTTAATCGCTAAAAGCTACTACGGTACGCTTTCTGTTCTTGTCATAAATGGAAATTTGCGGCCCGGGATTTAGGGCGTCTACTTCGACACGTATGCGGTTGCTTTCATCAAAGAGCGTTAACGCTGGACCGTTTGGATTTTCATACAGCGTGGCTCTAGGCTGGCCCTTGCTGTCGAGAACACCGATTGAGGGACCGTTCGTATTGTCAATTCTTAACAAGATGCCGGCCTTGTCGTTCGGATACTTAAGAACGAGGTTCGGAGAATTTGCATCCGCAGGATCGGGAGCTAGGCGACCAATCACACGACCTGATGGGTTCACGAGATCAAATTCCTGCGCCACGATTGCATTCGCGTCTACACGGAAAACCTTGAGCCATTGTGACGATGCAGCCAGCCGTGGGGCAGCAGCGGCGGCGCAACAAACCACTGAGAGAAATGTAAGGGTGCGCCATGTCCTCACCTGGCGTTCAATCTTTGCGAGACGAGCAAGAAAGTCAGATTCCATCATTAGGGGTTTCTCCTCATGAAAACCAATCGGAACATTGTCAACGAGACAGATGGAGAATGGCAAGGCGAGGACGGAGTGTGGCACTTCAAGAATCAGAAGGCTTATTCAATTCCTTCATTTGAGAGCCCGTCACGATGCGCCACTCGTCCGTACGATACTGTGCTGTCCTTGGTGGATGAAGCGGACACTCACGCGGACCATCAATCGGCAGGGCTAAAGTTGCATTAGCCCTATCGACTCGATTGCCAACGTGAAAATGGCCGCATATTTTGCACTTGATAACCCAGTATTCGGGTTCGGCCATACATACACCTCCGTGTTCTCTCGTGATGGGAAAAACTAATTCAGAATGGCTCTGAAATCTGGACCGGAGTTTGTCTTACAACCACATCGCGCTTTTCTATCTGATACAGGAAGCTAACAAACATGGGTTGTACGTCGAAGCGCCGATTGTAGCGGAAGGAATACTCGTTCAGGTAAGTCTGTAGATAGTGACGGCCAACGTTGTGATAAACGCCCTTGATTCCGTTCTTTACCAGAGACCAAAAGCCTTCGATGGCTTGCGTATGAACTTCGCCAGCAACGTAGACTCTCTCGCTGTGGCGAATGCGACGATGGTAGTAGTTGTGCGGAGTTCGGGCGAGGCCGTCATAAGCGGGATAGTCATCAGTGAACACAAGATTCGATGGCAGGACGTGTTCTTTAATCAGCCCGTGCAAGGTGTCTTTTTTCACATCGGCAGTCACGAATGCGCGGACACTGCCCTTGCGCTGAACGATACCGACGACGGGAGTCTTAGCTTTCTTGTCCGCCGTGCAAGCGCGGCCCTGCATTCTCTGCTTGCCGCCGAAGTACATCTCGTCAACCTCTACGGGCTTTTTGCTTCCACCCAGCTTGGGCGCGTTCTCTGTTTCATCCAGCATGGACCGAATCTGTTTGAACATCCTCCACGCTGTTTTGTACGTCACGCCAGTCTCGCGCTGAATCTGCTTCGCGCTGATACCGCAGCGAGTGGAGGACATCAGGTAGACGGCGTAGAACCAAGTGGTGAGGGGGGTTGGCGACTTGTGGAAGATCGTGTCGGCGGTCGGGTGAACGTGGTGGCCGCAATGATCGCACGAGTAAGACGGACGGCTCTTAATGCGGTGGTGCTTCGTGATCGCTTGGCAGGCATCGCAAAAGATGCCGTCCGGGTACAGGCGATTCTTCAGCCATTCAAGGCAAGTGGCATCATCGGGGAACTGTTTCTGGAAGTCCTTCAGCGTATACGGCAGCATGTTCGGCTTGCGGTTGTTGTGAGCCATTGGAGTTCCTATGCCTGAAGGTTCAATTGCTGAATTAGCGCGTCAATGCGCCGAAGAATACCGTCGGTTATTTGAATATCTGGGCGCGGATGCTGATCGTAGAAAGGATGCGCTCGTAGCTTCACGCGAAGCGCGTCGTCTTGCTCGACTGTCTCCTGTATCGCAATCAGCCAGCCATGCAACCGATGTGAGTAGAGGGCTTGTTGCTTCTGCATCTCCAGAATCGCCAGAAGTACTTGATTCGTCGGATCGCTCATTGGAGCTACCTACTGTGACTCCACAACCTTACCAAATATCCGTACCTACTGTAAAGGGATAATTACCTTTGCCGGGAAATTTCCGCTAAGTCGATGATTCCAGATATTTTGCAAAAAGGGGGGGAGGGGGTACCGACCGATTTTTGACCGGTGTCCAGCCTGAAGGCGAACCAGTCAATGCAAACCCAACCAAGCCCCAAACTTTATTTTCAGCCCAAAATGGTAGCAAGGCGGCAGCGCAAAGCGAGCCTTTCTTCGCGAACTTCGCGGTTAAAGGCTTTTTGACGCGAAATCAGCGCAGACGACGGCATTGCGTGAATGGGTGTAAGGATTTCGGAACATTCTAGGCCGCTGGAAATGGCCTCGAACTCGCCACATTCCTGAACCGAGATCAACCTTGCTGGGGAGAAAAAATGGAATAGAAGATGTTTCGGTACAAAGTTGCAAGCGCAAAACAGAGCCGACGACCAACGACCAACGACGAACGACCAACCACTAACGACCGGCTGTAGCGTGATCCGACATCCGCCGCTTGTTATACCGCAACGCAACATTCATGTACACGTTGCCCAGAGAAGTCTCAAAGCAGATCATAAGCGCCTCGACGTCTTCGCTGGTCTTGTCGCCTTCGTCCGACGTAACCAGCATCGGAGGATGCACGCGGAAATGGAATCCCTGGTCGTTGAGCGCGCACACGGCGTTGCCAACGACCTGGTTGGCAAGCTCAAAGATGGTCTCTTTGATCAGCGCATCGGACTCCGGCAATTCCGCGCCTGCATAATGGCTGGCCACGCGCACAGCGGTCTGTGGCTCGAGGTCGAGCACAATGCGGCCCTCGATGTCGCCGGAAAGCGCCACCATTCCGGCCACGCCTTTGCGGCGGTAAGCATGCTCGTCCATCGCGAGGCTATCCACTTTTGTCGAGCCCTGCAGACCTTGCGACAACACAGCGTCGGCCGCGTTGATGAAAGGCTGAATCAGTTCCATCTTCATGGTGACTAGACCCCCGAGTTGGCCGCTGCTGCAACCGCGCCGTCTTCTCCAAGAACGTACTTGATGACTTCGTACAGCACTTCCGGCTTCACCGGCTTTTGCACGAAATGGCGCGCCCCGCGCTGCAATGCGGCCACAATGTTTTCCTGGTATCCAACGGATGACACCATGACGACGCGGGCTTCAGGATGTGCCTGGACGATTTTTTCCGCGGCTTCAATGCCCTCCATCTGCGGCATGGTGATATCCATGAGCACGATGTCAGGTTGCGTGCGGTCGTACTCGCTGATGGCGGTTAAGCCATCACCAGCCTCAGCCGCCACTTGCCCGCCAAAGCTTTCGATCATGCGGGCGAGATTCTTGCGCGCGAACACGGAATCGTCCACGATCAAGTAGCGGACCGACTGTCCGTCTTTGCTACGTTTTACTGCTGCGAACTGTTCCATAACAACCTCCTCGATCAAATTGCTGCAAATTCGTCTTAACGTACGGCGCGAAGCGCTTTTCCCGCACCGGAAATTTCTCCGCGGCCGCAAAGCGCCTGCAGAGTGGCGGAAAGTACATCCAAAGCAACAACGCGCGTTGCGTAGCCGCGTTCGATGGCAGCTTTCGGCATGCCGAAGACCACGCAGGATTCTTCGCTTTGCGCGATGGTCATACCGCCGGCTTTTTTTACCTCACCCAAGCCTTGTGCGCCGTCGTCGCCCATGCCTGTCATCAGCACCGCGATTGCCTGCGACCCGAATTCCTCGGCCACGCTATTGAACAAAACATCTACGCTGGGCCGATGTCCATTGACTCGCGCGTCGTCGCTCAGCACGATGATGTCGCCCATCGGCAGACGCTTGACTCGGATGTGCCGACTTCCGGGACAGATCAGCACGCGTCCGGCTTGCAACACGTCGCCCGATTGTGCTTCTTTCACGCGCAGCGAACTCAGCTCGTCGAGGCGGCGCGCAAACATATCGGTAAAGCCTTCCGGCATGTGTTGCACTACCACGATCGCGCCGGGAAAGTCCGCGGGAAGTTGGGCCAGCAGAAACTCAAGAGCTTGCGGACCTCCGGTGGAAATTCCGATCGCCACCAGTTTGCTGGGAGCCGCCTTCACCGCGGAGCTTTTTTCCGGCGCGGGCGTTCGCCGCAAAATTCCCGGACGGACCACCTTGCAACTGGCGGCCGCGTGAATTTTGGCGATCAACTCCGTTGCGGTTTCAACCATGTGCGCCGAAGCGTCCCGCGGTTTGGTGACGAAATCGAATGCGCCCAGACCCAACGCTTTCAGGGTGACGGAAGCGCCATCGGTGCTGTGCGAGCTGACCACGATCACTGGTAGAGGATGCGAACGCATGATCTCTTTCAAAGTATCGATGCCGTTCATGCCGGGCATTTCCAGATCGAGCGTGACCACGTTCGGTTGCAGCTCTTCAATCTTTTTCAGGCAGAAGTTTCCGTCCATCGCCGTCCCGACTACCTCGATGGTTGGGTCGGCTTCGAGGATCTGGGGTATGAGTTTTCGCATGAGGGCGGAATCATCCACCACCAGGACGCGTATTTTCATGCCGGGATTCATGCCTGTCCTCCCGCGGCGCCCAAGGCCAATCGGGCGCGATCAGCATGGTTCAGCAGGAGTCCGCAACGGGCAACGCCTGAGGTTTCAGGGCGAGTGCGCGCTACGTGTTCCACGACTGCGAGCAGATTCAAGATCAGAACAACTTTTCCATCGCCAAGAATGGAAGCGCCATTCACCAGATCGGTGGAAAAAGTGTGATCGTCCAAAGCCTTGATGACCAGTTCTTCTTCGCCCTCAAGAGCGTCGACGGCCAAACCGTATTGTTTTTCGCCGACGGTAATTACCAGGATGAAGAGCTTGCGCGACTCGCGGTCTGCATCGAGGGGCGCGCGTCCGAGGCGCAGAAGAGGAAGTATCTGATTCCGCAACTGCAGCACTTCGTAGTTGTCGACCTGATGCACGTCGGATTCGAAGGTGCGGGCAATCTGGCTGACCGCGTTCAGCGGGATGGCGTACAAGCGCTGCTCCACCCAGAACATGAGAGCCTTGATGATGGCGAGCGTAAGCGGCAGCTTCAGGCGGAATGTTGTGCCCTGGCCTACGCGAGTCTCCACGTGAATGGTGGCCTTGAGTCGTTGGAGCACGCTCTGCACCACGTCCATGCCGACGCCGCGTCCTGAAACTTCCGTGACTTGCTCGGCGGTGCTGAAGCCGGGCCGGAAGATGAAATCCAGCGATTCGGCTTCACTCAAACGCTGGGCTTCTTCGGTTGTGAGCATTCCCAACTCGATGGCTTTGCTGCGGATCTTCTGTGCATCGATGCCGCGCCCATCGTCGCTGATCTCGACCACCACCTGATTGCCCTGGTGATAGGCATTCAGGCGAATCTTTCCACGTGGTGACTTGCCCTGAGTGCGGCGTTGTTCGGCCGGTTCGATGCCGTGGCTGACGGCGTTTCGTACCAGGTGCGTGAGCGGTTCGGCGATGGCATCGAGGATGCCTTTATCCAAATCGGTTTCCTGGCCGCTCAGTTCGAGATCTACTTCGCGGCCGCACTGGCGCGCCACATCGCGAACGATGCGTGGGAAGCGCCGGAACAACTGCTCGACCGGCACCATGCGAATCTTCATCACCGAGCGTTGCAGATCGTTCAACACTCTCGCTTGAAACGCCATGGCATCGGCAAACTTGCCGCGCAACGCTTCCTTGGGATAAAGCTTGCCGAACTCAGTGAGAGCCTGCTGCAGCATCGACTTGCCGATGATGAGTTCGCCCACCAGATTGAGCACGTTGTCGATGCGACCGGCCTCGACGCGGAGAATGTTTTCCGTTAGAGCTTGCGGCAGGCTTGGTTCCGTTGCCGGAGGTTGAGGTTCGAGCGTACTTGCTGAAGGCAAGTTTCCCGAAGGAGCAGTCGAGGCGGCAGTCTCCGCAATTGCAGGCGTGGGCAGTGCAGGCTGCTCTGCCGTCTTGGCGGAAACTTTTTCCGGTGATGCGGCCTGGATCAGAGTCACCGTGGTTTCGCCCGTGATGGTTGGGATGTGGCACTTGGCGGCGATCTGCGCTTCGGTCAGCAGGGTGGCAAAGATGAACTCGACGTGTCTTGAGGCGGCGGGGGACTTTGCGTCCGGGCGCACAACCAGCACCTCGCCGACTTCGCGAATGGCATTCTGAATGAGTTGCCGCGCGGCGATCGGCATGGTGCAGAGAGGATCAATTTTCGCCACGATGTCGTAGATGCCCATGCCGGCAGCTTGCGCCTGGGCCATGCTTCGCTTTTCTTCGTCAGTCCAGTCTTTGTCGGCTCGCGGAGCGGACGCTGCAGATTTTTTCTTGCGTGTCTTCTTGGCTGCCGGAGCGGCAGTCAGTTCGTTGATTTTTTTCCGCAGGTTTTCCGTGGCGGGCATCGGGCCTCCGCCATGGTAGGCCGCGAGCATCTCCGCAAACACGTCTGCGGCCATCAAAGCGATTTCTGCGAGCGCTCCGTGAGAAGCGGCGCTTTCGAGCGTGAGGGCATCTTCGAAGGAGTGCGCTAGCTCACTCAGTTCGCGCAGTCCGCAAGCTGCCGAGTCGCCCTTGAGCGTGTGTACCGTCCGCCGGATCGAACGCACAATCTCTTCATCGCCGGGAGTTTTCTCCAACTTGAGAGATTCTTCGTTCAACGCCTGCAGCAATTCCTGCGAGGTCTCGAAGAAGAGTTCCCGCAGTTCGGCTCCGCGCTCATCGGGAGGAATCGTCACTCGCGCACCTCAAGCCGCTCATAAGCCGTTCCGCTATCGCGATGCACCATGTGGAATTTTTCCGTGAGGCCCAGCAGGCTTTCCGCGTGGCCGACAAACAGGTAGCCGCCCGGGTTCAGGCAGCGGTAGAACTTTTCGATGAGCCGTTTCTGTTCTGCTTCATCGAAATACATCATCACATTCCGGCAGAAGATCACGTCATTGCGTTGCGGAAGGTATTCCGTCTTCAGATTGTGGAAGTCGAAGTGAACCATTTCTTTCAGCGCTTTTTTGATCGCATAGCGATCGCCAACCTTATCGAAGTAGCGCAGGCGAAAGCTGTAGTCGACGGTTGACATCTGATGCTCGTTGTAAAAACCTTCCTGCCCGGTGCGCAGTACGGAATAGCTGATGTCGCTGGCTAAGATCTCCACGCGCCAGGGTGGAGGGATCAAGGGCTTGGGCAGCGTCATCTCCACGGGTAGCGGATTGCGCAGGTAGTAGTAGGCCAGCGCGTCGACCGCCATCATGCCCAGCGTGTATGCCTCCTGCCCAGTGGAGCAGCCCGCGCTCCATATCCGCACGGAATATTCCCGGTGCGCCTGCTTGCGTTTCAGCAAGTCTTCCAGAACGTACTTTTGAAACAAATCCAACTGCGCCTTGTGGCGGAAGAAGCTGGTTTCGTTGACGGTGAGATTCTCGACCAGCTTGGCCAGTTCGGCCTTGCCGTCCTGGCTGATCAACAGCCGGTAATACGCGTAGAAAGAATCGGCGCGGCATTCTTTGAGCCGCCGCAGCAGACGGTCCTGCAAGAAATGCGTGCGGCGCTCGTCGAAGTGCATACCGCACTCCTGATAGACCAGCGCCTGCAACAGCCGCAGTTCCGCATCCGTCAAGATAGGAGCCGGTGCCGCTCCAGATGTACTCATGCTTTCTCTCGTTCTCCGCGCTCGGTTTTCAAAACTTGTTCGTCGTTTCAGCCGTATTCACGGCTGAGGCTAGCGCGCCGAAGCTCCCCGAGCATCCGCTTTGGCAGTTTTGCCTTCTGCGCTTCCGTTGGTTTGCAACAAGCTGGCCGGAGCCAGCAGCCGGGTCATGTCGAGCAATACGATCAGGCGGCCTCGAACTTTGCCCAATCCCGTGACGCAGTTCAACCCGCCTTCCTGAAATGCGGCCGGCGGAGGCTCGACGTCCGCGGCTGCGATCTTTAATACTTCGGTGGCAGAGTCCACAATCAATCCCGCGAGCTTGCCAGAATGCTCGACCACAAGAATCCGATTCTGTTTTTTCAGCGTGGCCAGCTTGTCGCCAAAGCGCTTGCGCAGGTCCATCACCGAAACGATCTTGCCCCGCAGATTGATTACGCCTTCCAGATAATCGGGCGCATCGGGAACGACCGTGATCTCGGGCACGCGCACGATCTCGTGCAGCGAAGTGATGGGGACGCCGTAGGTTTCGCGCCCTACGCGGAAGCCGACGATATGGAGTTCGCGGTTCATGATTGTTGTGAGTACCTAGTACCTGGTAGCCAGTAAAAACAACTTCACTCAGTACTCGGTACTCGCTACTATTTTGCTGCTGCTGCGCGGGCGTGTTGCGAGTTCTCTGTCACGCGCCGTGAAGCTTCTTCCAGGGTGAAGCGGTCCATGAAGTCGAGCAGGCCGCGTGACATCTTCGACATCTGCTCGGCAGACGCCGCCAGTTCGGTTGAGCCGGAGGTTGACTGCTGCACCAGTTCGCGCATGCGCTCCATGGCTTTGACCACGGCGTGAGCGCCTGAAGCCTGTTCTTCTACTGCCGAGTTGATTTCGTGTGTAATTTCGTTCAGGCGCGTGGTAGCACGCGCGATTTGTGACGAGCCATGCGATTGCTCGTTGGTGGCAGCGCCGATTTCCTGGGCGAACTTGTAGACTTCGGTGACCACGTTCGAAATCTTGCGCAGCGCTGAATTCAATTCGCCGCCGAGATCGAGGCCTTCGTTCACGATTCCGGTGGAGCGGTCCATATTTTCGACAGCCTTGCGCGCTTCCTTCTGAATGCTCTGGATGAGTTCGGAAATTTCCTTGGTGGATTGCGCCGACTTTTCCGCGAGCTTGCGGACTTCGTCGGCAACGACTGCAAAGCCGAGGCCGTGCTCGCCGGCGCGAGCCGCTTCGATAGCCGCATTCAGCGCCAGAAGATTAGTCTGCTCCGCGAGATCGTCGATGACTTCGATGATCTTGCCGATATCGTCGGCGCGCTGGCCGAGGGCTCCGATGATTTCTCCCGAGGACGTGATGGTGGCGTTGATGCGGTTGAGGCCGTCGGTGGCCTTTTCCATGGTGGTGATGCCGCTGTGAACTTCTTCGCGCGAGCGGTTCGAAATATCGAGCAGCACCTTGGCGGTATCGGCGACGCGCTGGATGGAGGCGACCATCTGATCGATGGATGCGGAAGTCTCGCTTACGCTCGAAGCCTGCACCTGCGTGCTCTTCACCATGTTCTGCACGTTGACGCTCATCTCGTGCATGGTGCTGGTGACTTCGTCGATGGCGGAAGACGCTTGCAGGCCGACCTTGGCCGAATCGTCGGAGGCGTTGGCGACTTGTCCGCTGGCGCTAGCGACTTGCGATGAAGCGTCACGCACGCTGCGCACCAGGCGGCCGAGACCTTCAACCATCTTGGCGAAGGCGTTGCCTAATGTGTCCTGCGGCGAGCGCGGTTGGACTTGAACGGTGAGGTCGCCGCCGGCAATCGCTTCGGAAACGGCAGCCATTTCTTTGAGATAATTGACCATCTTGGAGAAGGTGCGCGCGAGTTCTCCGATTTCGTCCTCGCGTTTGACGTCGATGCTGTGCTCGAGATCGCCGGTGTCGCCAATCTGCCGCGAAACCTGCATCAGTTTGTTCAGCGGCTCGGTGATGGACTTAGCGGTGGTAATCGCGACCCAGATGCCGACGATCAGGGCAACCAGCGTACTGATGACAGAGAAGATGATGGTGATCGCACTTGCTGCCTCATCGGACTTGCGCCGGGCATCGACCAGCTTGCGGTTTTCGCCATCTGCCACATCGAGGGCTTCCGTGGAATTCTTTACCCACGAGGAAGCGTCCTTCTGGAGGTAGTAAATCTGCAATTCGGCCACGGTCGCGTTGCCTGAATCCACGTCTTTGCGTTTTTCGATCAGGGGCTGGGCGAATTCCTTGGCCCAGGCTTGTTCGAGTTGCCCGACTTTGTCGAGCGCGGCTTTTTCCTGATCGGAGTTGGAGAGCGATTTGCCGATTTGCAGTTTTTCGCCGAGCGTGCGCAGGCCCTCAGTCATGAGTTCGACTTCGCGCGTGTCACCGCTGAGCAGGTAGTTGCTGAGGTAGAGGCGATCCTGCATCATCTGGAAGCGCACCTGATTGGTGGCATCCGCTAACTCGAGCGAGGCTCGGGCAGCGTCCTTGGCGGCGTGCTCTCGTTGCACCGCCACCAGGTTCACGATGAACAGCACCACCACCATGCTGAGGATGATTCCGAAGTTTTTGTAGAGCCTTTTGCCGATCGTCATGCCGTTCCTCCGGCCGCTTTCCTATTGATGAGGTTCGAATTTGAAATTCACGATGCCTGAACTCTCTCCTGCTGCGGGCTCGAAGCGCCACTTCCTGACCGCGTCCAACGCGGCGGTTGCCAGCACCGGATGCCCGCCGACTACCTTCGCTTCTTTCACGCTGCCGTTCGGCGCCACCACCACTTGCACTTTCACCGTGCCGCTGAGATTCATCTTTCGCGCAAGTTCGGGATACACAGCCAGCACTTTGCTCTTAACTTGGCGAGTGATTTCGGTCTGCGCATCTTGCGCTTGCACCCGCACTACTCCAGATCCGGTCGCAATCGCCAACGTTGCCAGCAACACCCCCGTCCGACGTAAATACACAGTTCCTCCCTGGCAATAATCCTGGTGATGCCATCGGAGCAACGCCGTGGCCACCGCCCGCCTTTTGAAAAAACCAAGGTAATCTTGGGGATATGCATAAAAACAAAAGACTTAATCTGATCGACAAGGCGTTCCGTCAATCTGCCTCAGGATAAGCTTCGTCTCATTTGGATTGCCGGCGGAATCGAGTCTCACACTGAGATCACGTTGCGCTATTTTTCTCGCATTTGACACCTAAGGCACCTTTCCACCCATTTCGCTTGACTCAAAATGAGATGACGGGATAGTTTTCCATTAGATTCAATCACTTGTGAGAACCCTGAAGCCGCGTGCCGGAAGTTGGTGACGCTCTGAACATGGCCGGAGTCAACTCGACGCCGTTGCCGGAAGGCCGCGCCTTGCCCTATTCCGACGATGCCTTTCAGAACCTTCTTCTGAAGATCGCCGCCAAGGCGTCGGAACGCCCCAGCGCTGCGTCACTCATCCAGTTTTTCTGCCGCGCCACGCGCGAATTCTTCCACGCTAGCGGCGTCTATTTCTGGCGTCGTCATTCGGGGGACGAACTCGTCGGCGAACAGGCCGATGGCAAACTGGCCGAGCGCTTCATCGGAATCCGGCTGCTCCCGCAACAGAGCGCCAATACTGCCGAGGCCGTGCGCAAGCGCCGCACCATCGTTGTCGATGCGGAGCAGATGAGCCAGACCATCCCGGCTCTGCGGCAGTTTGAGGCGCGCTCGCTGATGGTCGCTCCCCTGGTGGTCTTCGATGAAGTGATCGGCGCGACGACTTTTCTACATGATTCCGAGGAAGGATTCTTTAGCGACGACCTGGCTGCCAAGGCCACTATTCTGGCCGGACAACTCGGCAGCCTGCTCGAAGCAACCCGGCTGGGCGAAGCTTCGCGCGAAGAACATCGGCGCACGGAAATCCTTGCCGAGGTTGCGAACGCGTTGCATGGCACTCCCGATGTAGCGGCTGTCATCGATGCCCTGGCGGACCGTCTGCGGGTGTTGTTGCGGACGCGTTTAGTTTCAGTTCTTCTGCGCCGTGAGGGACCCTTCGAATTGCGTGGCGTCTCCGCCGACAGCGCGCAATTGGCGAACGCCTTTCGCGCTGGGCATGACCGGCAGACGATCCGCTTCGCCGCCGATATGGCGCAACGCGCGGTTGCCGCCGGCGAGGTCATCAGCATTTCTATCGGCGGCGAGTTGCATTCGCTCGGTACTATGGTCTCTCCGGGAATGCTGCTGGCTGCGCCCTTCCGCACTACCCACACGCAAGGCGCAATCCTCATCTATCCGCGCTCCGAGGGAGCCTTCACCGCGGAAGAGAAATCGCTGCTTTCGGCCATTGCCGGCTTCGGCGCGGTCGCCGTGGCTCACGCCGAACTTTGCGCCACCGCGCAAGGCCAGGCCCACGAATTGCATCAGTTGCTGGATATCTCATCGGAACTGAGTTCCAGCGGCGATCTCGAACATTTTCTGCAGGCGTTCGTAGTGCGCGCCGCTGATTTTCTCGGCTACGGCCGCTGCCTTATCGCTTTGCTTGAAGATGGCGTGTTCCGGGTTCGCTGTGCCGTCATTCGCGGCCATTCGCGGACTGTGGACACAATTTTCCCAGAGGGCATCGCCACCCGCGCCCTGCGTGAGAAGGAAGTATTCTGGTCCGACGATCTTACGCAACTCGCCGGCGTGAATCTCGAAGTGGTGGCACAACACCAAGCCAAGCAATTGCTGGCCGTGCCCCTGTTGGGCGCTGACGGAAAAGTGCTGGGCATGTTCGGCGTGCTCGATCGTCTGGACAACACTGGGATTTCGCAGCAGGATATTCGCCGCGCCCGCGCCCTCGCCGCCCAGGTGTCGGTGGTGCTTGAAGTAGCCCACAATCTGCACCAGTCGGAACGGCATCGCAAGCGCTCTGAGGCGCTTACGCAACTGGCACGCGAAATTGACGGCCTGCTCTCCTTGCCCGACTTCGCCGGCAAGTTTGTCGAACGTGCCGTCGCCTTAGCCGGAGCCCGTGCGGGCGCGCTGGCCCTGGTTCAGGACGGACGATTCCAGACGGTCACGCTGCATCCACCAACCGCCGTTGCACAGGATCGCGGCCTGCACCAGCGACTCACGCAGGCTTTTTCAGAATTCGCTGCGAAGCGCACTGAATCGATTATTGCGAGCTCTGCCGCCGAACTGCTGGGTGCGGAGCTGGCCTCGACATTGGGCTGGAGCGACTTGGTCGTGGTTCGGTTGCCCGGTCCCAATGGAGATCTCGCCGGTTTGCTCTGCCTTTCGGGACGCGACCGTCCGCTCGCCGTCGAAGATCGCGACCTGCTCGATGCCATTGCCGGGCACGCCGCCATGGCATTGGAAAATGCCCGCCTCTTTACTCGCATCGAACAATCGAACCGCCATTGGTTGGAAATCTTTGACGCCATTACCGACTTCATCGTCGTGCATGATGAGAATGACAAAGTTCTGCGCGTGAACCGCTCGCTGGCCGCGATGATTGGCGTGGCCCCCGGCGAATTGATCGGCGTGAACATGCGCGCTCTGCTGGCGCTGACCAGCGAACCCGCACTTTATTCCTGCCCTTTTTGCCGCGCCATGGGCGAGAACACTGACGAATTCGTTCATCCCGCGCTCGATCGCACTTACCTGGTTTCAACTTCGCGCGTGCATGGAGCTTCCAGCGAAAGCCTGCAAACTATTCACGTTCTCAAGGACATCACGGACCGCCGCGAGGCCGAGCGCCGCTACCGCGAATTGTTCGATAACATTCAGGAAGGATTATTTTTCAGCACGCCGGAAGGCCGCTTCATCGAAGTCAACGATGCCATGGTGGCGATGCTCGGCTATTCCAGCCGCGAAGAATTACTGCAGGTGGATATTCCAACGCAGATTTACTTCACTCCCGAAGAGCGTGACCGTCACGCGCAGGCGATGGAACAAGATGGACACATGCGTAATTTTGAGGCCACACTTCGCCGCAAGAACGGCCTTCCCATCTATGTGCTCATCAACGCTTTTGGCATGTACGACAATCTCGGCAAGTTGGTGCAGATCCGCGGCCTGATGCTCGATGTCACCGGCATTCACACCTATCAATCGGAGCTGCACCGCGAGCGCGACTTCTCCGGGAAAATTCTCAGCAATACGCAGAGCTTCATTGTCGTCGCCGACACGGCTGGCCTGATCAGCTATGCCAACCGCCGCTGGTTCGAGGCGGGATTCGAGCAGCGCGAACTGCTGGGACGTCCGCTGTTGGAGTTGGCTGCTCCAGGCTACGTTCGCCCGCTGGCGGATGCGCTTCAGGCTGTCATGCGCGGCGGACAAGTCGACAATCTGGAATTGCAGATCATGCGGGGCAATGGAAACGCAGGCCAGTTCTCCGTGAACCTCAGCCCCATGCGCGACGAGCAGAGCAACATCAACAGCATCGTCGTGGTAATGACCGACATTACAGACTCCTCGGAACTGCGCGACAAGCTGGTTCACGCCGAGAAGATGGCCGCCGTTGGACAGCTGGTTTCTGGTGTGGCCCACGAAGTAAATAATCCCCTGACGGCGATTCTCGGTTTCGCCGATCTGCTCATGGACAATCCCGAGATTCCGGAATCCGCGCGGAAAGATCTGCGCGTAATTCTGCAGGAAGCCCAGCGCACCAAGCAGATCGTGCAGAACCTGCTCAGCTTCGCGCGCCAGATGCCGCCGCAGCGCAACGCTGTGCAGCTTAATCTCATTCTGCGCCGCACCATTCAGTTGCGCTCTTACGATTTCAATAGTCACGGCGTCGAAATCATCGAGCACCTCGACGAGGGCTTGCCCGATGTGATCGGCGATGCTCATCAACTGCAGCAGGTTTTTCTCAACATCCTGAACAACGCCTACGACGCTGTGCATGAAGTCGGCCGTCCAGCACGCATCGAGATCATGACCACCAAGTCCGGCGATGGCGTCGAAGCTTCTTTCCGCGACAACGGTTATGGCATTTCACATCCCGATCGAATTTTTGATCCCTTCTTCACCACCAAAGATATCGGCAAGGGAACCGGCCTCGGCCTCAGCATCTGCTATGGCATCGTGAAGGAGCACGGAGGCGAGATTCTTTGCCACAACAACACTGATGGCGACGGAGCCACCTTCATCGTCCGCTTTCCCGCAGCGCCCCACACCGCCTCACTGAGTGTGGCGGCAGGAGTGATACAAAAATGACAACGCAAGCCATTCAACAAGCTCTCCACCCCGTTCTGCTCATCGAAGACGAGCCTTCCATCATGGCTTTGGTGAGCGCCACGCTTGAGCGCAACGGCTACCAGGTCGTCTGCGTCGAGAGCGGCGCCGATGCCCTGCGCCTGCTCGAAAAAGGCCAATATCTCGGCGTCGTCTCAGACATGCGCACGCCCGGCGGCGTCGATGGCGCTCAGGTGCACACCTGGATTTCGGCGAACCGTCC
>Ga0182024_10006744_pt1 | contig 25072 bp, 17 predicted proteins | sample P32metaG_FD_120480 | JGI IMG/M metagenome (GOLD analysis project Ga0182024, IMG submission 120480) | Permafrost microbial communities from Stordalen Mire, Sweden - P3-2 metaG (Illumina Assembly) | ecosystem: Environmental > Terrestrial > Soil > Wetlands > Permafrost | place: Sweden: Stordalen...
GACACCGAGATTAAGGTCACCCCGCAGATTGCGGCCGAGCACGGCCTCACACCTGAAGAATACGCGCGCACGCAGAAAATTTTGGGGCGCAATCCCTCGTTTACGGAGGTGGGAATTTTCAGCGTGATGTGGAGCGAGCACTGCTCGTACAAATCGTCGCGCGTGCATCTGAAGCGATTGCCGACGCGCGGGACGCATGTGGTGCAGGGGCCGGGGGAAAACGCCGGGGTGGTGGATATCGGCGACGGGATGGTGGCGGTTTTTAAGATTGAATCGCACAACCATCCGAGTTTTGTGGAGCCGTTTCAGGGCGCGGCTACCGGAGTGGGCGGGATTTTGCGGGATATTTTTACGATGGGGGCGCGGCCGATTGCGGTGATGGATTCGCTGCGGTTTGGGCCGGTCACTTCAGGGGTTAAAACCCCTGAAGTAAGTGGGGCGCTCGCGGCGGGGCTGAAGCCCCGCCCTTCCGCGGCAGCCCACAGGGCCAACGGCGGCGCGGCGATGACGACCAGCCCTTTCAATGGGGACTCGCAGGATGTGACGGCGGAGGAGATTGCGCGGAACCGGCATATTCTGGATGGAGTGATACGCGGGATTGGATTTTATGGAAATTGTTTTGGAGTGCCGACGGTGGGCGGCGAGGTTGTGTTTGAGCCGTGCTATTCGAATAATCCTTTGGTGAACGCGCTGGCGCTGGGAATTTGCCGGCGCGAGGAATTATTTTTTGCGAAGGCGCGCGGCGCGGGGAATCCGGTGATTTACGTGGGCGCGAAAACGGGGCGCGACGGAATTCACGGGGCTTCGCTGCTGGCTTCGGCGGAATTCAGCGAGGAATCGCAGCAGAAACGGCCGAACGTGCAGATGGGCGACCCGTTCATGGAGAAGCTGCTGCTGGAAGCGTGCCTGGAAGCGATGCGCACGGGCGCGGTGGTGGCGATTCAGGATATGGGCGCGGCGGGGTTGACTAGTTCGAGTTCGGAAATGGCTTCGCGCGGCGGTCTGGGGATTGAGATTGACCTGGCGCGTGTGCCGCAGCGCGAGACGGGGATGACGCCGTACGAAATCATGCTGAGCGAATCGCAGGAGCGCATGCTTCTGGTGGCGGAGCGCGGACGGGAGCGCGAAGTTTTTGATGTGTTCCACAAATGGGGATTGGACGCGGTGGAGATTGGGCGCGTGACGGAAGATGGGATTTTGCGCGTGTTGAATCATGGTGAGGTGGCGGCTGCGATTCCGGCGCACGCGATTGCGGAAGAAGGGCCGCGGTACGAGCGTCCGATTGCGGCGCCGGATGCGAAGGCTGTTGAGACTGGCGCGGCGGCTGATGCGGCGGCGGTGCGCGTGCCTTTGGCCGCGGCTGGTGCGGATTTGACTGCAAAAAATTTTTCGCGCTTGCTGGCTTCGCCGACGATTGCTTCGAAGCATTGGATCACCGAGCAGTACGATTCGATGGTGCAGACGAACACGACGTTTGGTCCCGGGGCGGGGGACGCGGCGGTGCTGCGGCTGAAGGAATCGAAACGCGCTTTGGCGCTGGCGACGGATGGGAACGGGCGCTGGGGATTTCTCGCGCCGCGATTGGGCGCGATGCATGCGGTGGCGGAAGCGGCGCGGAACGTGGCTTGCAGCGGAGCGCGGCCGATTGCGGCGACGAATTGCCTGAATTTCGGGAATCCGGAAAAACCGGAAGTGATGTGGCAGTTCAGCGAAGCGATTGATGGGATCGCGGAGGCTTGCCGCGTGTTGGAGACGCCGATCACCGGCGGGAACGTTAGTTTTTATAATGAGACTTTGGGGAAGGCGATTTATCCGACGCCGGTTTTGGGAGTGCTGGGGCTGATGGAGGATGCGGAGTGCGCGTTGGGTGCAGTATTTCGGAATGAGAGCGATGTGATCGTGTTGCTGGATGGCGCCGCGGCAGATGGCGGCGTTAAGGCTGGCGCTGCGAACGCTCGCGAGCTGGCTTCGAGCGAATATGCGAAGACGATTCATGGGATTGTGGCGGGGGAACCACCGGCGATTGATCTGGCGGCGGAGAAACGACTGATTGATTGTTTAGTGGCGCTGGCTGGCGAGCGCGCGGTGATTTCGGCGCACGATATTAGTGATGGCGGGTTGGCGGTTTCGGTGGCGGAGGCGTGTTTTGGGCGCGATGGGCTCGCTGCGGAGATTTCGATTGATGCGGCGAGCGCGGAAGATTTTGCGGAGGCTGCGCTATTTGGCGAGCGTGGGGCGCGGGCGGTGGTTTCTGTTGCGCCCGCTTCGCTTGCCCGGGTGAACGCGATTGCGGCACAATACCACGTCGGTGCGCAGCGTATCGGTACAGTCACTCGCGGTGAATTCCGCATCCAATATGAGGGCGCGGCTGTGATACAAGGCAGTGTCGAATCGTTCCGGCGGGTGTGGGGCGAATCGCTGCCAAAGGCCATCGAAAACGCGTGACGAAAATTATTCAACTCGGCGACGATCATTTTCACGACCATTGCGGCGTTTTCGGGATATTTGGGCATCCGGAAGCGGCGAAGATGGCTTATTTGGGGCTTTACGCTTTGCAGCACCGCGGGCAGGAATCGGCGGGGATCGCTTCGACCGACGGCGCGCAGGTACACGTGCACAAGTCGCTGGGGCTGGTGCAGGAAATTTTCACGCCGGAGGTGATCGCGCGGCTGCCGGGGGACGCTTCGATCGGGCACACGCGGTATTCGACGGCGGGCGACAACACGCTGATGAACGCGCAGCCGGTAGTGATTGACTGCAACAAGGGCAAGATCGCGCTGGGACATAACGGAAACCTAACGAACGCGATTGAGTTGCGCAAGAAGCTGGAACATCGCGGGTCCATTTTTCAGACGACCAGCGACACCGAAGTGATCGTGCATTTGATCGCACGGAGCGCGGCGCGAAATCTGACGGGCGCGATCGCGGACGCGCTGAACCAGGTGGAGGGCGCGTATTCGCTGCTGCTGCTGACGCGCGATGAGATTTACGCGATTCGCGATCCGCGGGGATTCCGGCCGCTGTGTTTGGGAAGGCTGGATGGCGCGTGGGTGGCGGCTTCGGAAACTTGCGCGCTGGATTTGATTGATGCGGAATACGTGCGCGACGTGGAGCCGGGAGAAATGGTGCGGATTTCGCGCAGCGGAGTGGAGTCGTTTCATTTCGCGCCGGAGAAACCGCTGCAGCAGTGCGTTTTCGAACACGTTTATTTCTCGCGGCCGGACAGCCTGGTGTTTGGAATGCCGGTGAACCGCACGCGCGAGCGGCTGGGGCGTTTGCTGGCGAAAGAACATCCGGTGGAAGCGGATATTGTGACGCCGGTGCCGGATTCGGGAGTTCCGGCGGCGGTTGGATATTCGGCGGATTCGGGAATCCCGTTTCGCATGGCGCTGATTCGCAACCATTATATTGGCCGCACATTTATCGAGCCGAGCCAGGCGATCCGCGATTTTGGAGTGAAGCTAAAGTTGAATCCCGTGCGTCGAATGCTGGAGGGGCAACGCGTGGTGCTGGTGGATGATTCGATTGTGCGCGGGACGACCAGCCGAAAGATCGTGCGGCTGGTGCGCGACGCGGGCGCGACGGAAGTTCACGTGCGGATCAGCTGCCCGCCGACGATTTCGCCGTGCTACTACGGAGTGGATACGCCGCGCCGCGAGGAATTGATCGCGGCGAATTATTCGGTGGAAGAGATACGGAAATACCTGGGCGCGGATTCGCTGGGATATGTATCGCTTGAGGGATTGCGGCTGGCGATGGAGGATACGGACGACGCCAACCACAAGTTCTGCACATCGTGCTACACCGGCAGCTATCCGACGGAGCTGGTGCAATTGGAAGTGGAGGCTCATCGTGAAGGCTGACGTGGAAGAAGCCGTGGCCGCGGACCGGGAACGGCTGGAAAGAGCTCGGGAGGAGCACCACGCGCACGCCACCGCGAGCGATAAGGTGTGGCGCGAGGTGGTTTCGTGGTTTTGGGTGATCGTGGCGTTCCTGTTTATCGAGGGGACGCTGGTGCAGGCGCGGGTGATTCCGAGCGGGTCAATGGAAAACACGGTGCTGATCGGGGATCACTTGATTGTGAGCCGGTTCGGGTACGATGCGGGCGTTCCGTTCACGCCTTGGCATGTGCCGCTGTGGCGCGGGCCGAAGCGGCAGCAGATTACGGTGTTTCGCGCGCCGCTGGCCGATCAGGGATTCCCGGATTTCATCAAGCGCTGCATCGGAGTGCCGGGCGACCACATAAAAATCGTTGAGGGGAAAGTGTATGTGAATGGGGCGCTGCTCAACGAGCCTTACGCTATTCACAATCCCAATGCCAGCGATTCGCCGGTGGAAAATTTCCCGGCGAGAACCAGCGACATGGCGTTCGCGGACAATCCCGAATGGCGGACGGAGCTCACGAAACAAGTGCAGAACGGCGAACTGGTGGTGCCCCCGAACGAATATTTCATGATGGGCGATAACCGCGACAATTCGAACGACGGGCGCTACTGGGGATTTGTGCCGCGGGAAAATATTATCGGGACGCCGGTATTGATTTATATGTCGATCGAGGCGCCGGAGGACGTGTGGGAACCGGGGCACGTGGGCGAGCGTTTCGCGACGTATTTGAATGCCGTGATTCATCCCGGAGAGATTCGCTGGAAGCGGCTGTTCCACATATTCTAGTTCGCAGGCAGATTCAGGCTTCAGGGACCTAGTTCGCCTCCTTCAGAAAGCAGAAACCAACCATGCGCTATGCCGATGCCGGAGTAAATATTGCGGTGGCCGATGAAGCCAAGCGGCGCATTGCGGCCATGGCGCGGAAAACATTTACGCGCGGGGTGCTGGCGCCGATCGGTGGATTCGGCGCGCTTTTTCAGCTGGATCGCAAGCGCTGGCGCGAGCCGATACTGGTATCGAGCGCGGATGGTGTGGGGACGAAGCTGAAAATCGCATTTGCCACGGGAATTCATTCGACGGTGGGCGCGGATATTTTGAATCACTGCATCAACGACATTCTGACGCAGGGCGCGCAGCCGCTATTTTTTCTGGATTACCTGGCGATGGGAAAGATAGATGCGCGCGTGGTGGAGCAGGTGATCGAAGGCATGAGCCGCGCGGCGCGGCACGCGGGCTGCGCATTGATCGGCGGAGAGACGGCGGAAATGCCGGATTTCTATCCGGCGGGCGAATACGATTTGGCGGGATTCATCGTCGGAGCTGTAGAGCAAAAAATGCAGCTCGATCCGCGGCGGGTGCGTCCGGGAGATGCGTTGCTGGCGCTGCCTTCGAGCGGATTGCACACGAATGGATATTCGCTGGCGCGGAAATTGGTGTTTGGAGTTGCGAAGCTCAGCCCGAACACGTACGTGGCCGAGGTGAGCAACAAGATCGGGCCGGAACTTCTGAAGCCGCACCGGGCTTATTGGCCGCTGCTGAAAAGTATTTTGGCGCGCGGGTGGGTGACTACCATGGCGCATATTACCGGCGGCGGAATTACCGGGAACTTGCCGCGGGCTTTGCCGGCGAACGTGCAGGCGGTGATTGATTTGGGTTCGTGGCCGGTATTGCCGATTTTTCGTTACCTGGCGCGATTGGGTGCGATTGAGCGCGATGAGTTGCTGCGGACTTTCAATCTGGGCGTGGGAATGATTTTGGTGGTGCCGGCTAAGCACGTGTCGCGCGTGGAGGCGGAATTGAAGCGGCGGCGGGAGAAATTTTATTTGATTGGGAGAATCGAGCGGGCGGTGCGGGGGAGGCCGCGAGTGATTTATAGCGGGAAATTGGGGCTTTAGGGTCCGCGGCGGAGATTTTTTACCTCAGAGACGCAGAGAAAGGCAAAAGATTTAACACAGAGGGCACAGAGAAAAAGCGGAGGTGAATCGGAGAAGGCAGGAAGATTTACCGCAGAGTTCGCCGAGAAAACCCCGCGCTTTAGAAACCGAAGATTCTTCTCTTCCGCTTTATTGGTCGGGGTTGTCAATATCCACAGCGGCTTTCCAGGAGCCGTCGCTTTGCTTCTTCCAGACGACTACGTATTTGCCTTTCTCATCGCTTGTCTTGCCCTTCTTGTCGGCGGTGGCGAAATCGTATGTGCCGGTCTCATAGGCAATATCGCCGGAGCGCGCGACTTCGACGGTCGTGGTCTGAAAACTCAGGCCAGGGCCGGGCATCGCGAGCATCGGAGCCCAATTCTTGCGGATATTTTCTTTTCCTTTTGTAGCTGGGGCTTTGGGAGACATCTGCACCGCGTCGTCGGTATAAAAGGAGACGGCCTTGTCGAGGTCTTTCGCGACGGATGCCTGGCTCCATGCGGCGGACGCGACGCGGATGGCGGCTTCGTCGGCGGCGTGGGCTTGCTGCATTTCGCGCTGGTGTTCGGCTTGGCCATCTTTTTCGCCGGCGCGGAAGCAGGAGGTGGTGAGGAAGATTGCGAAGAGCGCGGCGAGCAGAATTGGACGTTTGCGCGGCATTGCGAACCCCTTGAGCGAATTTGGATCTTTGCGGAGGACACGATGCCTCGGTGCTGCGCTGGAGTCAAGTGATGCCTGGGGCGCGATTAGGAAAGGCAAAAGTTTTAACACAGAGGGCACAGAGGAAAGGCGGAGGAAAATCTGAGAAAGGAAACGGCGTGAACCGCAGAGACGCAGAGGGCGCAGAGAAAGGCGGGAGAGACCCTTCACCCGCTGGCGCGGGTTCAGGATGACGGCCGTGTGGGGGCGTCTGAGATCGCGACCGGGAAAAAGCGAAGAGAGATCCTTCGTCGCTGTGCTCCTCAGGATGACGGCACTGCGGGGCGGGTCTGAGACCCGCCCCTACAAGCTCGCCGAGTCGAAGTTTTGCCGGTTCGGGGAACTGTGCTAATTTCGGGCGGTCATGAAGAAACGGATTGGCGTGCTGCTATCGGGGCGCGGATCGAACTTCGATGCGCTGGCCGAGAGCGTCGAGGCGGGGCGCATTCCGGACGCGGAAATTGCGATTGTGGTGAGCAATCGCGAGGGTTCGGCGGGGATCGAGAAGGCGCGGCGGCACGGGATGGACGCACGGGTGATTCCGTCGAAGGGATTGGAGCGCGAAGCTTACGACAAGTTGGTGGTGGCGGCGCTGCAGGAGAAAAAAGTTGATCTCGTGTGCCTCGCCGGATATATGCGGCTGCTATCGCCGCATTTCGTCGCGGCGTTTCCCAACCGGATTTTGAATATTCATCCGTCGCTGCTGCCGGCGTTTCCGGGATTGGAATCGCAGCGGCAGGCGCTGGAGCATGGCGCGAAATTCTCGGGCTGCACGGTGCATTTCGTGGATGAAAATCTGGATGCGGGGCCGATTGTGCTGCAGGCGTGCGTGGCGATCGAGGATGGGGACACGCCGGAAACTTTGGCGGAGCGGATTTTGCGTGAGGAACATCGCATCTATACCGAAGCGGTGCGGATTGTGCTGGAGGGGCGTTACCGGATCGAAGGGCGGCGCGTGCTGTTGAATGCGCCGAAAGGGCTGGAGAGAAAATAGTGTCGTCCGCAAAATTCAAACCGGTTGAGGAGCAGCTCGCATACCTGAAAAAGGGCGTGGCGGAAATTATTCGCGAAGAGGAATTGAAAGCGAAGCTGGAGCAGGCGGTGAACACCGGCAAACCGCTGCGCGTTTATCTGGGCGTGGATCCCACGGCGCCGGACATTCATTTGGGGCACACGGTGGTGCTGCGGAAACTGAAACAATTTCAGGACATGGGGCACACGGCGATTTTTCTGATTGGGGATTTTTCGGCGATGATCGGGGATCCGACGGGGCAATCGGAAACGCGTCCGCCGCTGACGCGCGAACAAGTTGACGCGAACGCGAAAACATATCTTGCACAGGTCTACAAAATCCTCGACCGCGAAAAGACAGAGGTTCGGTACAACAGCGAGTGGCTCGGCAAAATGACCGCGACTGACGTGGTCAAGCTTTGTTCGCACTACTCTCTGGCGCGAATGCTGGAGCGCAAGGATTTCAGAACGCGGCTTGAGTCTGGGCGACTCTGGGAACGGCGAAAACAAGACCCGTACGGCCAGCTCGCCAATCAAAATATGCAAAGCAACCCTTCCACGCCGATAACTGTGAAAGCGTCCAAACCGGAATCTATAGCCGTGCACGAGCTTCTGTATCCGTTGTTGACGGCATACGACGCTGTGGCGCTGAAGTCGGATGTGGAATTAGGCGCGACCGAGCAGAAATTTAATTTGCTGGTGCATCGCGAAATTCAGCGCGAGTACGGTTTGCCGGGGCAAGTGATTTTGACGATGCCGATTCTGGTGGGCCTCGACGGCGAGCGGAAGATGTCGAAAAGCCTGGGGAATTACATCGGGATCACGGAGACGCCGGGCGAGATGTTCGGGAAATTGATGTCCATTTCGGATGAGCTGATGTGGTCTTACTACGAACTGCTGACGGATTTTGGATCGCCGGTGATTGTGCGGCTGCGCGAAGAGGTGAGCATGGGCGTGCTGCATCCGATGGACGCGAAAATGCAGATGGCGCATACGATCGTCGCGGGATTTCATGGGGAAGAGGCCGCGAAGGAAGCGGCGGACGAATTCCGGCTGGTGTACCGCGACCGCAAAGCGCCAACGGATATGCCGGAAATGAAATTGGCTTGGGGGAAGCGGCCGCTTTATTCGGTTTTGACGGAGGCGGGGTTGGCTTCGTCGCGGAGCGAGGCCGAGAGATTGATCAAGGCGGGGGCGGTGGAAGTGAATGGGACGATTGAGAAGGATGTGAAGCGGACGATTGTGATGAATCCGGGGGAGATGCTGGCTTTGCGGGTGGGGAAGAAGAAGTTTTTGCGGGTGGTGGGCGTGTAGGAGCCTGGATTTACGTGGGAAGGATTTAACACAGAGAACACAGAGAAAAACGGAGAACGCCGAGAAGGCGGGGATGCGGCTGCGCTGGTTTCGGACTATGTTTTACGCCGCCGGGCGCTCTGCGAAACGTTTTAAGCGGGCTAGCCAGGATTGGTCGCGCAGTTTGACGGCGCGTTGGGTGATTAGGCGGTCTAGGACTTTGCCTAGCTTGGTGGGCATTTGGTATTCGTCGCGCATGGTGAGTTTGGTGGCGCTTCCTTGAGGTTGCAGGTCCCAGCGTTGCATTCCGCGGACACCGTAGGAATCCTGAAATTGCCATTCCAGGTGATGTTCCCATTCGTAGGCGGTGACGACTACCGTGAGCGATACTTCATGACGTTGCAATTTTCCGGTGATGCGAACTTTTTGGCCTACGGAAAAGTCGGATGCGCCGCCTTGGACTTCGAAGTGGGCGTTCATTTCGGCGCCGTACCAGAGGGGCATGCGTTGGGGAACGAAGAAGACGAAGATTTCGTTGGGAGTTGTGGCGATTTCCGTGACGAGTTGGATGCGGGCCATTGCGGTTCGAACGTTATCTCATAATTTGCGGGGCGGGAGAGAATTTCTGGGTGGCGCGCGTGAGGCAAAAGATATAACACAGAGTGCACAGAGGAAAGGTGGAAGTAAATCGGACAATGCGGGACGATTTACCGCAGAGACGCAGAGCACGCAGAGAAAGGCCAAGGCGAGTCGGCGATGAGGCTGACGTTGTGGGAAGCTGGGGCGCAGCAAGCAGCGCCCCTACCGTAGGATTGGCGGGCTCGATCGGCCATCGGTGATGCGATGCAGAGAGATGGCGGTCTGAAGACCGCCGCTACAAATTCAATATCCAAGGAGCCGGCGGGACGCCCTTCGAGTCTGCCGCTGGCAGACTCTCAGGACGAGCCGGCGCTACGAAAACCGAAGAGAGATCCTTCGCTGCGCTCCCTTCGCAAAATCACTCGGGGCAGGCAGGATGACGAATCGAAAAACGAGTTGAGGCTTATGACACGAAAACCACAAATAACGCGGGTTTAGACTTCGACTAGGACGAGGGAGACGTCGTCGGTGGGAGGGCCTTCGCGCCATTCGGCTACGCTGTCGAGGATGCCTTTTTTCATTTCGTTGAAGGGCAGGCGGGAGGTTTCGCGGACGATTTTCTGCACGCCTTCGACGCCGAGCATTTCGCCGCGGGAATTGAAGACGTCGGTGATTCCGTCGGTATAGAGCACGACGCGGTCGCCGGCGTCGAGATCCACGTCGAGCGTGGCTTCAGCGTCCACGGCCTCCGGCAGAGCGCCCAAAACCATGCTGCGCGATTCGAGCAGGCGAGGCTCGGCGCCGTCGTGCGCGATCATTGCGGGAGGATGTCCGGCGCCGGCAAAAATCATGCGACGACCCGGACGGTCAATGCGGGCGGCGGCGACGGTGAAAAAGAAAACCGAACTGCCGATATTGTGCATGACGAAACGGTTGAGCTGACGGAGCATCGTGTCCAGCGCGGAGCCGGCGCGCAATTGCGTCATCATTTCGGTGTAAATGCGGTTGGCGACGAGCGCTGAGCCGATGCCGTGTCCGGAAACATCGCAGACGAGCAGATTCAAATAGTGATCGTCCAGCGAACTGACCAGACCGAAATCGCCTCCGATGGTGCGCACGGGATGATAGAAGGTTTCGACGCGCACGCCGCCCCACACCAGTGATTTCGGCGCGAGGCTTTGTTGGACGCGCGCGGCAAGCTTGAGATCTTCCTGAATTTCCTGGTGGCGCTCTTCGAGTTGCTTGTTCACCTCGCGCAATTCCTGTTCGGCGCGCTTCAGTTCGGAAATGTCGGTAAAGGTGACGATGGAAAACTGGCGTCCGTCCGGATCCTCCACCACGCGAGCGCTGATGATGACGGGCAAGCGCGAGCCATCCTTTCTGGGCAGCACGAATTCGAAGCGGTTGTGGCCGGCCTGAAGGCCCCTTTCACGTTGCGCAACGACAAAATCAGCTTCTTCCCTGGCATAGAGCTTGTATACGTCCCAGCCCACGATCTCGTTGCTGGTCATGCCGGTCATTTCCTTGAGATTGGAGTTCACGAAAATAATATTCTGGCAATCATCAGAGATGAGCACGCCTTCGTTGAGGCTTTCGAGAACGCCCTCGATTTGCTGAAGCCAATCCGGCTGTTCGACTTCCACCGACAGTCCCCTTTACAAGTAAGTTGCCCGTCCGCGTATCTTACCCAATTCGGGAGAAAACCGCTAAACGGCGAGCCGCATCTTTAGTAAGTAAGAACTGCCACATTTGATGCAATGAATTGGCGCCGGGGAGCGTAATAATGAGAGGAGAGAGTGCAGGCGATTTTTCCGCCCACGGAGAGCGCACGAGACCATGACAGCGACTGCTGCATCTACCGCGGCAACCGCCGCGAGATTACCAGGCCTGCCTCCCGGGCCAAAAGGCGCGCCGCTGCTGGGCCTGGCGCTGCACGTGCTGCGCGATCCACTGGCAACGCTGATGCGGGTGGCGCGGGAATATGGAGACATCGTTTGCATTCCGGTGTTCAGACATCACCGCATTTTGCTGAATCATCCGGACTTCATTGAGCAGGTATGCATCGTGCAGCACGCTAAATTTCACAAGAGCACGCTGACGAAAGATGTGACGCAACGGCTGCTGGGACAAGGGTTGCTGATCAGCGAAGGGGATTTCTGGCGGCGGCAAAGGCGGCTGGCGCAGCCTGCATTTCATCGAACGCGCATCGCCGAATACGGCATCACGATGGTGGAGTGCGCAAACACGCACATGCGCAGGTGGCATGACGGCGAGGTGCGCGACATCGCGCAGGAAATGATGGGGATGACGCTGGATATCGCGGTGCGCACGCTTTTTGGCACGACGTTGAGCGTGAAGGCGGAAGAAGTGGGCAAGTCGCTGGGATTCCTGATGCGCTACTCGATGCGCAAGGCGCGGTCGCCAATCAAGGTTCCGGAAAGCTGGCCGACACCGCGGAACCGCCGGGCGGAACGCGAGACGCAATTTTTAGATTCGCTGGTGTACGGGATCATCAAGGAAAGGCAGGCGGAGGGAAACACGAATCCTCACAACGATCTGCTGGCGCTGCTGATGGGCGCGATGGACGAAGACGGCACGCAGATGACGCCGAAACAATTGCGCGACGAGACGATGACGTTATTTATGGCCGGGCACGAGACAACGGCGCTGACGCTTTCGTGGACTTGGTATATGTTGAGCGAAAATCCCGCGGCTGAGGCGCGGTTGCACGAAGAATTGCAACGAGTGCTAGGCGGGCGCGCTCCGCAGGTTGCGGACCTGGAGCGATTGCCGTATTTGCGCGCGGTGGTGAGCGAGGTGCTGCGGCTGTATCCGGCGGCGTATATTTTGGCGCGGACTTCGATCGCGCCTTGCACGATCGGCGGGTACGATTTTCCGACGGATACGACGTTTATTATGGCGCAGTGGGTGATGCACCGTGACGCGCGGTATTTTGATGATCCGGAGGTGTTTCGTCCGGAGCGCTGGATGGATGGATTGGAGAACCGGCTGCCGGCGGGTGCTTATTTTCCGTTTGGGGATGGGCCGCGAAGGTGCATTGGGCAACGGTTCGCGCTGCTGGAATTGAGGATGGTGATCGCGACTGTGGCGCAGAAGTTTCGGTTCAAATTGGTGCCGGGGCATCGGGTGGTTCCGGATCCTTTGGTTACTTTGCGGGCGAAATATGGGATTCGGGTGAAGGTGCATTCCCGCGGCTGAGGAACGCGAAAGGTTTAACACAGAGGGCACGGAGAAAAGGCGGAGAAAAATCTGAGAAAGACGGAGAAAATCTACTGCAGAGGCGCAGAGTTCGCAGAGAAAACCGGGAGAGATCCTTCGGCCGGCTTGAAGCAAAGGCGCCGGCCTCCCTTCGCAACATCACTCAGGGCAGGCAGGATGACGATGCTCATCGCATCGTCACTTTACAAATTCTGGTTGCTCGCCTTTGTCCCAGGGATCGTAGGTTAGGGAGAAGCGGATGCGGTCTGGAATCGGCGGGTGGGAGTAGAACATGAACACCGTGACGGGACTGGGCGCGGGATCGGAGAGATCCACTTCGCCGAGAATCTGAAAGGCTTGCGCGGCCACCTGGCTGGAATCCGGAATCAGGCCGTGGGTGACTTCCAAGCCGTATTGATCCGCCTGATGTTCGAAGTGACGGCTGACGGCGCTCTGCACGGGGTTGGCGATAAAAGAGTAAACGGAAAGCAGGAGTAGCAACGCGGGGAGCGAGGCCCAATCGGCAACGCCGCGAATTCCCCAGGCAGTCCCGAATCGCCGCAACAGCCAGCCAATGGTACGGAAGCCAAGATAGAAGAGCACGAACAGAAATACGGCGGCGAAGAGCAGACCCTTCCAGATGTGATTGAGAACATAGTGTCCCGTCTCGTGTCCGGCGACGAGAACAATTTGCGGTGTGTTCATCTTGGCGATGGTGGTGTCCCACACGACGATGCGTTTTGACGCGCCAATGCCGGTGACGTAGGCATTCAGCTCCGTGGTTTTTTCTCCCGCACCCATCCAGAACATTCGCTCGGGAGGGATATTCACGCCGGCGCGCTGGACCATGGTTTCCAGGCTGGCGGTGAGCGCCGGGTCTTTTTGTTGGAGGGGTTCGAATTTATGGAACATGGGATCCACAATCAGGGGCTGAATAAAAACGAGAAGCACGACGATGGGCAGCGACACCAGCCAGAAATAAAACCACCAGCGGCGCGGACTGCTGCGAATGACGGCGTAAAGAATCGAAACGAGAATAATTCCTAGCAGGATCCCGAGGAATTGTCCCTTGGTCCAATCCCAGAACCAGGAGCCCCAACTCTGAATGCTGAGGCCGTATTTTCGCTCGACGGAATTTTCGTAGATGTCCGAAGGCAGGCCGAGAATGGCCATCGTCAAGATCAAGAGCGGCGCGAAGACCGCGGCTTGAATGAAACGATTGCGGGAAACGGATTCGGCCCAATCGCGAAATTGGGGCCCGAACCTCCAGGAGAGGATTACCCAGAGGACGAAGATGCCGTAGAAAAAGTCAATCCAGGCAAAACGTGCGTGGAAGCGGCCAAGGTCGCGCGCTTTGCGATAGAGGTCGGGCGGGAGCGTGTAGGCCGTTACTTTCTTTTCAGATGACTGTGGCGGCGTTACCAGAGCCGAGGCATCGGGAGTGCTGGCCTGAGGCTGCGAGGATTGTGGCGCAGAAACGGCGGCAGGCGCGGGGATGTCTGCTGGCTGCGCGGGCGTTCTGCCGAGAGCGAGAGGCGCGGCGTGCAGCGTTAGTAAGAGCAAAATCCAGAGTGCAGGAGATTTCATCACGACTCCGAATAGCTTGGCGGCGCACCCACTGGACCAAACTCGAACGGGGATTATGACTTGGCAGCCGTAGCGGTGCAAGGTCGTGTCAGCGGGGCCGCAGCCGCTGGTCGGACGGGCTGGCACACACACTAGGAACGGAGTTGCACACCTAAGGGGGAGTACAAAGTGTGGTGGGAGGGGGAGACGTTGGTACCTGCCGGGAAGTACAGGGTGCCTCTTAGGGCGCGGGACAGAACGCCAATTGCCACTGTCGCGAGCGGGCGGCTAGAATTGAAGTTTGGGAAACTGCCACCTGGGAGAAGCACGATGAAAATCGCACATTGGGGCCTTGGCGCTCTGTTGGTTATGCCGATGGGCATTGCGGTGGGGCAGGCGCAGTCCCCGTCACAGGACGCGCAGGCGCCCGCGCCAGCTCCGTCCGATTCCCTGGCTGCGGCTGCCAAGCAAGCGCGTGAAGCGAAGAAGGATCAGCCCAAGCCGGCGCGGGTGTGGGATGACGATAGCGTTCCTAAGTCCAACGCTGCAATCAGCGTGGTGGGTAAGACACCCGACGATAGCGATGGCGCCGCTGCTGCGCCGGGTGACGCGGCTAATGCCCCGACCGCGGCAAATGGTTCTGGGAGGGCTGGCGGCGCCGCAGTAGGAGCGGGCAATCGAAGAACGCTCGAAAGCGCGGTCGCGAATGCCAAGGAAAAATTGGCGACGATCAAGGTGGACCTGGATCTTCTGCAGCGGACCTACACGCTCGATTCGCAGATGTATTACATCAAGCCGGACTACGCGTCAGACACGGACGGCGCGGCCAAACTGAAAGACGAGCAGGACCAGATTACGGCGAAGCAGCAGGAAATGGACGAACTGCAAAAGAAAATCGACGACCTGAACGCCGAACTGTCCAAACTCCCGGCACCGGCTACCCCACCCAGCAGCGACAATTCAAATTAGGCTTCATTTGCGGCGCGGAATCTCAGGACGAATTGTTCTGCAGGACGATTCACGAAAGCAAGGCGAAAGCAAAGTCAAATCAGGCGGCGGGACGCCCTTCGACTCTGCCGCTGGCAGACTCTCAGGACGAGCCGGAGCTACGGCGTCTGTTGGTGTTCTGCGCCATTTCGGAACTGCACTACTACTAATAGTATATATTTTTCTTGACACACTAGCCGCCCCAGAGCAAAATTCAGCACGTTAACGCTGCGTTACGCGAGTGTTTCTGTTCGTGTTGCGTGGCGCTTGACGATTTTCCATTCCCCGGAAACGGCAGCACACTTTCACAGGCATTCACACGCAAATCGAGAGGGACGATGCTGAATTTGGCAGGTGGAACGGTGCAATGTTTGAATCCGGAATGCATCGCGCGGGGACGCTGGCTGCGCGTGCACGATGCGCCGCAGGAATGCTGCAACAACTGTGGCGCGCCACTGCACAGCGTGCCGCCGCCGCTGCCACCGCGGTTCCGGACGCGCGCGCGGCCAATGAGGAGTTACCGGCCGATGGGACGCGGGCGCTGAATTTTTTGCACGGCTGACCCGCTGGGTTGGGGCGCGCTACTGGAATTCAACTTAGCGGAATAACTGGTGAAGGCAAACGAAAAGGCCCGAGGCGACCCAGCCGCCTCGGGCTTTTTTTCGTTTCACAAGCGCTTCAGGTGTTTCTCAGAAGTACAGCTTCAGACCGAACTGGATCAGCCGCATGCCGCGATCGGAAATAACCTGAGCAAACGTGGGACTGAGATAACCGGAATTGTCCACGCGCAGGAACTGGACATGGTTGAAGGCGTTGAAAAATTCGGCGCGGAATTCAAGCGAAGTGTTCTCCTTGAGAGTGGTTCTCTTGGTGAGAGAAAGATCCCAATTGTTGATGCCGGGACCGCGCAAGTAATTGCGCGGCAAATCTCCGTAGCTAAACAGCGGAATGCCAGGTTGGTTGTTGGGATTGGCGCAGGTTGAGTCATCGTACGGGCAGGCATTACAAACAAGATTCGAGGGGTCAAACCAGAAATTACCGGTCTCGTTCCCGTCAGCGGTTCCATTGCACTGGCTATAGAACTGCTGCTGCGAATTTCTGGGCTGGTGAGTGAGGGGGACCGGACCGATGACGTTGGGACGATCCAAGTAGTTATCCTGCTGACTCGCGTTGGTATTAGCGTAAAGGTTGATCGGCTGACCGGCCTGAAATGTCACGATTCCATTGAGCTGCCACCCTTTGGCAACTTTTCCGAGCAGGACATTGTCTGTGTGCGCCGCGAAAGGCAACTCGTAAATGCCGCTGAAAACAAAGCGTTGCGGAGCGTCGAAGTCCGCGACGGCGCGGTCGAGGCGGTAATCGTATGGATCCGTGTAGCCGGAAGATCGGGAGCGGAAGCCGGAGGTCAGGTCAATCGTCTTCGCCCACGTATAGGCGGCGCGAAACGAAATACCGTGAGAAAAGCGCTGGTCCAAAGTGACCTGCAGCTGATCGCTGTCGGACAGACCGTTGCTGAAGTTTGTGAATAGCTGCTGAATCCCAGTTGGCAAGCCGGTGGGATCATAGGGATCGGATGGATTGATAAGACCGCCTTGACAGGCAGCCAGTGGCCGGGCGCATTCCGGATTTACGGGGGCATAGTTCAAGGCAGTCGCCGAATTCAGGTAAGTTTGAAGCTGATATTGCTCCGCAGTGACGGACGGGAAATTCGTTTCGCCGGTGGAGATGAGCTTGCGACCGAGACTGCCGACGTAGACGGCCTCCAGCATCATGTTGCTGGTCGCCTGCCACTGAAAACCGTAGTTGAAGTTTTCCGAGTATGGCGTGCGGAAGTGCGGGTCGGTCGTATAGGCATAGGGAATTGCGGGTACTTCGAAGGTTCCGACCTTTCCTGCCGAGGCAAAGGGGAACGGGTTCGTATAACCACTGGCGTTAAATGGGTCGGCGATGGGGTCCACACCGGGAGCAAAAGAAGTGGGAAGGATATTGGAGACGGCACCAAACGGCGGCTGGCCACCGAACTGCAGATTCAGCGCACCGTCTTCGATGTCGTAGAAAACACCGAATCCTCCGCGCATGACGAGCTTGGCGTTGCCGAGCATATCCCACGCGAAACCGAAGCGCGGGGCGAAGTTGTTCTTGTCGGGATAGACGAGGGCACGGTTGGGAGTGCCGGGATCGCCAGGATAAAGGATGTCCGGAGGGGCGTCGGGAAACACGGTGGATTGCGTGCCGGGAAAGAAGCCCAGAATATTGTTGTGAACGTCGTATTGGGGAACGTAATACTCGTAGCGAAGGCCGAGGTTCAAGGTAAGCCGAGGAAGCACCTTCCAAGTATCCTGCGCGTAAACGCCGAAGGAGCCGGTGCGAATGCCGTAGACGGCGTTCGAGAACTGGTAATAGTTATCCCAAAAGCCACCGACGAAGTCAGCCAAGGGATCATTCGTCCACGTAACACCGTAATTGTCAAAATCGAAGCTGCCGTTATTGTAGAAATCGTAGTTGAAGTTCTGCCAGACGTGAGTGAAATCGCCGCCGAACTTCCATTCGTGCCTTCCCCGGGTCCAGGTAAAGTTATCGGCAAGTTCGAAGGTGGTGCGGTTCAAATGAGTGGGTCCCTGGGGGGAGGGCCCGGCCGTGAAGCTGGACGCGTACATGATCGGAGGCGCAGTGCCTTTGGGGTCATCGGGATTCACATTGGTGAAGCCGAGCGCCGCTGGCGAAGTCGTAGTGGTGGGCACTCCTTGCAGCGTGGAGTAGCGATTGACAGCGACACGAAATTCGTTGAGTTTTCCAGCGGATAGAGTGTGCGTCCACGTAAAGGTGCCGATCTGAGTGCGGTTGGTATCTGTGAAACCAGAGCCGAGAGGCAAATCGCCGCCGGTGGAAGCGCCATTGATGATCTGGAATGGGTAGTTGTCTCGTTCGTCGTTGATCACATAGACGAAGGAGAGAGCATCGCGAGAGGTGGCGTTGTAATCGAAGTGCAGGATGCCCTGGTCGTTGTCTATGGCGGCGGTGGGCGACGAGACAAATTCATTGTTGGACAGGTTCGGCAGAGGAACGTAAGCATTAATGTAGTTCTGCATAATAGGATTAACCAGGTTGCCGCCGGGTCCGGTGCCGCCTTGACCAGGAGTGGACAAGTTATTGAACGGCACGTTGTTTGCGGTGTAGGGATTGACGAGTTGTTCGCCGCTTCCAAGCGTGCAATTGCCGCCAGCGTCATACTGGCTGCAGACCTCCGCGAAGTTGCCCGTCCTTTCGGCGGGGCTCAAGACCGTCAAGATCGGCGAGGTCTGGCCTTCGCGGCTGCGCCAACCCTGATAGGCAGCGAAGAAAAACATCTTGTCTTTCTTGATGGGACCGCCAATCGTGCCGCCAAAGACGTTGCGTTGGAACGCTTGCTTGGGCAGGCTCGATGGAAGGAAGTAGTCTCTGGCGTTCAAGTCGGTGTTGCGCAGAAATTCGAACGCGTCTCCGTGGAAAGCGTTGGTCCCCGATTTTGTAATCTGATTGACGATTCCACCGGAAGTGCGGCCGTATTCTGCGTCGTAGTTGTTGGTGAGAATCTTGAATTCCTCGACGGCGTCGGGATTCGGATTGACGACAACGTTGTTGCCGAGAAAATCGGTATTGTTCGCGCCGTCGAGCAAGAAAGTGAGGGACTCGGAACGCTGACCGCTGACGGAGAAAGGGTTGCCGGAGCCATCATCGGGATCTGGCGAGAACACGCCTGCCTGGAGCAGGCCGAGCTGCAAGGTATCGCGATCAGCTAGCGGAAGATCGTTAATCATGCGCTGATTCTCGACTTTTCCGAGAACGGCGCCGGTGGTGTCCACCTGGACGACGTTGGAGGTGACCTCGATGGTTTGAGTTTCCTGGCCGACTTTCAGCGCAACGTCGAGGCGGCCGTTTTGATTTAGTTCGAGGACGATGCCGCCCTGGATGAAGGTTGAAAAGCCGGGCTTGTCTACCGTCACGCTGTACTTGCCGACCTGGACCAAGTCGAAGAGATAGGTGCCGTCGGGGGCGGTGGTGGTGGTGCGGGCGATGCTGGTGCCGGTGTTGGTGAGGATCACCTTGGCGCCGGCGACGACGCCACCGGATTGATCGGTGACGGTGCCGCGGATTGAGGCACTGGTCTGGGCCCACGCCGAACCGCTGAGGACTGCGATGAAGCAAACGAAGAATACAGATTGCAGCAGCGCACGAAGAAATCTCACACCCCACCTCCGTTGTAAGGACACTTGCCCAGGACACGCGGCGCGTGGAGTGCTTGGGACCGTTCAGCTGGAAAAAATAAAAGGGCGACGGTTTCGCCCCGTAACTAACGACACATCCCCGGATTTCGCCCCAATCGCTGCAACTCACACAACCCCGATGCGGGAATCTATAGAACCGCGCGGCGTGGAAGTCAAGAAAGAAGCATTTATGGAAGGCATCAAAGTGATTGAAGTGAATGACTTGGAGTCAAATTTTGCGGAGAAGAAAGGGGGAGCGGCCGGTGGGGGTGCCGGCCGCTCATGGGCATTGGGGTGATGGAGGTGCAGACATTCGAGGCGCTTTGGAGAGCCCCGAACACAACTCAGTGTGCCTGTGGAGAGTGGCGGCGTCGATAGGCCGCTCGGCCCATTTAGGTCCAGTACGAAGGTACTCGAAAGTCGGTTCGTGGCAGTTTCGCTCGGTCGAGGAAGTCAAAAGATTTGACACAGAGTGCACAGAGAAAAGCGGAGGTAAATCGCAGAAGGCAGGAAGATTTACCGCAGAGGCGCAGAGTTCGCAGAGAAAACTTTCCACCTTGTTGTTGGCAGGATTCTAGGACCAGCGGCGCTGCGAGGTGCGGGGATTGAACGGGGGGGCGGGCGGTGATACGCTCGCGGAAGCAGTTGCCTCGACGCCGCGCGCAGACGTGCGCTTCGAACTGCCCGTTACCATCCATGGGCGCCACCGGAACAAAACTCGATCGCAAGCCGGCTGTGGCAGCGCAAGCCTTGGCATCTGTGCGCCAACTGCTGGTGGAACTGGGCAGCTCGCGCGGGATGGAAGAGCTGGTGGCGCGCGGCACGAAGGCGCATCTGGAGCGCGAACTGGGTCTGGGCAGTCTGGAGCGCGTGGAATTGATGTTGCGCCTGGGCGATGCCTGCGGGGTGCGATTGCCAGACCGCGTGGTGGCAGAAGCCGATACGGTGCAGGATTTGGTGGACGCGATCCTGCGGGCGGAAACAGGCGGCGACGGAAATGGCGCCGGCGCTCACGGCGCGGCGGCGGTTGCTGCAACGCCGACTTCCTCTGCGCCATCTTCTGTATTGATTCCTACTTCGGCTGCGGCTTCTTCGCCCGCGATTCGCCCGGACATCGAAGAACAAATTCGTAAAGCTGAAACGTTAAGCGAAATCCTGCGTTTGCGCGGGCGCGCCGAGCCTGGCCGCAGCCACATTCAGATTTACGAAGAAGACGAGCAGCTGCGGACGATCACGTTTGGTGAGTTGTACGAGCGCGCGTCGCTGGTGGCGGCGGATTTGCGGCGGCGTGGCCTCGAGCCGGGGCAGACGGTGGCGATCATGCTGCCGACCTGCGCGGAATTTTTCTGGACGTTTGCTGGAATACTGCTTGCCGGCGGAATTCCCGTGCCGATTTATCCGCCGTTCCGAGCCGACCGCATTGGGGAGTATGCGGCGCGCCAATCCAATATCCTGCGCAACGCGGAAGCGCAATTCTTGGTGACATGGCGGCAGGCTGAAAATCTGGCGAAGCTGCTGCAGCCGCGCGTGCCGTCGTTGCGCGAAGTGTTGAACGCACAAAAGCTGGCGAGCGCGCCCGCGGGTCCCCAGCAGCCAACGGGCGAATGGCGGCCGGTGCAACATTTGTCGCATCACGCGCGCGGCGAAGACATTGCGTTCCTGCAATACACTTCCGGCTCGACGGGCGATCCGAAGGGCGTGGTGCTGACGCACGCGAACTTGCTGGCGAATATCCGCGCGATTATTTCGGGGATTGATATTCAGGCGGATGACGCTTGCGTTTCCTGGTTGCCGCTGTATCACGACATGGGGCTGATCGGCGCGTGGTTTGTGCCGCTCTATACCGGCATACCGCTGGTGGTGATGTCGCCGCTGGCGTTCCTGAGCCGGCCGGAACGCTGGCTGCGCGCGATCCACCGACATCGCGCGACCATTTGCCCCGCGCCGAATTTTGCGTACGAGCTGTGCGTGCGAAAAATCGCAGACAAGGATTTGGAGGGGCTGGACCTGAGTTCGTGGCGCGCGGCAACGAACGGCGCGGAACCAGTGCGCGCGGAAACGATGGAACGATTTGCGAAGCGTTTCGCGCCGTACGGTTTTCGGCGAGAGGCGTTGATGCCGGTGTACGGGCTGGCGGAGGCGACGCTGGCGGTGTCTGTGCCGAGGCTAGGTTCCGGATACAAGGTGGACCGGATCGAGCGCGCGCAATTCGAATCGGAGGGCCAAGCTGTGCCGGTTGCGAGCGCCGACGCGGCAGCGCTGGAGTTTGTGAACGCCGGGAAGCCGGTGCCGTCGGTGGAAGTGCGCATCGTGGATGCGGAAGGCCGAAATTTGGGCGAACGGCAGCAAGGGCGGCTGTGGTTTCGTGGACCTTCGGCGACCAGCGGCTACTACCGCAATCCCGAGGCGACGCGCGAACTGTTGCGCGACGGCGACTGGATTGATTCGGGGGATTTGGCGTACTGGGGCGAAGGCGAGATTTACATTACGGGCCGCGCGAAGGACGTGATCATCAAGGCGGGGCGCAATCTTTATCCGCACGAGGTGGAAGAAATTGCGGGACGCATCGCGGGAGTGCGCACAGGATGCGTGGTGGCGTTCGGCGCGCCGGATGAGCGCACGGGCACTGAACGGCTGGTCGTGGCCGCCGAGTTACGGGATATGACCAGCGCGAAACGCATCGAGGGGGAGATTGCGCGGGCTGTGGATGAGGCTTTGGGCATGCCTCCCGATGTGATTGCGCTGCTGCCGCCGCAGTCCATTCCGAAAACTTCCAGCGGGAAATTGCGGCGCAGCGAGACGCGGCGGCTTTTCCTGGAAGGAAAACTGGGGCGGAAACAACAAGCTCCGTGGGTGCAGATCGCGCGGCTGGCGGTGCTGGGCGCGGCGCCACGCGCGTGGGGTTGGCTGCAGCGGACGGCGCGAAGCACGATCGAATTTTTGTATGGTGTTTATGCGCTGACGGCTTTCGCGGTGATTCTGATACCGCTGTGGTTTGTGGTGGGACGTACGCGCAACCGGCGGCGGGCGGCGAGCCTGGTGCATCGCGGGGCGCGCAGAATGCTGGCGGCCGGTGGCGTGCCGGTGACTATTTTGGGAGCCGAAATTCTGGAGCAGAGAGCAAAGACGGGGCCGTGGATTTTTGCGCCAAACCATTCGAGTTATCTGGATATTCTGGTGATGCTGGCGTTTCTTCCGGACGATGTGAGATTTGTGGCCAAGGGCGAGATTCGCGCGATGCCGTTCATGAGCACGCTGGCGGACAGGAGCGGACAATTTGCGTTCGACCGCAGCGATCCGCAGGCGCGCATCCGGCAATCGGAAGAAGTGAACGCGGCACTGCGGAACGGCGAATCGGTGGTGATTTTTCCGGAAGGAACGTTTACGGCTGTCGCGGGCATTCGTCCATTTCAATTGGGGGCGTTCAAGGCAGCCGTGGACGCGCAGCGGCCCATCTGTGCAGTTTCGGTGCGCGGCGCGCGGCAGATCTTGCGCGACAAGACGATGCTGCCGCGGCCCGGGCATGTGACGTTGACGTTCAGCCCGCCGATTGCGCCGAATCCCGCGGCTGGTGACGATTGGCACGAGATCGTGCGCTTGCGGGATGAGACGCGCGAGACCATTGCGCTGAATTCCGGCGAAGCGCTTATTTAGGACCAGGCTCGCCGAGTGCAAACTGTCTAGGCGTTGTTGTTCTACTGCTGGTCTAGCACAAAATTCACGGTGATGAAGGTTTCGACTTCGACGGGTTCGCCGTTCAGGCGCGTCGGTTGATAACGCCACTGGCGGACCGCCTGCAACGCTGGGTTCGCGAGGATTGGGTTTCCGCTGATCAATTGGAGTTGGCGGACGGTGCCGTCGGTCGAGATGATGGCGCGCAAGTAGACCGTGCCAGCCAGATGGATCGTGCGCGCGATGGCGGGATATTGTGGCTGCACTTTGTAGATTAGCGCGGCGGCCATTACGCCTTCGCTGCGGGGCAAGGGCGATTTGTGTTGCGGTGGATCGGGCTTCCTGACTTCAATCGGCATGCCAGTGCGGTCTGCGCCGGGAATCCAGGCGCCGGGATCTGCGGGGCCGTCAATTCCGCCTTCGCCAATTCCTGGTGCGGAATCACCGCTTGATGGGCTTGCGACACTATATGGACGCCCGGGCGTGGGAGCTGCGGGCTTCGCGCAAAAGAGACACGGCACCGGCCTGCTGGAGCTGTTGGCTGGCGGATGGGGGTGCGACGGCGCTGGCTTTTCCGCGGCGCCACCTCCACCGCGATAGGGCGGCGTGGGCGTCACGTTGAAAAGACCGGGCAAGACGCCGGGTGTGATCAGCGGCCACAAGAGCATCGCGCCGAGCAGCGCCGCTTCGAGCAGCACGGAAATGACCAGCGCTTTCCGGCGCAAATTGAGGGCACGGTCGCGGGATTCCGTATCGTTTTCCAGCATGCACTGCGACAAGCTGCCAAGATCACTCACGGACACACCTCCGCCGAATCATTCGCACACAAGGGAACGCCATCGAGGCGCGGGCAAGGAAGAAATGGCCCGACTTCATTCGACCGGTACGAGGGTTCCGGCCGGGCCGCGTCCGATGGTCCTGCGGAGTTCGCGCGATCTCTGTAGGGATAGACACCGGGGGCGCGGAGTTGTGCCCGGTGTGGGTTGGCCGATTGCGAGTGTGGGGCGAAGATGGCAATGTCAGGCTGGCTTGTGGTTGTAAGCTCCTGTAGACAAATTGTTTACAATTCTTGTGCGGGGGAATGCATCATTTTGAACCTGGCGCGCGTCTAATTCCCCATCATCGCTAAGTTATAGTTTTCTTAGAGGATGGAGGGGGAAGTCATAATGAGCCGAAACTCAATAGAAACCGTGGGAGTACGTTACACCGGCTGGGCTGCATTGAACCGCGACCCGCTGGAAGACCGCGTGGAGTTCACCTGTCCGCAGTGCGGGGAAAAGGGAACGAAGGCTGCGCGGAGACCGCGTGCGGCGTATCACTTCACTGACGGGTTCGTACAGGACCTGGAAGGTGAGGCGACCACCTGCCGCAGCTGCAAGAACTCGCTGCGGGTTGTCCCGGTGGTGATGCTGCACGACCAGGACGAGAAGCGACGGTTCCAGGCGGTGTTTGCGCTGGAGCCTTTTTCGAACAACTAATTTCGGGCCGACGGGAAGCGAGCAGCATTGTTTTCGGTGAGCGTCCCGAGCGATGTGCGCTCTTTACGGGAAGGCCCCGATCGAAAACGGAGGGGACGAGTCTCGGCTCGTTCCCTCTTTTGTTATTGCGGGCGATGATTTTGGTTAGCCGTGCTGATGGTGTGAAAAGCAGATCCCTCTCTGCGTCCCGCGCCCGCCAAACTGCGGCGGGGAAGAAAAAGCGCGGGACTCCGTTCGGGATGACACGGTTCTGATGGCGGTGACACCGTCTATGTTGATCAGGGCCGCATGATATTGGGAATCAATTGATGCGAGTGCGAGAAGGGCTCGCCTTCTGTGTCGAGATGGAGATGATGGGCTTCCAGGTCGCGGCGGACGTGGTCGAAAGCTTCGTCCACGGAATCCGCAAACTGCAGGAGCTTGTAGTCCCGCTCGTTCATCGTGCCGGTGCGGACCATGTGGCGCCAGTTGAGAACTTTGTCCCAGTATTTCCTGCCGTAAATCAAGATTAAGTGATGCGAAGAGA
>Ga0182024_10006745_pt1 | contig 25069 bp, 15 predicted proteins | sample P32metaG_FD_120480 | JGI IMG/M metagenome (GOLD analysis project Ga0182024, IMG submission 120480) | Permafrost microbial communities from Stordalen Mire, Sweden - P3-2 metaG (Illumina Assembly) | ecosystem: Environmental > Terrestrial > Soil > Wetlands > Permafrost | place: Sweden: Stordalen...
CAAACTGGTCGGGGCGGCGATATTTTCTAACCAGATCCGCCTGCCAGGCAAGATAGTCAGTAACGCGCATCTGCTGCCAGCGCGTCCATTCCAGCTTGTAGCCCGTGCTCTGTGCGCTGTCGCGCGTCGGCATGTCCTGCCACGAATTAACATCCTCGCCCCAGTAATTCAAGAACCACGCTTTGTTCAAATTCGCCGGAGTTCCAAACTTCTCTTTGAGGTGGTTGACGAACCCGACGAAGACATCATCGTTTGATGCTCCGTAAGAGGATGTTTCATTGTCGATCTGCCAGCCAATGACATATGGATTGTCTTTGTAGTGCTCCACCAGATTCTTGATCAGTCTTTCCGAATACAAACGGAACGTGACATTTTGGATGTCCATGTTCTGTCTCATCCCGTAAAAAACTTTTTCACCGCCGAGCGGACGTGCGAGGATCTCCGGATGTTCCCGATAGAGCCACGTGGGAATGGAGTACGTGGGCGTCCCGAGAATCACTTTGATTCCGGCCTTTCCCATAGCGTTCACGACCCGATCCATCCAGTCATACTGGAAGTGACCGTCTTCCGGCTCCCAAAGGCTCCATGTCGACTCGCCCATGCGAACCACATTCAACCCCGCATCCTTCATCAGCTTCACATCCTGGTCAAGCCGCTCGTAAGGTTCATATTCGTGATAATAGGCAGCGCCATAAAGCACCGTGGGGAAGGGAATAGGCGAACCGGCCGCGACAGCAGCAGGATGATCCGAGCTGGGTAGGCGTTGCTCTGCGACCTGAGCCTCCGATGCGCCGCCGGCAACCGTGACTATCCCCGAGGCCACAATCAGGAGAAGAATATTCGTGGCATATTTCATTGCTGTCGTACAGAACTTCGTCGTTTTGTCCATGGCTCTGCAGTCACTCTCGTCGGGGCCAGAAAACGCTGTATCTGGAAGAAAACGTTTCCTAAATTTAATGATAGACCCATTCAGAGCAAGAGCGATCACCGGAGTGGATCGTTACGTCAAAGCCACGGAGGAGCATTTCGAAAAACTTTTCGACATCGACGCCATCCCAGGGTGCAAAAGATGATTGTGTTGCCACTTGAAGATCGCCTGCATTTGCATATCGCCTCTCCTACATGATTTGAGAGGACGGGGGTCTATCGTTTGGTGCTCCTTGTGTGAGATGAAGTCGACGCTTGAAACGCCCCGATGGAAGGAACGGTTCGCCGATGGCCCGCAAGGTCTTCACGTCGAAGCTGCGACGCATCTCCCCAATGCGAAAACATGGAATTTGATTTCGTACGAAAGTTAGGACGGTTTGGATTGAGCCTCCACCACTTACCTTCGATGATGACCCATGGCTCAGTGTTGGCGTGGGCGAACTGGCTAGCAGCTTGTTCCTGTGTAACTCCGGAGAGAGTCTTTGGGCCTTCGGGCAGATTGATGGCGAGAAGTTTCAATCCATCCTGCATGTCTAAGTAGCTAACAGTATTAACGACACTATAGGTCGAATCTAGGCGATAGATGCTGGTGTTATCAATTTCAATGGAGGAAGGTTTGTCGTTGATGAAGATATTGTTGCGCATCTTCGTACCCCAGCTTCCATCACGACACTGCATCGCAGCACGGCCCTCATTGCTCATGAGGACCGTGTTATTGCGAATCAGGTTGCCGTGACATCCCCAAAGCGGCAGATCAAGCGGACCCTGTACTTGACTGGGCGTAGTTGGACCAGGCTCAACGAAGCGTCGATCGTATGGGTTCGCATCGCCCCATTGCGCTATTCCGTGATTGTAATTCCCATAGATCAGATTGTTCTGGATGAGCGAATCTTGCAAGCCAGCCAGATTGAGCGAGCCGCCGCCAGCTTTACCATTCCCATTGATCACGTTGTCTTCAATGATAAAGTTGATCCCTTTGCCATCGGGAAAGTTATTCTCGCCAAACTTCTCGGTCGCCAACTTGACGAGCCCTAGAGCCCATTCCCGGGTTGGCTCTTCCTTGCGATAGCGCCTTAGTTGAGGATTTCTGATCAGGTCATGGAATGAGCTGACCGTATCCAGATTGCACTGCAGACCACTGGCGTTGCTGCCAAAGAAGATGTTGCGACGAATCACATAGTTGTCGGAGCCATCCGATACGTAGGCAGAATGTTCCATTGCGGAAAGAGCAAAGAGATTATCCTGCATCAGGACGGTGTGCGTGTCGCGGGAGTGTAAACCCCACTTTCTGTGATTGTGCGAAAAGTTATCGATGATGACAATATGGTGAGTTTGTTTTCCCGTGAGTCCAAAATCTCCATCCAGCATGATCCCGGCGCGCGGGCTTGCCAAATCGAGTTCTGGCCCATTATGTCCTGCCAGGTTGAAGCCTTGGATGATTACGTGATGAGTTGCGCGTAACAGTATCATCCAATCGGGATTGCGTGAGGCATGATTGATGATTACATCTCCTGGCTTGCCCATCGCCTTGAAGTGGATGTAACGCCAGTCGCCAGTGCTTGGTTTGTCTTCGAGGACAAAGCCCGCATAAGTACCAGGCATGACTGCGATCAGGTCCCCCCCTTCGGCTGCATACGCAGCTTCCTGCAAAGTTCTGAAGACGGTCTGAACTCTATACTCGCGGGGCGCCGTAGCTTGACCTTTCTTTTTTGCATTGAGATCGAGAGCGGATACCATGATTCGTTGCGGAGGGTGCTCCGAGGCATCTACTAAAAAGACGCGTGAATATGTTCGCTGGACATGGATCGAATGACTGACCCAGTCGTCAGAGCTTCTGGTCTTATAGAAAACAGGAGAAGGAAGTGGTTCTTGCGCCCAGGTGTTCGGCGAGAGGAAAACTAAGGCAAGAAGAAAGCATATTGCAGCGAGTACTCTTTTCATCTTCCATCCCAATTCCATGGGTTGCTTGTTGATAGCTTGGTAATTAAAGTGATTGTGTTTGGACCTACAAAGAATGTAGTTTGGCAGGTTATGGTTCCAAGCTTGTTCCAAGAGCATCTGAGTTGAATGGTATTTCAGGGGAAAACCTCAAACCTCGAGTTTGGTTCTGGGCACGACGGAATGCAAGAGATAGACCGGACCAACGCCAGTTAACGTTTTCGTCATTCGACAAAGTAAGGTCAAACGTATTCCAGCCTGAACGAAGAGGAATGCACAAAGGAGATGGGCCAAATCCAGAGCGTCCAGTAAGGTTCGAGATAGTTGCACCATTTAATCGAACGAGAACGCCGTCGTCATGGCCTAATATTGCATCTACGTTCCTCTTTGATGGAGAATAAATATGGGTAGTAAGTTCGGTTCTGCTCGCTCCCGCAACAAACCCGGAGCCTTTCTCGACCAGAACATAGTGGCGGAACTGATAAGTCAGATCGAGAAAGCCGGAGATCATCTTAACATCCTGCCAGCGTACTGTTAGCTTCGTCGGATTATTGATTGCTACAGTGGTCTCATAGATTTGATCGTTTACGGTGCCAGGGAGCGGGGTCTCAAGGCCAATGGGTCCAAAAACCTTCCACGGAGTATCGAAACTCACCCATTTTCCCAGCCGAAGCGGTTCGGGAACCTGATACCAAAACGCTACGCTCTTTGGCTGCAGGTTTGCGAAGACCCCAAACAAAAACTGGAATGACTCGCTGAACGGATAAGGATTTTCAAGATGAAGGCGATAGCGTCGCTCTTGGACAGGCGCGCCAGTGAGCGGCGTCATCGTTCCTGTGTGGTGCCATGCAAATGCGAAGTAGTCCTCGCCACATATACCGTGTAGCACGCGTGGATGATCCGTTCCTGCATCGATAAGCGCGGCGTCTCCACCACCATGATTGTGTCCGCTGTCGAAAAGATTGAGTCCTACAAAGATTCCTTTTCCGTGAATCTGTAGAATTGGATATTGAGAATAGCCCAGCGTCTTTTGGGTGTCGTGATAGGCGGCATGGAAGTATGGGATCTTACTGGAGATGGTCCCCCGCTCGACCGCATAGTCAACCGTAATATGCGTAGGGCTGCTGGAGGGGCTATACAACACGATTCTGGCTTTGTGGCGAAAAGGCATGGGGAAGTAACAGGTCCGCTCATTGGGCCTTGATTCCATAGCGCCATTCACAAAGTCGGCGAAAAAGTACTTGATTGGCGACCGAATACTTGGGTGCACATCGCCGTCCCAGTAGACCTCCAATTGCAGGTCCGGCGGCGGGTCTCCAAGGATACTGAGCCTTCTAAGAATGCCAGGACCTTCTATCGTGAATTGGCAATTGCCAGCTTGCGGCCCACATCGCAGATCTGTACTTGCGTGCGATAGCTTAATTTTTGCGAGCTTGCGTGCTCCGGAAGAGATTGTAGCATCGCCGTTGTACTTCAGAACCAAGCCAGCATTGGTCAATTCACTTACGAGACGAGTCACGTGCTCTTCGCCGGGGTCGAGACGGTAGTCAATTTGGGTGTAGAACTCGTCTATTTCATCGAGTGCTTCAACCTCTATTCTTACACCGTATTTAAAGTAGATGGGAAGATAGAAGTTGTAGGCGTCCTTGTAATTGAAGGCTGGAAATGGCACGAAACGCGTACCCGTTGCCTCAGCCGCGCGGCAAAGTTCATCCACTGTTCCAACTATGGCGGGGGTAGGCTGTTTATCCACATAGATGAGGAGAAGGACCCGTCCTATCGGGACAGCGTCGCTACCCGGGATGCTCCAGGTAGACCACAGGTGGCGCACGGAACCGCTGCCGGTAAGGTCCAGCACGGTCTTTCGCTGGCCCCGGTGGAGGGTCTGGAAGAGAAAGCTGTTCTTGCCAGGAGTATAGTTATGCGGTTGTAAGAGGTCGTTCAGATAGTAATTACGCGACATAACAAGGTCAGATAGATCGGCCTGCGCAGAGTGGTGAACCTCAGACGCCCGCATGATTGGGATCATTGCCAGAAGGATGGAAACTGGCCAGATCGTCACGGAAAAGATGAATTTCAGTAAACGGCCTAGAGAGATCACGTCTATAGCACTCATTTCTCGGAGAGTTGAATGAAGAATCGAGCGAACCGTGGATCACTGTTTTAGTCCATCAAGTTTTCTGATAGCGAGTTATTTAATAGGGGCTCCGGAAGGCATCAGAAAGACTATTGGCCATTGCTCCTGGCTTTGGGCTACCAGGGTGGACCAATCCAGGTTGAGTGCGGATTCCGTTGGCAGTATCTTTACTCCGCGGTCGATCTCCTGGAATCGAATTGCCAGATTGTAGGCGTAACCGGTTGCAGCGATTGTTGAGGCAGATGCGGCTGCGCATTCCGGCTGCGGATGAAGAGTTCTGCAATCTTAATGTCGTCCATCATTTGTAGGAAGTATGGCCGCCCGGTGAGCAGCGAGTTGTAGACGTAACCGGCTAATACGCTCGATAGAGGACTGATGTATGCTTGATCGAAATTTTCTTGCACGAGATCTGGATCATCTGAGGATCTGGCGCGATAGTTCATGCGGGTTTCGCCTAACCCACGAAAGTCGAAGGAGAATACTTCGTAGCCTTCGCTTAGTAACCTAGCGATCTGGGGCCAGTCCTTCCACGTGGCCTTGCCGTTAAGACTGAACCAAAGGACTGCTCCCTTGGAGGGACCTCCATCGTTGTAAAAATGAAGAAGAGGCATCTCCAGATACGTACTGTGGTGAAGGACGTAGCGATCAATATGCGTTGTCCCAATCGTGCTGGTTCCAACAGCTTCCCATCGCAGTTCCCGAGGCGGGGAGGAGCCTGCGTAGCGGCTGACTGTCCAGGAAGAGATCTTGGGATCCTGCTCGCTTCGGTACAGTTGGGCCAACGTCTCCTGAATGTGGCGCTGTGCTTTGGTAGCATACTCAGCGACAAAGTGTAGAAGTGGCTGAGCGTCTGGATAGTCAACCGATACCTGCCCGCTTTTTGTCACGCGCAGGTCGGCTTCGTTGAACAGAGTCACTGGAGGAAGGCCATTCTGCAAGGGCATCTTATTGAACCGATCGAGGAAGTTCAGCGCCGCTTCCTGATTTTTTAGAGAGTACTGGTGCTGGTTGTAGCTCTCAGCGAACTGGATTCGGTCAGCATGTCCAAAGCGTTCGTAGAATTTGTGAACTTCGGAGTACGACTTATGCGCGCCTTGAACCGGGAAGAAGTCGAGAGCCGCTGTTGCTACCATCACTGGACGCGGATACATCATCAATAAAAGACCCGCGTGGTCTACTCCCTTCGATATGAAGCCAAAGAGATCCTGCTCCGGATCACTGTCTGGATCGACAAAGATGCGATTGCCAATTCGCATGGGAAGAGCGGTGATGTAGCAGGACGGAATGATGACTTTAATGCGCTCATCCAATGCGCCCAGCAACGCCGTCTGGAAGCCGCCACCGCTGGTTCCTGTGATATTGATCCTCTGCGGATCGACATCCGGACGCGTAAGTAGATAATCCACTGCACGCATACCGTCCCATATCTCCCAACGGGCCAGACTTGTTCCGGCGAGATAAGCGAGATTGCCCATCACGGCATGTTCCGCACAAATCAGGTTGTAACGGCTTTTCTTTGCTTTTGGATCCCAGAACTGGCTTCGCTCGCCCTGGCCCACAGGGTCCCAGCTGATGACGAGATAGCCACGCTCGACCAGCCTTTGACAGAGATCCTGGTAATGAATTTTTCCGTTTGCTGAATGTCCCGCAGGTACGAGGATGGCGGGGTGCACCTTGTCGCCGTTCTCGGGCACGTAGACGAGAGCCGTCACATAGAAGCCTGGAAGGCTCTGGTACATGAGCTTCTCGATGTGAAAACCATTGGCGGAAACTCTGCCAGTGACGGTAGCGTGCAAGTCCGTCTTTTCTGCAGGGAGGCCTCCGATCATCTCCAGAACCGATTTTCTTAGTTCAGCGCGCAGCCGCAGGAGGTCGTCCTCGTTCTTGACCTGTGACCAGCGAGCCTGACGGAGCCCGTCCTGATGCCAGGCGAGGGCCGTTTGATAAAGCAGATAGGGCGTAATCTCCGGTCCTTCGGCGCCAAGAGGAGGCAGAACGCGAAAGGCTTCTGCAGTAGGGATATTCTCGTGCGCCGCCGACGCCGCGGCCCCCGTGGAAGATGGGGTCTTTGCACCGCTGGCGTGGGAGAGAAGAGATGCGGACAAGAGGCAGCCAGCAACGGCAAAACATAGAAGACTCTTCGCGCTGAACATGCACAGCCTCCATCTAGCCTTGCTCGGGATAGTGCACAATAATACTTCCTTTAGCATCTTTTTATTGCTATTAATTTAGAATAGTTTCGTTGGGCCGGACTTTTCTGGGAGTGGAACATGATGATTAAGGTATTTCCTTCCAAAGCGGAGTTGGCTCAGGATGCAGCCAAATGTGCGGCGGACGCTATTCGCGAAGCCATCTCACAGCGCGGAGAGGCGCGCATCATCGCTGCTACAGGCGCCTCCCAGTTCGAATTTCTGGATGCTCTGACGAAGGTCCCCGGCATCGACTGGAAGCGGGTTGAGATGTTTCATCTCGACGAATATGTCGGCGTATCCGAGCAGGCTCCGGCCAGCTTTTGCAAGTATCTGAGAGAACGGCTAATCGATAAAGTTGGACTGAAAAAGTACCATTTGCTGGATGGAATGCAGGCTCCTGCAACGGTAATTGAACGAGTAAGCGCAGAAATTCGTAAGGCCCCTATCGATATTGCCTTCGTAGGCGTCGGAGAGAATGGACACCTTGCGTTTAATGATCCGCCGGCGGATTTCGATACTGAAGAGGCGTACATGGTTGTCAATCTGGACGAAGCATGCCGCAGACAACAGCTAGGGGAGGGTTGGTTCCCTACGCTTGCAGATGTTCCCCGGCAGGCAATTTCCATGACTATCAAGCAAATTATGAAGGCGAAGCAGATTCTCTGCATTGCTCCGGATGCGCGGAAGGCAAACGCAATCAAAGCATGCTTCAGCGCAGCGGTCAGCCCAGCGGCGCCTGCGTCAATCTTGCAGCACCATCCCAATACGATTCTGTATCTGGATAGAGAATCGGCAGCGTTGCTTCCCTGAGACGTGCCATGGCCCTTTTCTTATTTCTCTGAACAAAGGCGCGAGGATCTGTCCCCTAGGGGGTACCCCCCTGGGGGTACTCGGCGATAAATACCCTGTTTTGTTTAACATACATTTTTTGGAAGTCGTAAAATATTCATTTCTTTGAGGTTATAGGCAAATATTAGATTGCAAACGAGTTAGCTTGTACGACAGTGGTGGAGCTTTCTTCTCTTTTTCAACTCTATATATAGTGTAACGGAAGGAGCGAAACTAATAGGACAGACGGATGTTGTTGTGTGGTAAGGGGTTGAGCGGGTCGGGGGCTTGACATGATTATTTGGGCAGAAAAAAGGCAAACAGCGACCGACAGACGTCAAGAAAACTGACCTAGTGTGGTGTCCCAGAAATTCATCGCAATAAATTGAAGGCTGTTCGCCATGCGTAAATCGCGGTAAAGCAGGTTCCTCCACTTCCCCCTCTCAGGGTCCGGTCGGAATGACAGATTTATGCCACGTATTTGAGAGACAGGACATTAGTAACGTGAAGATTGCGTCAGCGCGCTCTCTAAGAACCTGTCCAGAAACTCAAGAAGGGTGTAAGAACTGCACGCTCGTGGCCCGATGTCCGCAGAACACGCAACAACGAAAGCGATGCGGAGGTCTCTCCACTCCGCCGTGCGATGAGACTGCACGGCTCCGGTCGTGATGACACATCGATAGAGGTTCTGGACAGGTTCTTAGAGAGATGGCTACTGGGTATTGAGTATGGTTTTCAGCCACAAGGTGGCCATCAGGCGGTGATAGGGCTCTTTTTTGTGAATGCCATCCATGCATGGGAAAGAGGCGTGATCTGGCGCCGCGTCGAGAATCGCGCGGGCTGGAATAATTTCCACACCTGCATTTTTGGCGATCTGCGCGGTTTGTTGATCAGACGGTGCGCCAAACGCAGCGGAATCTTCCACGCTATCAAACATTAGCACCCTGGCGCCGGATGCGCGGAAGCCTGCCGCCATCGTCTTTAGAGCCTCGGTATCAGCAGGGGTGCTGTTTCCCAAAACCAGGAGTACAACGTTTGGCTTCCATGCAAGGGCGTCGGCATAATAATCGCGGTAAGCGCGCGCGAACCTCAGGCCGCCAGCCGACCACTGTTGGAATTGGACGCGTGGATTTTCAAGAGCGAACATTGTGGTCACGATGGGCACGAAGGACGAGGGGGAAGACCAATGCTGGTCCATCGTGAAGGAGTGGCCGATGATGGCGATTCGTTCAGCGGGCATGGCCTTCATTGCTGGGACGAGACTGGCGATCTGCGGTTCAGCAAGCAGCTCCCTGGCAACCGTATTCCTGTCGCGGATGTGTAGATTTTTTTCGCCCCAATTCCATATCTTTCGCCCGGCGATCTGCCATGCCGGGACGGAGAGATCTACAGGAGAAGCGCAGGACTTGCCCGCCAGCTTTTGTGCCGCTGCAAGGAAGTCCGCATCACTGCCCGGCAGACCGAGTTGACCGACATATACCGGCAGCTTGAGTGCGATATAGAAGCGATAGAGATCCTGCAGCAGATCGCCATCGCGCTCCAGTTCGAGCACCGTTTGATAGAGATTTGCGACAGAGCGAATCTTCTCTTTCGGCTGATCCGGCGCTTCCGCTTCCAGGTATCGCGTGAAGACATTTACTGGAAGGTCGGGCGATAGCGTCAGTTTTGCATGGAGCAATGGCCGCAGGTCTTTGGTGGGATCGAATGAGCTCTGTTGTGAGTCGGCCCATCTTGCAACCTGTTCCGTTGGCTCGGCCAAAAGAGACTGCTGATGTTTGACGAGGTCCTGCAACGTGGTTGTATCGGGGGATGTCTCTGGATAACAGGCATTCGTTGCTTTGCCTTCCTTGCGCGCGAGGACAATCTGGTACGCGTGGACGGCGATGATATTTGCCTCGACGAGTTGTGCGCGCCGCGAGGAGTTCGCTTGGTTGTCCAGTGAGGGCTTGAGTGATTGGGCTTCCATTGCGGGTGCAGCCGACAGGCAGGCAATCGCGAGCGCGGCTATATATCGGAGAGAATGATCCCTGACTGCGCTTTGAATTCGGTTCAGTCGATGCATCAGCTCCCTCGATCTGTAGCAGGGTTGACAAGCGTGCGAGCTTGGAAGAAAGTAATAAAACAGAAATTATCATAATAAAAAGCAACAAAGCAATATGGCGAAGAAATGCGTGCTATTTGGATGCCATCTGATGACCCAAACCTGAGAAGACGAAGTGAGGTTTATGAAGACAATCTCTACTTGTGTGGTGGTGCTCACAGGAGCCCTGACGGTGGTGTGTGGATCGGTTGCGGCTCAAGTGAAGGTATGGCAAGGAAGCGTCACGCTGCCAACTTATGAGGAGGGTCAACCGGACCACAACCCGCCGTTTGATACGTATCAGACAACCCAGTTTAGCTATCCCTACACTCTGAGAAAAAATCTGACGGGCAAGAAGGAGGAGCACGTCTGGCGCGCAGTGTTTCTGGAAAACGAGTATTTGAAGTGCACCGTGCTGCCCGATATCGGGGGCCATCTTTATACTTGCGTCGATAAGATCAGCGGCAAGCCTATGTTTTACGCAAATCCCTCGATCAAGAAGGCAGATATAGGGTATCGAGGGGCCTGGGCTGCGTTTGGAGTGGAGTTCAACTTCCCGGTTTCGCACAACTGGGTCTCGATGTCGCCGGTTGATTTCGCATACGCAGCACACCCGGATGGAAGCGCGTCAGTGTCGGTGGGCAATATTGATCGCGTATATGGCATGCAGTGGAAGGTTGAGCTGGTTCTCCGGCCTGGCTCGACGCTGCTGGAAGAGCGGGTTACGCTCTATAACCGGAATGACGTGCGCCACCGGTATTACTGGTGGAACAATGCGGGCGTTCAGGTGTGGGACGATTCGCATATTGAATATCCCATGCGTTTTGTGGCCTCGCATGGTTTTACGGATGTATACCACTGGCCCATCGCTCAGGATGGGAAGGACTTTAGCATCATCAAAAATCAGACCAATGGGCCGGTGTCGTTCTTTGTCCATGGAAGCCATGAACCATTCATGGGTATCTGGAATCCTGAGACGCAGACCGGAACGGTGCATTACGCCGAATACAGTGAATTGCCTGCGAAGAAGATATGGTCCTGGGGATCGGATGCCACCGGACTGGCTTGGCGGAAGGCTCTCTCGGACAACGACAGCGCCTATGTTGAGGTGCAGGCGGGACTGTTCCGCAATCAGGAGACGTATGCTTTTCTCGATCCTGGCCAGACGATTCGCTTTAGCGAATACTGGATGCCCGTGCGCGGCACGGGGGGCATTTCACGCGCGAATAAAGTGGGAGTCGTCTTTTTTCAATCGCACGGTTCCGATGTGTCTGCTGCTCTGAATGTGAATGAACGCATTCCCGGAGCGCAGATCCGGTTGATGCAAGATGGTCAGACGCTCTGGAGTGGAACTGCCGACCTGGCGCCGGAAAAGATGTGGTCGCATTCGGTGTCTGTTAAGGATCAGTCGATGAAGGTGACCTTTGAGTTGAGAGATCGTGAAGGGAAGATGCTGCTGCAGCATACTGACGGCAAGTACGATTGGGATCCGGAGTCGACAATCAACGTCGGTCCGCAGCCGATTTATCGAACTCCCGACGCAGCCAACAGAACGGAAGACGAATGGCTCGAACTGGGCACGGATCAGGAGCTGAACGGAAAGATTTTGCTCGCGCTCGAGACGTATCAAGCGGCGTTGGCGAAGTATCCGGACAGCCTCACCTTGCAGATGGCGGCCGGAAGACTGGCAGCCTCACTGCAGCACTTTGCGGAAGCAGAGAAGTTGCTACAGGCAGTGCAGAAACGAGACACGCCAAATGCGGAGATCGCTTATTACCTTGGAATCGCGGAAGAGAGTCTGGGGCATATGCGAGAGGCGCAGACTTCCTATGAGGTTGCGTTTCGTCAAGCTGAATTCCGCGAGCGAGCAGCAGCACGGATTGCGGCGTTGCGAGCACGTCAGGGAGATTTACAAGGTGCGCAGAACTTTCTGAAGGACGCGGTAGATGCGGCTCCCCTGGACATCCGCGCAAAGGAGCAGCTGGAGGCGATCACGCGCGCAACAGGCGATACTGCGCAGGCCGACAAGCTTGCGAATCTTGACCTGGCAATGGAGCCGCTGAGCGACTTCTTAAAAGAAGACACCGGCTCACCTGATTTGTCACATCTGGCTGCCGATCCCTATCGTGTTTTGCGCATTGCTACCGAGTACATGAACTTCGGGCTATACCAGAAAGCTCTGAGCGTGTTGGAACGAATCTATCCTAGGGTCCCCGCGGACGAAAGCGAGCCTGGATCCGTACTGCCGCAGAAGAATCCTATGGTTCTCTATTACGCGGCATACTGTAGGACCGTGCTTGGCACGGGCGCGATGCAGAACTGGCAGGCGGCGGAGAGGCTTTCGTCAAGTCTAGTATTTCCGTCGTCGCCAATGGACCGGACCGTTTTGGAAGCCGCGGTCGCTGCGAACAGTAGCGATGCAACAGCCCATTATCTGCTGGGGACCCTCCTCTTTTCCAAGGGGCTGTACGACCCGGCGATTGAACACTGGACGGAGGCAAAGCGCCTTTCTCCAAAGATGCCGGTGCTTGACGCCGATATGGGAAAAGCACGGTTGCACCTCAAAGGAGATCCACAAGGTGCGCTCGTGGCCTTCCGAGAAGGTATGGAAAATGATCCAACGAACGCTGATATTTACGTAGGGTTGGATGAGGCCATGAGTCTGACAGGGGTCTCGGCGAAAGAACGCGCTGCTGCGCTCGGGCGCTATCCATCAGCGGGCGATACCGCGCCATCCAGCATGCCCGCGAATCTGGTCTATCAACTTGCCTTGACGCGGGCTGAAGCGGGGCAATACGACCAGGCGCTGGCACTCTTCAAGGATCGCTTCTTCCCCAGCGAAGAGGGCGGGGTTAGTGAGGAGCAGGTGCTCTTCGAGATCAAGCTCATGCAGGCTGAAGCTGAAGTCACGGCCGGAAGATGCACCGACGCGGAAGGATTTCTTACAGCCAGTCATCCCGGGCTTGTAATAAACGGAGCGGTTGCTCAGGCGTATGTGAGAATGGCCGCGATCGCCAAGACCTGCCAGCACGGCCAGCAGTCCGAGCTGTTGCTGTTGAAGGCCGCAGCCAGCAAAAGTGCAGCGGACTCCGCGTGGGTGGACAAAGCTCAAAAACTACTCGGCACCCATGATGCCGCCGAGCAGAAGAAGTTAAAGGCGTTAGCTGATGCCGAACGCTCCACCGATACCAGCGCTTTCACGGGATGGTGGTGGTACAACATCGGAACTATTCAGGCAGCCCTGCATCACAACGACCAGGCAAGACAGGCCTTCGATAAGGCCCTATTGCTTCCCGACAGTCTGATGTCGCACCACTTGACCCGTGCCGCTATGGCAGACTTAAGCGCGGATCGGTGAGGCTATCGAGCGTCTTCAGACGGTGTGGAGACGCATGCGGCTGGACGCAGGGAAAGAGCTGACGCCAGATCGAACTTGAATGACGCCATGCTTGTTCGCGCGAACCTGTTGTGAAAGCAAAGGGACTCCGGGAGCAGCAGCATCTCCGGATGCAAGATTGCTGCCGGCAAGTTCGAGATCGTAGATCCGATCTGCTTCCAGTCCGCCAAACCAAAGGGTATGGCAGGGAAATGAGGGGAGCGTCGCCTCAATATAATCAAGCGGCGCTTCTTGATCCGGGAACACGGCGGCTATACCGGCCTCTCCGGTTACAGCGCAGCCGGCTCCCACAACACCGGCGCCCTTGAGTAACTCAACGCTGAGGTGACCCGTCTTTCCGCGATCATTAATCTCGAACAGATGCAGAAAGTGATCTTCCAGTTGAGGCTCAGACGGTGACACCTCCACCCTCCAGGCACCGGGAACTACGTTGCGGTGATTGGAGCGCTCGATGCTCTTTATATCGTCGCCATAGAATTTCTTCCACATCGAGATTTCCACGGGATCGGTAGGAAGAGGGCCGCCCTCTGCAGGCTCCAGAGGCCAGTTGCGGCCACTCCCCCATGTCCCACCGCTGGTGTTCCCTGGTGTCCAGAACTCATAGCCAGCCCCGCCACGCCGCGCTGTGATGTGGTTCGCAGGGAGCAACGTGTGGACCAAAATCTCGCCCTCGCCTTCCTCAAACCGAAACTTGCCGGCGTTGCCAAAGGAGTCTTCGCCGTTGCTGGACGGAGTACCGGTTCCTTCAACCCAGGGCATGTTCACGCCATGAAGCAGCCATGTCTTGCGGAACGAGGGGTCCGTGCTCACAACACGATCGAAGACCAGCAGAACATCCATGCCGGGAAGATAGAGGAGCTGCCGCGTGAAGCAGCTAAGCTTGTGGGGGGAGTAGGCGCGGGTTGCATCGCCTAGGGCGTAGTGATAGCTTTCCTGGCCTGCCGTCCCATCCACATTGTCCACCACCTTCAGATGGCCGATGTCCCAGATGTCGCGCGTTTTTTCCCAGTCTTCCAGACTGCGGACGGTGTTCCAGAAGCGTGAGGAATCCATGCGCTGGCCGCCGTCGTTTGCCGCTTCCAGCAGATTCTCCGACCAAAAAAAATGCTCTTTGGGGTCGAAGACCAGCATGGTGTTGTGCGCGACCGTGCGGCGATAGTAGTTCAAGTAATGTGGACTTTCGGACGCTGTGTAATCGGCGCCGCTATCGATGGCGAGATAGCCACGGTGAAAAATTGTGAAGTGATTGCGATCCAGATGCTGATGTTTGGCCAGATATGGTCCGCAGTCGAACTCGATGCATGTGGCACTCGCATTCCATTCGTTGCGAAAGACGACCTGATCCACTCCGGGGAAATGGTGGAAGTGAGGGAGTTCTTCGGGGCGTGTGACGGCAGGATTGCGCGGCAAAACATCGGGATCGTTCCATAGAAAATCAAGAACGGGCGCGGCCCATTTCTGCACCGCAAAGCCGCTGTCGCGGAGAAGCCATGCCGCATAGGGGTTCTTGAAGCGGTTGACGGCATACCCAAGCGCTGCGGTGTCGCGGTCATCCAGTATCGGATACTCGTTGTCCCCTTCGCGGGAAGGCGTGCCATCTGGCAACAACTTGTAGAGGTAGGTGTCCGCAAAGCTTCTATAGGTCCCAAAGCGAAGCGCGGGGTCGACGCCAGTGGTGGTGCGTTGCAACTCGGCGAGCATAGCCATGGGGACATACGAAATGCGCATATAGTCCATCGACTCGTGATAGCTACCCTTCGGAGAAACGAGGTTGGACACCTGAAGAATATTCTGGAAGGCGCGAGAAGCCTTGTCCCTCAGCTCTTCGACGCGAGCATCATCTGGGCGATGTTTCGCTGCAGCACACAACGCGAATGTTGTCAGTCCAAGAAATCGCGTCGTGTAGTTGTGATAGGACGCCTGCTCAGGGTGCTCAAGATCCGGTGTCGAAGCCGTAGCGATAGCACCATCGAGTAGCTGCTGCGCCACGCGGTCCTTCAACGCCGCATCGAAAGCAGGATGTTCATACAACCAATCGAATGCAAGGGCCCAGTTGGCATAAGTCGTCCATGCATGGGAGCCTGCTTTCGGCGGTGCTGAGCCGCTCATCTCGGCGAGCGATTTCTGTGCGAACGTATCCTGCCCGGTGACCAGCCAGGAGAGCGCGTTCCCTGCCATGTCGTCTGAAGGCCGGCGCCCTGCTGCGTAACGCATGCGAAGGATATCCAGACCGCAGAAGGGGTCGTGTGCAGCCAGTAACATCGACGGGCCACTCTTTGTTTTTGCGTATAAGTTGCGCGAGAATGCGAAAGCAGCAGTAGCCGTGAGCATTTGAGAAAACTGACGGCGCGAAAACTGAAGCTGTTGAACCAGCGAATTGGATTGTGATGACTTCATAATTTGCGCTCACCTGTCGTGACAATAGCGCCCGCAGATCGGCCTCCTCCCGGCACAAACCAGAGGGACGCGGCTACAGCTAAAGTGATGGCGCTGAAAGAAAGAATCGTCATGCGTGCGCCCGACGGATTTGGAATCAATAGTAGAAGCGACGCGAGACCAATACACGCTACTGCGCGGCTAAGAAAACGGAAGACCGGGCGGCTAAAGTCTGGAACATCGCTGATCTCAGAGGGATCGATGGGAGTATCGAGTTTCTTGAAGAGGCGCGCCCGCCCAAGTGACTCCTGCCCGTCAAACAGCATACTCAAGAAGAACACCGCGAAGGTCGCAGGTACGACGAAGACGATCTGCTCGATGAACGTCCAGCGAAAGACGAAGTCACCAAGAATGCCAAGGATGAGCCCCGTGGCGAACGTCGCCATACCCGACCACCATGGGGCCCGCCGGAAGACCAGCCCCAGCAGCGCGGGAGGCCCATAGGAGAGAGAGATCAGGGTGTTGAAGACCATCATCACTTCGAAGATACTCTCGCCGCGAGAGGCCATCATCACCGCCAGCATCGTAGTCACTCCGCCCACGAGCAAAGTCATGAGGGCACCGACGATAAGCAACTCGCGCTCGCCTGCTAGTGGGCGGAACAGCGTTTGATAGATGTCTTTCGAGAGGATGGCGGACTTCAGATTGAAGTTGGCCGACAGGCTCGCCATCGTTGCACTGAACATCGCAGCGAGCATGATGCCTATAAGCCCGTGTGGCAGAAAGGTGAGGCTGGCGGCAACATACGATGCTTCGTTCGGGTTGGCGAGGTGAGGCCAGATCGCGTGCAGGTTGGGATAAATAATGCGCATTGCCATCGGCGGAATAAACCAGAGAAAAGCTCCAAGAAAGAAGAGCCCGCAGCACAACAAAGCGACGCGTTTGGCTGCACGCTCATTCTCAACGCTGAAATACCGCTGCGCCATCGCCGATGTGTTGTAACCGAACGAAACCATCACAGCCCAGCAGGCGAGATAAATCCATCCAAACTCGCCGTGAACGGAGATAGTCTTCATCTGCGGCGGCAGGGCATGCACGAGTCCAGAGATGCCCCCGACATGCGCAAGCGAAGCTACTGCAAGAACAATGCAGAACGGAAGCAGAATCGATGCTTGCAGAAAGTCCGCGATCACCACTGCCCAAAGTCCGCCCAGGACGCTGTACGAGAGGATTACTGCGCCGGTGACGAGGATGGTTGCCGTGACGGAAAATTGGCACGCCGTCGAAACAAACAGGCTCAGGCCATAGAGCATGGTGGCGCTCGTAAAGAGCTGGAAGACGATGGTCGCCCACGAAAATGTCTGATGTGTCGCGGGACCAAAGCGATCGGACAGGTACTCCATCACGGTGCTGATGCGCGTGCGTCTCCATCGGGAGGCGAAGATGTAGTAGCCGAGCAGAAAGCTCAACCCATTGCCGATATAAAGGCCGATGACCGCGATTCCTGAACTGTAAGCGACGCCTGCCCCTCCAGTAAAAGTCCATGCACTGAAGCCGGACATGAAGGCGCTAAGGCCAGCCACCAGCCATGGAATCCGACTGCCGCCGCGAAAATACTCCGACGCGGTGCTGTTGAAACGGAGGACATAGAGCCCGACGCCGATCATCAAGAGGATGTAGCAGATGATGACAGCATAGTCGGTAGAGTTGGCGACAGGCATGTCCTATACCTTCGTTTAGCAGCCAACAGCTTGTCAAGAGGTAGTTTAAGAAGTAAAACGAAATACAACGGCGGCCGCCTTATGCTAGACTCAGCACGGTTTATGACAAAGCCAATCATTGCCGTGCTGGCTGGGGAAGAGCTCTTTGCGTCTTTCTTCGACAAACGCCGGAGGGCGCGCCTAAACAGATTTTCGCGATGGACTTTGTTCCCGACACTTAAGGCCGAGACCGGCGAAGTGCCTCGCCTTGCCGCGGCAGACGCATTGATAACGACGTGGGATAGTCCCTATCTCTCCATTGAAACGATAAAGGAGATGCCATCTGTGCGGATCATCGCGCATTGCGGCGGGGAAGTAAAAAAACGGTTCGATACCTCGTTGTTTCGTAAGCTGGTCATCGTGAATACGCCAGGGCCGATGTCGAGGCCAACTGCGGAACTGGGTGCAGCTCTTCTTCTGTACTCCGCTCGAAATATCGACCACTACCGAGATGCACTCCGTAAGAAATCGAATCGAATTTATAAGGACGTACACATTACCGGAGGAGGAGCGGAGTCTTTGCTGGGACGCGAGGTGGGGATGATCGGCTTTGGCCGCATCGGCCGTGCCCTGGTCGAGATGCTTCGCGACTTCGATGTTCGATGGAGAATCTATGATCCATTTGCGCCCAAGGAACTTGCGGCAGGATTGCCGGTGCAATTCGATTCGCTCAATGGAGTATTGAAGCGAAGCCCGCTACTTATATTGACGGCTGCGGCGACCGAAAAGACGAGGCATCTTTTGAACCGCGAACGATTGGGGTTGCTGCAGGACGGCGCGGCTGTAATCAATATCGCCAGAGGCAGTCTGATCGATCTTGCCGCCTTAACGCGGGAAGTAAAAAGCGGTCGTTTGCGATGCGCGCTAGATGTGACCGATCCGGAAGAGCCCTTGCCGGTTGGCCATCCGCTCCGAAGCCTTCCCGGCGCAATTCTGACGCCACATATCGGAGGGGGTGGCCGGAATACCCGGGGGGAGATGGCAGATGCAGCCATGGATGAGTTACAACGATTCTTCAGCGGCGAGGAAGTACAGCACCGCATCACCCAAAGCATGTTGAGCCGGATGACATGATGAAAACAAGCTTTTCTACGCTTGCCTGTCCTGATTGGACCTTGACGGAAGTGCTTGCAGCCGCCGCGAACTATGGTTACGACGGTGTGGAGTTGCGAGTCGTCGCCCATGAGCTCAATCTTTGGAAGCTGCCGGAATTTCAGTCGTCTGCGCTGGCCGGCACTCGCCGTCTCATTGAAGATCATGGTCTTGTTGTTGCCTCAATCGGCAGCGGCGCTTGTTTCCACTCCCCGGACGTGCCGGAGCGAGAACGAAATTTAGACTCTGCATTGCTCATGGCGGAGATTGCCGCAGGGCTCGGCGCGCCTGCCGTTCGAGTCTTCGGCGATCGCATTCAAGCTGGTAGCACGCGCGATCAAACAGTGGCCTGGGTCGCTGATTGTCTCACACAGCTCGCGGACAAGTTGAAATCTGATGGAGTTCAGGTCTGGTTGGAAACGCATGGCGATTTTGCCGCTGCGGCAGATGTCAGCGAAGTTCTCGCAAAGCTAAATAGCGCAGAAGTTGGAATCATATGGGACCCTGCGAACATCTTCGAGCAGACGGGCGAAGTACCGTCCATCTCGTCGACAATGTCATCCCGTGTCCGGCATGTACATTTGAAGGACCTGGTGCGTGGCGTTCAAGGCGCTTTTCACTATGTCCCCACAGGCGAAGGCGAATTTCCGTTCGACACAATGTTCGCTTCGCTCGCCGGAATAGGATTCGACGGCTTTGCCTCTTTCGAGTGGGAAAAGCTTTGGCATCCTGAACTTGCTTCCCCGGAGATTGCTCTCCCACACTTCATTCGATGGTGGAAGCGTCGGGGGAATTCCTAGTGTTCAGCGCCGTGCGAACAATGAATTCGAGCGATGTCCCCTCCGCAATGGAGCTGTCGATCGCCGCGAATTGGAATCAAACGGCCGACGACTGGCACCGCATCATGCAACTCTCCGCGGAAGGCTGCCGCTGTATAGAAGATGCCGGGCGGATCGTTGCGACAGCGACTCTTCTGCCCTATGGCACACGTCTCGCATGGATTGGCATGGTCCTGACACGGCCCGAATATCGACTGCAAGGACTCGCAAAGCGGTTGATGAAGGATGCAATTTCGTCAGCGGAGAGATGTGGCATTCGCACTCTGAAGCTTGACGCAACTAACGAAGGACGTCCGCTGTATGAGAGCCTTGGCTTCGTCGTGGAGCAGACGGTCGAACGATGGGGACGCAACGACGGTGAATTCGTTGCAGCAAAGAGAGAGGTTGGCTCTAGAAAAGGTTGTTGCTATGGCACACGAATATCCGATGAGATGTTCTCTCAGGATGCAAAAGCATTCGGTGTGACACGCAAAGAGCTATTAGAGGTGTTGTCTGCCCCGGGCAGATGCGATGCCTCCGAGAATGGCTATATACTTTCGCGTCCGGGAAGAACAGCGCAGTATCTCGGCCCATGTGTGGCGAATTCAGAAGGCGAGGCAAGAAAATTGATAGCCGTGCATCTTGAACATCCTATGTGCTCGGATGAAGAGCGTGAAGGTTCTGAATTGAGTAGCTGGTATTGGGATCTGCTTCCTGTGAATGAAGAAGCAGTACATTGCGCTGTAGAGTTTGGCTTCACGCGCCGGCGGGCCCTCTGGCGCATGCGTCGCGGTGAAGTGATAGAGAATGACGATGCAATGATCTATGCCATTGCAGGATTCGAGTTGGGGTGACATGAAAATTACAGATCAGGAACAGTTGGAAGAGCGCATGTCGCGCCCGACAGATACTGATATCGCAGCCATGCGCGCGTTGGAAGGAGATGTGCTTATCCTGGGCGTCGGTGGCAAGATGGGTCCAACCCTTGCACAGCTTATACAGCGCTCGGCAGACGCTGCGAAGAAAACTATACGTGTGATGGGAGTGGCCCGGTTCACGGATAGAGCTATGCCGGATGCATTACGAGCGCACGGCATCGAGCCGATCACCTGTGATCTGTTGGAGCCGGAAGAACTGGCAAAGCTGCCTGATGCAGAGAACATAATCTTTATGGCTGCGCGGAAGTTTGGTACCACTGGTTCGGAACATTTGAGTTGGGCGATCAACACTCAACTACCAGCTCTGGTGGCCGAACGATATCGCAAATCGCGTATCGTCTGCTTCTCCAGTGGCAATGTTTATCCGCTTGTGCCAATAGCGCAGGGTGGCGCGAGCGAAGAGACACCCGTTGCCCCACAGGGCGAGTACGCACAGTCGGTCCTGGGCCGCGAACGCATCTTCGAACATGCGTCGCACCGATGGGGAACGAGAGTAACCCTGCTCCGGCTCAACTACGCCATCGATCTTCGCTATGGCGTCCTCGTCGATATCGCGCGCACCGTGTTTGAACGACGACCGGTAGATCTGCGCATGCCGCTGGTCAACGTTATCTGGCAGGGCGATGCAAACTCCGTCTGCATGAGATCGGTCAACTACTGCGCTTCGCCTCCATTTGTTTTAAACCTTACGGGGCCTGAGACGTTGAGCACACGATGGATCGCCGAGCAGTTCGCGCAGCGTTTCGGACACGTCGCATCGTTCACAGGAGAAGCATCCCATTCCGCACTGCTCAATAACGCAGCGAAGTCCCATCGACTCTTCGGTTATCCAACCGTAACGCCGGACGAGATGATCGACTGGATCGCCGAGTGGATTGCTGCTGGCGGAACTCTCAGCAATAAGCCGACGCATTTTCAGACGCGCGATGGGAGGTTCTGATGAATGTTCGCGCAAGGCTTGCAGAAGGCCTCGTTATTCCTGCGCATCCGCTCGCTCTTACCTCTGCCCGGAAACTCGATGAACGGCGCCAGAGGGCGCTGACTCGCTACTATTTGGCCGCTGGTTCAGGCGGAGTCGCCGTCGGTGTCCATACAACGCAGTTTGCCATCCGCGATCCAAAGGTCGGTCTCTATCAGCCCGTGCTCGAACTTGCGATGGAAGAAGCAGTAAAAAGAGACGTCGTGAAGATTGCAGGCGTCAGCGGTCCTCGACACCAGGCTGTCAAAGAGGCGGAATTAGCGCGTCTGCTGGGTTACGACGCGGCACTGCTCAGCATGGGCGGCTTGAAAGATCTCGAAACAGACGAGCTCGTAGAACACGCAAAAGCAATAGCCGATGTCATACCGGTTATAGGCTTTTATCTCCAGCCGTCCGTGGGCGGAAGGCCACTATCGTATGACTTCTGGCGCGAGTTTTCGAAGATTGAGAATGTAGTTGCGATCAAGATGGCCCCCTTCAACCGCTACCAGACAATCGATGTCTTGCGCGGTGTGATTGATTCCGGTCGTGCCAGGGACATCTCTCTCTACACCGGCAATGACGACAACATTCTCATCGATCTCTTGACTCGGTGGAACTTTGGCGGGGAGACATTACGAATTGTCGGTGGTTTGCTGGGACACTGGGCTGTCTGGACAAACAAGGCGGTAGAGCACCTTGCACTTGCAAAGCAGAGCGGCCCGGATGTCCCCGCTGGATTGCTAACACTCGCGCAACAGATTACGGATGCCAACGCCGCGTTCTTTGATCCATCTCATGGATTTGCTGGCTGCATAGCTGGCATTCACGAGGTGTTACGTAGACAGGGCCTTTTAGAAGGCATCTGGTGCCTTGATCGGAACGAGTCTCTTTCAGCAGGACAGAGTGACGAGATAGACCGAGTAAGCAAGGCGTATCCACATCTTTCTGATGACTCCTTTGTTCGTAGACATTTCGATGAGTGGTTACGCTGAATGCGGGCCCAGACTGTTCAGAACCCGAGGAAGACGCATACGTTGCGCTGGTGGATCGGAGCAATGCTATTCGCTTCCACTGTGATCAACTACATGGACCGGCAGACACTATCGCTGCTCGCACCCTATCTTAAGATCACCTACCACTGGACAAACAGCGACTATGCAGATCTTGTTATTGCATTTCGCGTTGCCTATGCTATTGGCCAGACGGTCTGTGGTCGCTGGATGGATCGCATTGGAACGCGTCTGGGCATTACCTTCACAGTCCTCTTCTATTCCATCGTTTCTGTCTTGACACCGTTGGCGAATGGCTTCTTCAGCTTTATGGGTTTCCGCCTCATGCTTGGATTTGGCGAGTCGGCGAACTGGCCCGCCGCAACCAAGGTTGTCTCGGAGTGGTTCCCAGCAAAAGAGCGGGCGCTGGCAACGGCATTTTTCGATAGCGGCTCCTCCATCGGAGGTGCGATCTCTCCTTTTCTGGTTCTATGGATCTACTTTCGCTGGGGTTGGCGGCCTGCATTTATTGTGCCCGGCGTCCTCGGATTCATCTGGCTGCTCGTGTGGCGCAAGTTTTATTTTTCCCCGGAGCAACATCCGCGCATCTCCATGGGCGAGCTTGAGATGCTGCGTCTTGAGAAGCGGTCGGACGAACCTACCGGGGAGGCTTCAAAGGTACGCTGGCGCGATCTTCTGCGGTTGCCGCAGACCTGGGGCATTATCGCTGCCCGCGCATTCACCGACCCGGTCTGGTACTTCGTCACGGACTGGTTTCCGGTCTACCTGGTGGCGAAAGGAATCGATCTCAGAAGTGGTCTCATCGCGATCTGGATCCCGTTTCTCGCTGCCGATCTGGGAAACTTCACAGGCGGCGCGGTTTCTGGATACCTTCTCCGCAGATGCTGGCCGCTCGGTCGCGCGCGCAAGGCTGTGGTTGTTGCCGGTGGTCTTGGCACAATGCTGCTCATTCCCACTGTCTTCACCCAAAACTTATCGCTCATCACGTTACTCTTCGCGCTGGCGACCTTCTCATATGCATGTTTCAGTACGATCGCAAATGTTCTTCCATCGGACGTGTACTACAGTAACGCCGTCGCCACTGTGAGTGGACTCAGCGGCACTGGCTCCGGCATCGGAACGATCATCGCCATGAAAGCCGTGGGCTATCTCTCAGACGCTCGCATAGCGGACAAGGGCCACGTGTTTGACCCTATCGTTATTGCGAGCGGCATCATCCCAGTCATCGGAATGCTGCTCGTTCTCCTGCTGGTTCGTAACACGCGGGCCACACGCGAAGGTCTTGTCCGGCCAGTTTAGACATTTGCACTAACTCAACGCCGTGCTGACTGGATTCAAATCGCCTTGCGCCAGTTTGGATCGTCCATCTTCTTTACATCAATGGAGATGGAACCATTCGCGTTTCCGGGTTGCTCACATGCCCAGGCAACGGGCTTCAACACACCCGGCCTGATTTCAATTTCCGCCGACAGGTTGACCTTTCCAACGTACCCCGCCGGCAACATGAAAGAACCGAGTCGAAGGCCGCCGCCATGCGGGTATCCGGGGTCCAGCGTACCTCGCAGCTTAAGTGTGCCATCAGGACTTGCGATTTGCAGCCACAGCATTCCCGGAACCCCAGCAACGCCCCGATTCGAAATTGAAACGACCAACTCAGAAGTCCCTGAGCGTTTCCGCTGCCATACCCACGAAGGCCGCAGCCGGTAACCCATATTGACTTGCAAACGTTCGAACCCGCGAGGGAACCGTTCGTTATAGCTAGCCAGATGTTCTGACTCCGTCCAGAGCGCCCAATAGTTAGCCTTCAAATCCAGAGCATGCAACATGTAGTTCTCCAACTCGTTCACACCAGCCGCATCCAAGGCCAACTTCGATACGTCATACGAGCGAAAGTAGCCATCCTCAAGAATGGCAGCCAGCCATGGTGGTCTGTTGGCCAGTTCCTCAATTTGAATGGGCTCTTCGACAATGATGCTATCGGAGCGAACCCATGCTCCGCCCCGTACCGCGATATCAATCGCCTCGCGATTCCCGGTATTGCTAATGTCGGGCTGAGTGTTCATCGCAAGCGGCGTTTTTTTCCAGGTGGCCAACTGCATGCGCACCATCTTATTGAGCGTGCGCTGCGCGGTGGCGAAGTCAGGGAAGGGACTTGGGTAGCCTCCAAAATGTCCCTCTCCCCAGAATCCCACATGCATCATATCCACCCATTCGATCAGCGGATCCCCATCAAAGCGCGCTGCAAGCAGATGGTTCAATTCTGTCAAAGCCTTCAGATATTCAGGATGGTCATAGCGCGGTTCAATCCAATAACCCGTGGCTCCGCTGGAGAGTTCGCTACCGCCGTATTTACCCATGGGGCCGATCTTTACCATAGGAATGCGGTGGCGCAAAAACTCGGGCAGCGCAAGCTGCTGAGGTTGAAATACCGTGTTCGACGACTGGATGCGAAAAGCGACGCGCAGGCCATGCCGCTTCGCAGCCGCCAGTGTCAAATCCCATACCGGGTCCAGATCCAATCTGCCGGCCTGCTTCTGCACATTGCGCCAGTCGCAGCGGATGTAGAGCACATCGACAAATGGCAGACTGGCCATCTTCTCAACATGATCTTCCAG
>Ga0182024_10006746_pt1 | contig 25069 bp, 22 predicted proteins | sample P32metaG_FD_120480 | JGI IMG/M metagenome (GOLD analysis project Ga0182024, IMG submission 120480) | Permafrost microbial communities from Stordalen Mire, Sweden - P3-2 metaG (Illumina Assembly) | ecosystem: Environmental > Terrestrial > Soil > Wetlands > Permafrost | place: Sweden: Stordalen...
CATTGACGCACCCAAGGAGGAGGTGATCGCCACCGCCGAGCACGCCCAGCTCCCCGCCGCCTAACGTCGGGAAGCGGAACCGAGGGTCACATCCTCATTTCCACCACTTCGCGGGACGCTGCCCCTACGCCCCCAGACAATTCCCAGGACACGGCTCTGATTTGGCCGAATTTTGTGAAAGCCGTGGGATTCAGTTGTCTCGGGAAGTGCAGTCTGCCCTGTGACGGGAACCAGTCTCCGGCCGGTCCGGGTGCCGCCACAGCGAGCGCCCGGTGACCCGAGCGGGGGGCCACGGCGACACATAGCCGTGGCCTGGAAGCGGGCAAGGGAAGGGGTCAGGGGGGCGCCGCCACCGGTGTTTACGCCGAGGGCACGCAGACCCCTCCCCTACCCGCTTTCACAGACACGGCAGAAATCTGCCGCCTGGATCTAAGAGCTTGACGCCAGCGGTATGTGCCGGGGACGCCAGAACGGCGGGATGTCTCGGGGACGCCGGGGCTCGGCCAGCAGGTACCCCTGGTACAGGTCGCAGCCGAGCTGACGGGCCACGTGGCGCTGTTGACGGTTCTCCACACCCTCGGCGATGACCCGCAATCCGAGGCCGTGTCCGAGGTCGGTGATGGCGGCCACGATGCGCTCGTCCTCGGTGTCGCTGCCCAGTCCCATGACGAAGGAACGGTCGATCTTCAGGTAGCTCACGGGCAGGCGCTTCAGGTAGCTGAGCGACGAGTATCCGGTGCCGAAGTCGTCGATGGCGAGCCGGATGCCGAACTCCCGCAGCTCACCGAGCATGCCGTGCAGGCGCACGTCGTCCGACACGATGCCCGACTCGGTGATCTCGAGCATGAGCGCGCCCGGGGGCAGGCCGCTCTTCTCGAGCGCCCCGCGCACGGCGGGAAGAAGTTGCGATCCGTCGAACTGGCGCGGCGAGACGTTCACGGCCAGGAAGGAGTCGTTCGCCTCGGGATACATGGCGCGCCAACGAGCCATCTGCGCGCAACCCGCTTCGAGCACCCACTGACCGAGGGCGATGATGAGCTCGGACTCCTCGGCCAAGCCGACGAACCGACCCGGAAGAAGGAGGCCCCGGCGAGGGTGCTCCCACCGGACGAGGGCCTCGAGACCGAGGACACGGCCGTTGGCCAATGATGCCAGCGGCTGGTACTCGAGACGGAGCTCGCCGTTCTCCACGGCGGCGCGCAGGTCGTGCTCGAGCTCGAGTCGACTACCGACCTCCTCGCGCAGGCCGGCGTCGAAGATGGCCACGCGCCCGCGACCGCGCGTCTTGGCCTGCAACATGGCCATGTCGGCGTCCTGGAGAACCTCGGACGCCTCGCGGCCCACGTCGGCCAGGCGCACAAGACCGATACTCGGTGTCACCGTCAGCGTGCGACCCGTGCTCAGCTGCACCGGACGCGACAGGATCGAGCGCAGTTCTTCGGCCCGATGCAGGGCGGCGTCGGTGTCGGGGACACCGGTCTCCAAGGCGGCGAACTCGTCACCGTGCAGACGACTCAGGCTGACCGCCCGCGGCATGGCTGTGCGCAGACGCTGCGCCATGGCTCGCAACACTTCGTCGCCCACGGCGTGGCCGAGGGAGTCGTTCACCAATTTGAACCGGTCGAGATCGAAGAAGAACATGACGAGTCCGTCACGTTCGGCGTCCTTGGTCTCGAGCGCGCCTTCTACGGCGGCGAGAAAGCCGCTGCGGTTGGCCAGCGATGTGAGGGGGTCGTTGCGCGCTTCCCAGGCCAGCCGGTCGAGCAAGATCTTACGATCGGTGATGTCCGACACCGAGCACACCACGGCGCCGGCGTCGTGGTCCTCGGCGTCGTCGATGGGACGCGAACTGACCGACAGCCACTGCGCGTTGTCGTCGTCGTCGTGCACGCCGATGATGACGTCGGTCGTGCCCTCGCGACGGGCCAACGCCACGGCGAGGGGGAGATCCTCGGGCGGGAAGGGGGTGGTGTCGTTGTGCTGTGCGGGGCCCCCGCCGGTGAAGATGGCGTCGCCCTGGCCGACGCGCAGGCGGCTGCCGAGAATGCGGGTGGCCGAGTCGTTGGCCGCCGCCACCGCTCCGTTGCGGTCGATGACGACAACGCCTTCCTCCAGGGCGGCGACGGCGGCGGAGTAGCGCCGCTCGATCGCCGCCCGGGCCTGAGCCTCCTCCTCCGCACGCTTGCGTTCCGACACATCACGCAGGATCACCTGGAATGCCGGCTTTCCGCCCCACGTGGTGCGCACACTCACGATCTCGACGACGAACCTCACTCCGTCGAGACGCACCATCGTCACTTCGGCGCCCTTGACGGCGTCCCCCGGCTCATTGAGCTGTGAGAGACGGGCGACGATGGGGCCGATGTCGGTGGGGGTGATGAAGAGCGTCATGGGCTTGCCCAGAGCCTCAGTCAGCGAATTCACTCCGGCGAAGCGCATCGCCGCCGGGTTGGCGTAGACGATGATCCCCTCCTGGTGGACGATGATCCCGTCGGGGGAGTGCTCCACGAGAAGCTCGAGGCGTTCACCGACGTCGGCCGTGACCCACGGCACCGACCCCGGGTCGCTCACGTCAGCCATGATCCCGAAGAAGCCGGCGCCGTCGCCCTCCGAGAGCAGCGTGGCCCGGACGAGGATCCGGTGGACGACGCCTCCGGAATCCTCCATCTCCTGGATGAGCTCGTAGTTGTCCCACACCACACCGGCCCGCACCGTCTCCACGATGGGACCGAGAAGGACGTCACCGAGGTCTTCGAGGGGCACCGAACGTCCGAGGGGACCGGGTGGCACCCGGTAGCGACCACCGGCGGGGGGATTGCGTACGAGATCTTCGAAGCGCGAGTGCCAGAGCACACCGGGACCGGGGACGGCGTACTCCCAGGTGGCCACCCCGGCCAGGCCCGACAGCAGCGCCAGGCGCTCGGGGGTGGCGGGGGCCTCGGGCACCCCGGTGGCGTCGGCATCCCTGTCGACCCCGGCGGACCCACCTGATGGTGCCGTCGCAGGGGCGTTCCGAACCAAGCCCAGGCGCGCATCAGGCATGCCTGTCCTATCGGTGCCGCAAGGCTCGACCTTTACTCCGACAGCCCCTTTCCACGCCTGGCGCCGGGAAGAATCACCCTTCGTGAAACTTTGCCAAATGACATCGTTGTCATTTGGCCAAAAGCAACATGCACCGTGGGTCGGATGTCACCAAAAACGGTTCTGCGTCTTTACGCCGATGACCACAGCCCGTACTCTTGGCCCTCTTGTTGACAAAGTGGCTGGTGAGTCAAACGGCCAAAAGGGCCAAAGGTGGTGAGAGATGACTACGGGACCCTCGAGGACACTGGAAATGTCGTACCCCAATCGTCCCGTGTCGATCTGCGGCATCGGGGCCGTCTCCGGCTACGGATGGGGCGAGAAGCTGCTCCGGGAGGGCCTCTACACGAGCGAGTCGGCCGTTCGCTGCCACAGCGGCTTCTCCCCCCCCTTCGATGACGACTGGGGCTGGCTGGCCATGGTCGACGACGCCGGCAACCCCGACGACGGACCCAGCCGCATGATGCGGGCCGTACGCCACGCCGGGCGCGAAGCGGTCCACAACGCCTTCGACCGCGGGTGGCGGCCGGGTGGCGTGGTGGGGCTCGTCCACGGTGTCGTTCTCGGAGACGTCGGCCACTGGCGCGAGTACCACCACCGGGTCGGCGCCGACACGACGAGGCGCAACTGGCTGGAGCTCATGCCCTCGACCGTTCTCATGGGATTCATGAAGGAATTCGACTTCCACGGCCCGAGCATGAACGTCACGGCCATGTGCGCGTCGGGCGTGGTCGGCCTCCTCACGGCGCAGATGTGGATCAACGCCGGGATGGCCACCGACGTCATCGTCATGGCCTCCGACCTGTCGGCAAACCCCGAGAACGCCCGCTCCTTCGCCAACCTGGGCGTGCTCCATATCGACGCGCCGCCCGACGAGGTCTGCCGGCCCTTCCAGGAGGGCAGCCGCGGTTTCAACCCGGGCGAGGCATCGGTGGCCATGGTCGTATCCAGCCGGCCCCAGGCCGCCTACGCCCGGGTCCTCGGCGGGGCCATGACATCCGACGCCTATCACCCGGTGTCCATCGCCCCCGGCTTCGCCCAGGTCAGACGGGCATTCACCGGCGCTCTCGAGAACGCCGGCGTCCTCGGCAGCGATATCGCCTATCTGAACGCCCACGGCACCGGGACGGCCCAATGCGACAGCGTCGAGAGTGCTCTTTTCGACGAGCTCCTGCCTGCGGCGGAGGGTCTTTTCTCGATAAAGCCGCTCGTGGGTCACACCCAGGCGGCCTCGTCGGCCATCGAGATCCTGGCCAGTCTGTACGGATTCCAGACCGGCGTGATCCCGGCACCCCGACGGGTCTCCAAGGGACACCCGAAGCTCCTCGACGGCCTGACGGCCTGCGCCGAGGGCCCGGTCATGAAGTCGTCTCTGGGCATGGGCGGCCACAACGCCGTTCTCGTCATCGACTCGCCGCCGGCGTAGGCGAGCATCTCGCTCGCGGCCACCGGAACGGGCCGCCGACCAGCACGAACAGCACCCGGCCGATAGGGTCACCGACCATGGACATAGGCGACGTGGTGCCGGATTTCGAACTGCCCGACGAGACGGGGACCGAGCGCAAGCTCAGCGATCTGCTGGCCGCCGGCCCGGTGACTTTGTTCTTCTACCCGGGGGCGATGACCTACGGGTGCACCAAGGAGAGCTGCCATTTCCGAGACCTGAAGAAAGAATTCGAGCAGGCCGGAGGGCAGCGGGTCGGCATCAGCGCCGACACGGTCGAAAAGCAGAAAGAATTTTCCGACAAGTACAGCTTCGATTTCCCGTTGCTGTCGGACCCTGACCGCACAGTGGCCGAGATCTTCGGGGTCAAGCGTGGCGGCGGCCTCGTCCCGGTCAAGCGCAACACCTTTGTCATCGACACCGACCGCAAGGTCATCGGCGTGATCAAGAGCGAGTTGAGCATGCAGAAGCACGCTGACCGCGCCCTCGAGGTCCTGCGCCAGCGTTCGACCGTCTAAGCCTCCTTTCCGCACCGGCCTCACCCCGGCCCGGGCGTCGCACGCCGCTGCACCTGAAGAACCGCACGCCACTGCACATGGGGATCCCAGCCACGCCGGGTAGGCTGGAGACTCCGGACGGGGAGCGAGGCGGATGAAAAGCATGAGTCGGCGACGTACACGCCGCGCCGTGGCGGCTGCGGCCGCTTTGGTCGTGATCGCCACCACCATCGGGATCGTGGCCTCCGGCGCGCTGGCGAGCTCGCCGCCCAATGTCACGACCGCCGCCTACGACAACCTGCGTTCGGGATGGGACCCGAACGAGCCGAACCTGGCCCCCTCGAACGTCGAGGCCGCCTCATTCGGCCAGATCTTCGCCAGGAAGCTGAAAGGTTCCATCTACGCCCAGCCACTGGTGGTGAACGGGACCGTCATCGTCACCACCGAGAAGAATTGGGCCTACGGCATCAACGCCACCACGGGCAAGGTGCAATGGAAACGGCACTTCGGAATGCCGGCCCTGGCGGCGACGATCGGCTGCGGCGATCTGGCGCCGAACCTCGGGAGCACCTCCACCGGCGTGGTCGACCCCTCGACGAACACGCTGTACCTCACGACGAGGATCCAGAAGGGCAACGCCAAGAAGGCGTCGGCCACCGACAACCACACATGGATGCAGGCCATCTCGGTCACCACCGGCAAGGAGGCGGCCGGCTTCCCCGTCGAGCTCCAGGGCACACCCGACAACACGCCGGGCGTTCCCTTCACCGACAGCTCCGAGCTGCAGCGCCCGGCGCTGCTCTTCCTCGGGGGTGTCGTGTACGCCGGCTTCTCCGGTGACTGCGACGATCCCCCTTACCGCGGCGTCGTGATCGGAGTGTCCACCACCGCCCATGACATCACCGCCATGTGGAGCGACGAGGCCGGCGCCGGCACCGACCAGGATTCGCAATCCGGCATCTGGCAGTCGGGCGGCGGGCTCGTGTCCGACGGGCCGAAACAGATCCTCCTCACCACCGGTAACGGCATCGCCCCCCCGGCATCGGCAGGGGGGGCCCACACGCCTTCGACCTTGTCGGAGTCGGTCGTCCGCCTCACCGTCGGGAGCAACGGAACACTCACCCCCACCGACTACTTCGCCCCGAGCGACGCCCCCTCGCTCGACCAGGGCGACCAGGATCTCGGCTCCGGAGGCCCCATCGCCCTCCAGTCTCAGTACTTCGGGAACAGCACGGACCCCGATCTGCTCGTCCAGGTGGGCAAGGACGGGCGGATCTTCCTGCTCAACCGCGACAACCTCGGGGGTCGGGAACAGGGACCGGGCGGCAGCGACGACACCATCGAGACCCTCGGTCCCTACAACGGGGTCTGGGGCCACCCCGCCGCCTACGGGGGTGAAGGCGGTTGGGTCTATGTCACCGAATCGACCGGCGGCGGCTACCTCCGGGCTCTCAGCTATGGCGTGAACACCAGCGGCGTCCCCCAGCTCACCTCGGCCGGCACCAGTGCCGGAGCCTTCGGCTATTCGTCGGGATCCCCCGAGGTGACGAGCAACGGCACCACGACCGGGAGCGCCGTGGTCTGGGTGGTCTACGACGACGGCACGTCAGGTATCGACGGCGACCTGCGCGCCTACGGGGCCGTCCCCCCGAGCACGGGCCCGAACGCCGGCATCCTTCCTCTTCTGTGGTCGGCCCCCATCGGCACGGCATCGAAGTTCTCCGTCTCGACCGCCTACAACGGCACCGTCTACGTCGGGAACCGCAGCGGAACGCTTTACGCCTTCGGCAGCAAGTCGAACGCGCCCCTCGAGGCGGCACCGGTCGACTTCGGCCGGGTGGCCGTGGGATCGAGCAAGACACAGGACATCACCGTGACGGCCAACCGCGCCATGACCATCACCGGCGTCTCGCCCGCTACCGGCGTGGCCGATGTGGCCGGAGTCTCCGGCGCGTCGGTGTCCAACAAGGGTGCCGGCTATCAGGGATCGACCGGCGCCTCCGGAACCGAGGCCCTCGGGCAACAGAACCAGGAGTTCTCGGTGCACCTGCCGTCGCGTCGTCGCGCCCTCGTGGCCGGCCAGAGCATCATGATCCCCGTCACCTTCACGCCGCGGTCCGCCGGCACCGTCGTGGCCGACGTCAGCGTGAAGACAACGGCCGGGACCCGGACTCTGGCCTTGACCGGTTACGGCACCGCTCCCGGTCTGCTCCTGTCGGCCCCGCCGGTCTCGTTCGGCACGCTCGACACCGGCGCCGGCGGAAAGACACTCACCTTCACCATCAGCAACTCCTGGAACAAGCCGGAGACGATCACCGGCCTCCGGCTCCCGTCGGCGCCGTTCACGGTGAAGGGGCTCCCGAGGGCGGGCACCGTGCTCACCCCACAACAATCAGTGACGGCGTCGGTGGCCTACGACCCGCAGACGGCCGGCACCAACAACGACGTCGTGACGATCACGAGCGATGAGGGCTCGGTGTCGGTGCCTCTGACCGGCGCAGCCGTGTCCGGGACGGCCGTTCTCACGCTCCAACCGGGCTCGATCGATTTCGGTTCGGTCCCCGTGGGCAGGTCCGTCACACTCACCTTCCGTATCGACAACAGCGGCAACATCCCCCTCACCATTTCGCGGGCAGCGACGCCGGCGGGAGCGTTCTCGACGGCCACTCCTCTGCCTGAGGGCATCACCCTCGATCCCGGCACCGGAGTCACCCAAGCCGTGACGTTCAGGCCCTCGGGGACCGGTTCGTTCACCGGCCAGTACAAGTTCAACGCCGAGAATGGTCAGGGGTCGATGGTTGTTACGTTCACGGGGACCGGCACGTTGAGCTGAGGGGGCGTCGTTGCCGGCGCCCACCAAGACACGAGTTGTGTTTGGAGCATCAACTCAAGGGACCCATGTGTGCCGAGGGTGCTGTCGCGGTGGAGTTCGGGCGGGAAGCGGCTCAGACCCACGGTCCGAGCCCTTGGAGCCGCTCCAGTCCGCGCATCGTGCCACGCCTCGCCACCTTCGACATTCCGACGACGAGCCCGGCCGCGGTCGTGTGGACGTTGAACATCCGGCCGAAGGGCAACCTCATCGGCTCCGACACCGGGACGTCCGGGGTGCTGACGGTGTCGATACCGCGCACGATCCACGGGAATCTTCAAGCGGACGTCCGTGGCGAAGGGAAGTGGTACTCGGGAGCCCGGATGAGCCTGTCCGGCGGCGGTGCGGTGGCCGTAAACACGGTCACGGTGGTGGCAACCCTGGCAGCAACGGACCAGGTGGCACCGGTGGCGGGCCGGGCACGGGTGGCACCGCTCGAAACAGCGGCGGCAGTGGATCAGATGGTGGCGCTATAACCCCTCCGGCCACGGCCGCCGGCGGTGGGTCGGCTACCGGTACCGGATCTACCGGTGCCGGGCCGACCTTTGGCGGAACCACCGGCGAGCACGACACGGTGGATCCCATCACCTTGGTCGCCGGTGCGAAGACGCCGCCGCCGTCAGGAACCCGCGTCCGTTCGACTTCTAGAAGGCGACCGGGCCGCTCGCCGTCACGAACAAGGCGTAGGCGGATGTGTCGCGGAAGTTGCACGTCCCGTTGGCGTTCCTGCCTGTTGCGATAAAGCCCTGCACCCTCGCCGTCCCACTTCCCTTGATCTTGGCGTAGTCGCCGTAACCGTTCCCGAGCGTGTACGGCCCGCTTCCCTTGAGCTCGCCCCGGCACGTCTTCTGATTGAACTTGAACGTGGTGTGGATGGCGCCGTGGTGGATCTTGAAGGTGCCACCGGGGAAGACGGCCTCGTCCACCTTGTTGCCTTGGTAGTCCGTGCCCCCGGCGGTGAACACACCGCCGGCGAAAATGCTGCCGGACCCGGTCTGCGAGGTGAAGACGAGTTTGAAGTGCTCGGTTCCGCTGGTGGCGGCGAAGGCCGACGCCGGGACCGATACCGCGATCACCGCACCGAGCAGGACCGCTCCGACAATGTTCCTGGCGCGCATAGAACCCTCCGTTTCCTTGAGAGGTCGCGGTGAGACCGCATCCGAGCGAGCCGCCGCGACGCTCTGACAGCCACAACCTATCGTCGCCGGTGCCGCGGTGGCGGATCTTCTTGTCGGACCCGCTCCCACACATGACGTGGACGCTTCGGAGGCTCCGGTGAGCGACACCGGGCAGGGCGACGGCTGGTGGGTCGCCTCCAACGGCCAGTGGTACCCGGTGGTCGAACCCTCGGGCTGCCCCCGCTCCGGGCGCATCGGCTCGTCGCCCATCCTCGGCAACGCCGTCATCGCCCGGCGAAGCGCCGGTTCCATCGACGTGACCGTCAGCTTCGTCACCCTGCCCTGACCGGTGTCACCCGCCGATGGCCGGCCCCCGCCGCCGGTGACCCGACGGTCAGTGACCGATGTGGTCGGCCGGGATAGTCCCGAGCTTTCCCTTTTCGTAGTCCTCGAAGGCCTGGGCGATCTCGGCCCGCGTGTTCATGACGAAGGGCCCGTAGGCGGCCACCGGCTCACCGATGGGCCGGCCCCCGAGCACCAGGACTTCGAGTTCGGGAGTGTGACTGTCCTGACCGGCGTCGGCCGCCAGCACCACGCTGTCCCCCTCGCCGAACACCACCAAGTTCCCCGTCCGCACCGCCGCGCCCTGCGATCCGACCGTGCCCCGCCCGGCGAGCACATAGACGAGGGCGTTGAAGTCCCGGGGCCAGGGCAGGACCAGCCGGGCCCCCGCCCCGACCGTGGCGTGAACCATGGCCATCGGCGTGTGTGTGTTCCCCGGACCGCCGAACCCGCCCACCTGGCCGGCGATGACCCGCACGAGCGCCCCCCCGTCCGGCGACGACACGAGCGCCACCTGATTGCTCCGGATGTCCTGGTAGCGCGGCGGCACCCACTTGTCGGCCGACGGGAGGTTCACCCACAGCTGGATCCCATGGAACAGCCCCCCGCTCGTCACCAGAGCTTCCGGGGGGGCCTCGATGTGGAGGATGCCGGCGCCGGCCGTCATCCACTGGGTGTCCCCGTTGGTGATGACCCCACCCCCGCCGGCCGAGTCCTGGTGCTGGAAGGTCCCGTCGATCATGTACGTCACCGTCTCGAAGCCCCGGTGCGGATGCCAGGCCGTCCCCTTCGGTTCCCCCGGCGCGTAGTCCACCTCTCCCATCTGGTCCATGTGCACGAAGGGGTCGAGCCGGGCCAGGTCCACCCCGGCGAAGGCCCTCCGCACCGGGAAGCCCTCGCCTTCGAATCCGCTCGGTGCGTCGGTGAGTGAGAGCACGGCCCGCTCGGTGCCCTCGGGCACAGCGATCTTGGGCAGGCTGAGGATGTCGTCAACGGTCACGGCCGGCATGGGGGGACCTTTCTCTCGGCTGTTGACACGGTCAACACGACGAGCGCAAGAGTCATTCCGCTCAGACGCCGGCGCCGGGGCCCGGCGGGGCCAGAGCCACGTCCTGCCCCTCGACGAACCGCTTCGGGTCACCGGACCCGAACACCCACACCGCACCCCGACCGTGGACCCGCCAGCGCAGCGCCGTACTCACCAGCGCCGTCTCCTCCTCCACCCCGACGAGCGTCGTTCCCGGCCGCTGCCAGGAGGAAAACCACTCGACGATGCCCGGTCGGCGTCGTTCGAGGAGGTCGAAATGGGGGATGACGGCCAGATGGCCGACGAGCCCGAGACCGGCCCCGCCGCTGTCACCGGTCGCCGTGGCGCCCGCCGGTCCGTCGACCGGGGCCGCCCGCTGCGACCCGCCCGGTCCGAGGTCCGGCGGCGCACCCGACGTGAGTGCCATCGCCCCGGCCGAGCAGCCGGCCAGGGCGGCCCCCCCATGCCATGCCCTGGTGATGGCTTCCCACACCAGTGACCCCCGCAAGCTCGAGGCCAGGTGGTGGGGGTCGCCCCCCGACAGGTAGACGAGCCCCGCCCCCTCGATCAGCCCGGCCAGGGCCGGATCCCCGGCATCGGCCCGGTTGCGCACCGGGACCGGGACCGCCTCCACCCCCATGGCCTCGTAGTGACCCCGGGCCAGATCGAGCCACCAGGCCACCCGCTCGTCGCTCTCGAGCCCGGCGGCCGTGGGGAGGATGGCGGCCCGGCGGGGACGTCCGGCCAGCAGGGCGGCGTCGACCGGGACCATGACGTCCAGGAACTCCCCGCTCCCCACCAGTGCCACCGGACCTTCGGTGCCCGTCATGTCCTGCCTCTCCGGGCTCTTCGCCGTCGGCCCCCCGCTCGTGGGCGGTGGCCGGGTCCGCACCGTAACCGGGCCATGAGCCCGACCCGGGCCACTGGCCTACGATCGCCCCGTGGAACCGGCGGCCGACAACGTGGCGACCGTCCGCCACATCCAGGAGGCCATCGGACGCGGCGACATCCTGGCCCCCATGGCCCATATGTCGAGGAACGTCCGCTGGGCCGTGGCCTGCACCGACCGCCAGGCGGCCCCCTTCTTCAAGGAGTACAACGGCCGTCAGGGCATCGCCGCCTTCATGCAGGACATGGACGTCGTCGAGATGACCGCCTTCGAGGTCAAGTCCGTCTTCGGCCAGGGCGATCTCGTCTGTGTCCGGCTCCACATGGCCTTCACCACCCCGACCGGGCGCGGCGTCGACATGGACGAGACCCAGATCTGGACATTCTCCGAGGGCAAGGTGATCTCGGTCGACCTGTTCCCCGACACCCAGGCCGTGGCCGGGGCCTTCGCCTGACCCTGGACGAGAGGGGCAGGCCATTGACAGGCCGCCCCATCTCCGTCACGAGCTGAGCCGCTTCCACGGCGACGTTGTTCTTCCGTTGTGTTCGGCTGTCGCTTCGTGCTTGGGGACGGGAGCTTTGGCCAACTCCCGGTCGCTCTGTGATGAACACTTGACGGCCAGTTGGGCGTCCGGTGATTCAGGTCCGTCACTCTGCTGGCTGGGGTTATGACGCAAGGGGGGGATTCAGTGAGAGTTCGAATTATCGCGGCTGGAGTCGCGCTCGCCGCACTGGCGGGAACCGCCGTGCCGTTGGCACTGAGCGGCTCGGCGTCAGCCAAGGGCTCGGGGACACCCACCACCCTGGCCATCACCAGGTGCTCGCCGGCGGCCGCCACCATAGGTAAGACGGTGACGATCCATGGCACCGACCTGACCGGCGCCACCAAGGTGACTATTGGCGGCAGGAACGTCACCACCAGCATCACCGCCAACACGGCCAAGGCCATCAAGGTCAATCCGGTGCCCGGGCACATCGCCGTGACACCCAACGCGACGACCACCGTCAAGGTCACCGTCTCGGGTGTGACAGCAACTCAGCAGTGCAGCTTCAAGAAGGCGCCCAAGAAGAAGTCGCACCAGTAACGATCTACCAGATGTTCCGCGTCACGCGCGGTTGGTAGGAACCGTCCGGACAGCCGATAGCAGGATCCTCTCGGTGACCACCGGTTCCACCCGATCACGCGAGGCGCGGGCGAACAGCTCGTGGTCTATGCCCGGCATAACCTCGAGATGGAAGCGTCCGGTCCGGGCCAGCCGCCGAAAGGCGGCGGCCTGGCCGCGACGCATCATTCCCGCCTCCATGTCGCCGCACACGACGTAGGTGTCGGCGCCGCTGTCCACCAGTCGTCCGATGATCCGGCCCGGAGGATTGGCCACGGCCACCCGGTTGATGAACCACCACGCCGCGTCCGGCAGCCGGTCGACAATGCCCCCCAGCAGATCGTGCGCCGGCAGGGCCCGCACCCAGCGCTTGCGGGCCGTGGTGGCCTGGCGGCGGGGATCGACGTCCAGAGTCCTCTGCCCGTCGTCGTCGGCGTAGATCTCCGCCGGCTGCGCCGTGAGGACCGGATTGATGACGCACACGTTGCCGATCCCGAGAGCCATGGCCCCCTCGATGGAGTGGTAGCCGCCTGAGCACAGGCCCGTGAGGATGACATCGCCGGGGCCGTCCGGAGCCATGGCCGCCACCACCTCGCCCAGATCGTCGAACGCCTCGGGCGGGTACATCTCGTCCTGGCGCTGCCCGGGCCGCGTCGGGCTGTCGCCCAGCCCGCTCAGATCGAACCGCAGAGCCCGGACACCTCCGGCCGCCCATCGACGGGCGAAGTCCACCCACAGCCGCGCCGGGCCGACATGGTTGATGACCCCGGCATTGAACAGGATCACCATGGGTCCCGTCGGCGCCCCCGTCGGTCCCGTCGGAGCATCGGCCCGTTCCGACACGATGCCGAAGAGCCCGATATCTCCGACCGTCACGATCCGCTCGGTGACGGCCCCCTCGGCGTCATCGCCGGCGACGGTGGCGGTCGTGCGGACCGGGAGGGAGAATGTCCCCGTGGCGTCGTCATCGGTGCCGGCCGGCCCGGGCCCGACCACCCCCGACACCCACGCCATCACGGCCTCGACGGTGGCCACCGGTGGGCGCACTTCGAACGGCTGGACGTCGACGAACTCGGACTGGCCGGCGGCCTCGCCCCACTCCACATGGTCGAGTTCGAGACGCTGTTTCATGGCCTTGTTCGGCGTCCGGTCCGGGCGCACGAGCACGAGGACCCGTGCGGCCAGCGGACCCTCGGTGGCGGCGAGCGACAGAGCTCCGAGCTCCGCCACCGTGTCGGCCTCGTAGACGATGCCCGGCACCTCCACCGACCCGTCGTCCCTGGCCTCGCCGCCCAGGCTGAAGAGGCCGAGCGCCTGCTGCTCGCGCAGGTACGACCGGCCCGAGGCGCACGGATCCCACAACACGATCCCGTCCACCCCGGCGCCACGTGCCACTTCACACCCGGCCAGGGTGGCGCCCACCCTCATGCCGACCACGATCACCTTGGGGGCGCCGGCTCCCCGCGCCAGGTCCACCGCGTGGCGCACACTGGTCAACCAGGCCTCCACCCTGTCCGGCTCGTCCTGCCGGCCCGCCGAGTCCCCCGTGCCGTCGTAGTCGAACCGCAGCGCGGCGATGCCCGCCTTGGCGAAACACTCGGCCATGTGGCGAAAGGTCCGATGCGAGCACACCCCTTCGAGACCGAGGGGGGGGCACAGCACCACCGCGCCACGGACACCGCCGTCGTCAGGGACATGCATCCACCCGAACAGCGGCCGCTCGTCGGGGCCGAACCACAGTGCGCTGGCCGTCACCGTCCTACGCCGCCATCACTCGGGGTCATTGCGGGACCGTGTCATTGCGGGACCGTGTCATTGCGGGACACTCGGGGACCCCCTCACCCGACAGCAAGGCGCGTCGTCGCCTGGGCATTGAGGCAACGCACGTGGCCGGACGGGCGCTCGTCGCCGCCGTTGTGACGGTGGAGCGTGAGGGTGCGTGTGGCCCCGGGGGCCAGATGGAACCACGAGTCCGACGGCCGGAACCCGGGCACCTCGACCACGACCCACTGGGCGAAACGACGCGTGGTGACCGACATCGACCATGTACCGTCCGCTGACGCCTTGGCCGTCGCCTCCAGGCCCACGTCGGGTTCGAAGGGACGCTCGAGACCCGATGGCAGATGGACGACGTCACTCACGATCCCCCCGGAGCCGTCCCACAAGCCGGCAGCCACCACATCGTAGGCCGGGGGCCCGAACCGGTACGAGTAGCTGAGATCCCGGAAGCCCTCGAACAACGCACCGGCTTCGATCACCGTGTGACCCCGGGCCGCAATGGCCACGGCGCCACCGACCTCCTCGACCCGCAGCTCGCCCCGCGAGAACAACTCGACCTTCACCTCGCCGCTGAAATCGGCATCGGTGTCGTTGAGGAGGTGCAGGTGCAGACCGTTCAAGCCTTCGTCGGTGACGAGCATGGCCACCGGGGCGAGAACGCGCCGCAAGGTGAACCAGGGTGCCTTGGGCCGCCCGAGCGCATCGATGAACCCCCAGCCCGCTCCCGGCACCAGGTCCCGCAGGGCCACACCGATGGCCCCGGCGCACGACGACCCCGGACGACGCCACTCACTGAAGGTGCGGGCGAACAACTCGCCCACCACGGCCCGGCCGAGATCGAGCGCCCGCTCGGGATCGAGGTAGCGCAACAGATGGGGATCGACCCCGAGCATCTCCTGCACGTAGAAGTCGCGCACGTCCTCCAGATCCCACGACCGGCCCGTGTCATGGTGCAGCGCCCGCTTCCACTGGGGGTCGTGGCCGGCGGCCACCGCCCCGCCGCACGCCTCGTCGACCGTCTGCCGTTCCGGTGGGGTGGCGAAGGCCATGCCCTCGCTCATGAAGCGGATGCCCGAGGACCGGGCATCATCGGGCCGTCGAAGATAGGAGCCCACCCCCCAGTAATGGCAGTCCCCGGCGTCGGGTTGGAAGGGCAGGTCGCCCCCCGTGGGGCTCGACGTGACGTAGGGCACGCCCGGAAGCAGCTTCCCGGCCAGCGCCGGGATGGTCTGCTCGGTCAGGCGGCACGTCCAGCGCTCACGGGCCAGCCCGAACATGGCGGCCTGCTCCTCGATCTCCTGGCCGCCGCACACGAGGGCCAGAGCGGCCCGGCCCCCCAGTCGGCCGAAGACATGCTCCAACTCCGACACCACGGCGGCCACGTACTCCTCGTCCTCGGGGGGGTCCGTGTACCCGATCATGCAGTCCTGCCACACCATGATCCCGAGCTCGTCACACCGGTCCCAGAACCGGTCGTCCTCGTAGACCGTCCCCCCCGGGATGCGCACCATGTTCATGTGGGCCTGCACCACGAGCTCCAAGGTGGCCCGCAGATCGTCGTCGTCGGCGTGCAGGCCCACCGGGTCGACGGGCCACCAGCACGCCCCCCGGCAGAACACCGCCACCCCGTTCACCGTCAACCTGAAGGCGCCGTCGGTGCGGTCGAGAACAACCGTCCGGAAGCCGACGCGACCCACCTCGACCGTTTCATCGCCCATCTCGACGCTGACGGCGTAGAGAGGCTGCGCGCCGTGGGTATGGGGCCACCACCGCTCGATACCCGGCACCGCCAGGTCGCCCTCCACCACGATGTCGTCGCCCTCTCGGTGCACGGCGAGCGGTCCCTCGGCGGATGCCTCGGTTGCCGTGCCCGGGGCGGCGCCGTCGACGCGGCGCACGCGCACCCGGGCGTTGTCGGTGGACGTGCGCAGCCCGGCCAGACGTACCATCACCGACACCACCCCGTCGTCGTGATCGTCGCAGGTGGCCACCACACGGCGGCCGACCACGCGTGGCGACGCCGCCGGCTCGAGCCGCACCGGCCGCCAGGGCCCGACCGGAGCCGGCGTGACAGCCCATCCCGGTTGGCGCCCGAGGTAGGTGGTGCGGAACCAGCGCAGCGCCTGATGATTCGCCATCTGCGTCTTCCACCGGGGCCGGGGCCGGCGCACGCCCAGCAGCGGCGTGAGGGCGGCGAAGCGCATGACGATCTCGTCGCCGGCGGACACGGCCTCGAGATCGACCTGGCCGGGGACGAACATGTTCTCGCTGTGCAGCACATGGTCGCCGCCGAACCACACGTCGGCGATCGTGGCCAGCCCGTCGAACGTAAGCGTCCACCTCCCGTCGCCACCGGCCGGAAGCCGGCAACGGAACCACCAGTCCGCTAGGTCGAAGTCGACCGTCGTGGCGTGGCGCCATCCCGAGGAGGCCGCCATCGCTCCGGCAGCCGTGCCCGGCACCGGGGCGTCGACCCATTCCCCCGCCACCTTGTCGAGCTCCCCCGGAGCCGTGGCCGCACCGGGCGCCGTGGCACAGCACGACCATGATGCTGCGAGCAGCAGGTCACCGGCCATAGCGCTCCACCATGATGCCCATCGACCGCTCCCACGCTTCTTCCATCTCGGCGAGCGGCGCCTCGAGATCGATGGTGCGCCCACGGGCGGCACGGGCCAACAAGAACTGCAGCCCCTTGGCCGTCGAGGCGATCGAGCCGAAGGCCTCGGCCGCCTTGTCGAGCCCACCGCCGTCGTGGGTGTCCAGCCAGTCGACGAAGGCGGCGGCCACCTCGGCGTTGGCTCCGCACTGCCGGCACGTGGCAAAGGCGTAGGTGTGGAAGGCGGCGTCGTCCTGCGCCGCCAGCCACGCCAGGTCGCCCTCCAGGCGCGCCCGCAAACGCGGCATCGGGTTCGTCGTCGGCCGTCGCCCCACGTGCTCCCGCGTCAGTGCCACCACCGTGTCGAGGAGCTTTTCGTCGTCGTCGTGACGGATCCGGTCGAGCCTGACCAGCTCGATGTAGGGCAGCAGGATCCGGGGATCGCGTCCCTCGGGGAGGTAGAAGATGCCGTCGAAATCGTCACCCTCGAGCTCGAAGTATCCGGCATTGTGGAAGTAGCCGAGCCTGCGGTTCCCGGCATCGAGCATCTGCAGGATGACCCCCGTCTTGGCATGGTCGAGGTGGTACGTGATGCCGGCCGTGTCGGGCAGATAGAAGGCGTCGACCTCCACCGTCAGCAGATGCCCCTGCGACAGGTGGTCGGCCAGGTGGTCGATCACCGGACGCCAGACGTACATCTCGGCCACCTCGAGCCCGAACAACGCCCGCAGGTCCTCGGGGGGGAACTTGAGCAGCGTCCAGTGGTCACCGTCGAAGTCCGTGCTCAACGTGCAGGCGGCGGCGGCCACCGGATCGAGACAGAGCGTATGGAGAAGCTCGATCATCATGTCCTGCCAGCAGTTGGTCTCGGTCCAGTTCCTGTCGGGGGCATGGAGCGGATGGGGCTCGTAGGTGGCCGGGTCCAGATGGAAGATCTCGAGTCTCATGGTGACAACCATCCTCACCGTGACAGCAGTCTCATGACGACAGGGTGCTCATGACGACAGGGTGCTCATGGCCACAACCGGGCCCGGACCTCCGCCGGCCACGCCGTTGGGTCGAGGCCGTGCCGGTGCAGCAACGCTAGCGCCGTGCGGTCCACCCCCACGGCGAAACAGGCCGAGTGGGCCACGGCGCCGCTCGCCGACCGGATCCCGAAGGTCAGCCCGAAGTGGTCCTGGTGCCGGTTGACCGAGGAGATGGCCGTCGGTGACTGCGTCGACGTGATGGGCGTCACGAATTCGAGCTTGAGCGCCTCCTCGCGTTGGTTGGCGGCCATCATCTTGCCCACTCGTCCGAAGAACGGGTCGTTGGCCACCACCACCTCGATGTCGAGACCGAGGCTCTCGAGCATGTCCGTGCCCCGCTGCACCCACACGTCGCGGTGGGCGTCGGCTCCCTCGGGATCGCCCACGTAGACGAACTCGTGCATCCGGAACGCCATCATCCGGGCCGGGTCCGGGCTCGGCTCGTGCCGGAAGCACCATCCCTGCACCTCGAAGCGCCGCCCGTCGGCCGGCAGGGGACCGTCCGTGCACAGCGGGTACACCGGGTGGCAGGCGGCCGGCCGCAACACCACGTCGGCCGGCTCGAGGACCTCGACCCAGTCCCTGCCCTCCTCCACCAGGGTGAGCAACCGCGCGTGCAGCTTGTCGTCGCCCCTGAAAGTGTGGACCGACCCGGTCAGGTCGGGAAACGACTTCAGGTAGTCGGTCCGCTCCAGCAACCAGCGCGGGATCACCGGGGGGAAGTGCACGGTCATGGCCCCGTCGCCCGCCCCCGTCCGCGTGGTCAGGCTGATGATGCCGGCGATGATCTGCTCATAGGCGAGCGTCCGGCCGTAGAGACCCTCGACCCCGGCGTCGATCACCAGCCCCGAGTCGATCAACTCGTCGCGAAACGTTCCGTAGGTGTCGTCGGCCACGCCTCAGTCCTCCTTGTGCACCATGAGCATCTGGGCGTTGTTGGCGATGATCCTGTCGTTGTTCACCATGACGGCGGCGCCGTAGGCGTCACGCAGGAGCCGCCCCATGCTGTAGGGCGAGTCCCCCCGGTAGCCGGCGATCCCGCAGATCGTGAGGGCGGTCCCCACGATGTCGACCACCAGCGTCGACGTCGAGACCTTGAGCCCGTTCAAGGCGATGGCGAAACCCATCCCCGACAGGATCTCGAGATCGTCGTACACCTCGTCATAGGTCGCCGCCGCACCGTGCACCAGCGCCTCCATCTGCTGGTAGACGGTCATGAGCTCGGACAGCCGCACGGCCGCCGGCGACGTCACCCCCGGGTTCTTGCGGGCTTCGGTCCGCACGTACCGCCGCGCCCTGTCGACCGCGGCGGTGGCCAGACCCAGCCATACCGAGCTCCACAGGATGTGGGACACGGGCAGCATCGTCCGGCTGGCGATGTCGGCGAAGGGGTCGTCGAGAACCTGTCGTTCGTCACCTTCGGCCTTCAGCGAGAACCCGAGGCTGCACGTCCCCCGGAAGCCGAAGGTGTCCCACCCGCTCGTGGCCTCGAGCGCCAACCCCGGCGCCGTGCACAGCACGAGCACCTGGTCACTGGGCGGGCTGTCGGGAGACCGACGGGCCGTGGCCAGAACCCCGTCGGCACTCTCGCCGTAGGAGATCACCGGGGCTTTCTTCTCCAGGGTGAACCGTCCGCCCCGGCGCTCCACGGCGCAGACGCTCGACCGGATGTCGCCCCCCACCCCCAGCTCGGTGGTGGCCGAGGCCAGGAGGAGCTGGCGATCGACGATGGCCCGCTGGTAGTCCCGCAGGACCTCCGTGCGCCCGTGGCGCACCAGGCACGCCACCTGCATCTGGTGCATGGCGTAGACCATGGCCGTCGACCCGCAGTGCCGGGCCAGGAGATTGACCGCCTCCGCCACCTCGCCGACGCTGACCCCGTCGCCACCGAGATCGGTGGGTACGAGGACCGACAGAAGCTGCGCCGAGCGCAGGGCCTCCATGGCCTCGGAGGGAAAGCGCGCCTTGCGGTCGACTTCGTCGGCGGCCGGACCGGCCACCTCTTCGCCGATGCGGGCGGCCTCGGCGGCCAGACGGTCCGCCGCATTCGATGTCATTCCGACGTCACTCGGCAGGGGCGCCGACGAGAGAGCTCAAGGCACCGCTGATGGCCGACACCGACTCGAATGTGCTCTTGCGCAGCATGCTCTCCGGGAACTCGATGTCGAAGGCATCCTCGAGCGCCAGCATCACGCTCACCGAGGCGTGCGACGTCATGCCGGCCTGATACAGGTCGGCCTCATTGTCGAGGTCACCCATGTCCACGGGGAGACGGGCATGCTCGGAGAGGATCCCCCTGATCTCAGCCTCCATCGCTATTGCTCCTTCGGGTCGTCGTACTGGGGTCGTCGCACATGGCCACGACCACGGCGGCGGCCATGCCGGCCTCGTGGGTGAAGCTCACCGCCAAGTTGCTGATGCCCTGCTCCCGCGCCATCTCGGCCGCCCCGTCCGTGAGGTGGACGGCGCACCACCCGGCCGGGTCGCGCCTGATCTCGATGGAACGCCAATCGGGCTGGTGGCCGACCGGCCTCAGCACCTTGATCGTGGCTTCCTTGGCGGCGAAGCGGGCCGCCAGCCCGGCGGCCACCACCGACGGCGTGCCCTGGCAGCACGACACTTCGTGGGCCGTGTAGACCCGTCCTATATACCGGTCCCCGAAACGGGCCACGGACTCGGCGACGTGCTCGACAGGCACGAGGTCCGTTCCCACCCGCAAGGCGCCAAAGGTCTCGTCCACCGTTCCCTGCCTGGTCCCATCGTCGACGAAAGAACAACCGGGCGCGCTGGCCCGACGACACGCATCTCGAAATGTATCGTCATTTCCCGGAAATCCTGGAGCGCCGAGGATCAGCCGCGACCAGCCAAGGCCTTGATTCCCGTCCCCCCGATTTCCCTGTCGTCGGCGCTTCCGGCCCTGGTGAGAGGCCGGGCCCGGCCGAGAACGGCTTTGTTACGCCTGGGCGCGGCGGCGGTTGCGGCTACGCCGCACGAGCACGCCACCGACGAGGAGAGCTCCCACACCGAAGGCCGTCAGCTCTTCGACGTCGGCCCCCGTGAACGGGAGGCTTCCCCCCGACGACTTCGTCGACTGCGCCGACGCCGTGGCCGTTCCCGACCCTCCACCGGACGACTTCGTCACCGGCGGGCGCGTTCCACGCTTTCCTCCGCTGCCACCACCGCTTCCGCTGCCACCACCGCCGCCACTACCGGTCTGGATCGTCGTCGTCGGCGTGCAGCCCATGTAGCAGGTGGAGCCGGCGGCAAACGCGGGCAGAGAAGAGATGCCCACGACGGCGAGAACCATCAGCGCGATACCGAGTCCTCGACCGAGCCTTTTCGTTGTCATGCTCTCATCCTTCGTCCGCACCACTCGTCTGTCGCTTTCGGGTGGATCGGCTCGTCTCGTTCGTCGACTCGTCGACAATGGCCATTGACACATCGCACCGCGCCCGGCCGGCATCGCCAATCTACGTTGTCGCGCGCACCATTGCGTTCATACCCCACGACCTTTCCGCGTCCCTTCGAACCGTAATGGATCGATGTCTCATCACCTGTGGAGAGCTCTGTGGAAATACCTGGGGATGAGGTTGTGGACGATCACCAGAATGTCGGATTCCCTGCATTTCCACGCACTTCGTGGGCAGAGCGCGACGCATCGTGCCCTGCACACTCATCCGTCGTGGCGCGCCGCCCGAGTGACCGCAGGTCTGACATTTTTCACCACTGAAGTTTCGACAGTGCCGACGTCATTCGGTGTTCCGTCAGCGTTTTCAGTGCGCGCCGGTCCGTCCTGGGGCGCTTCTTCACTGTTGCCTGTGTTGCTGTTGTGACTGGCGGGGGTCTCGTGGTTGTCGGTGGTGACAGTGGTTCTGTCCTCGGTCGCCACCCAGCCGTCACCGGCGACGTACTGCTTGATCACCCGCGCCGGTACCCCGACGGCCACGCAGTGATCGGGAAGCTCGCCGACGACCACCGAACCGGCGCCGACGGCGACGTTGCGACCGATACGCGCACCGGGAAGCACGATCACCCCCGCGCCCAGCCAGCTCCCCGAGCCGATGGACACGCTCGATTCCACCGGCCATTGGCGCCCGATGGGAACGTCGGGATCTTCGTAGGCGTGGTTCTGATCCGTGATGTAGACGTACGGTCCCGTCTGGATGTCGTCACCTATCTCGATACAGAAGTGCCCGACGATGTAGCTGCCCTGGCCGATGAGAGTCCTGTCCCCGATGGACACCACCGGGTCGCTCACCATCTCCTGCCCGGGCGCCATCCCGGCCGTCAGCGACACATGGGGACCGATCATCGTCCGCGACCCGATCCGGATCCACTGCTCGTTGTAGATCGCCCCCGTGGGGAAGGCGATGATGCTGCCCTTCCCGAACGCCCCGAACCGCCGGCCCCGGCGGTCGTCGGGACCGATGGCACCGAGTTGGCTCACCCACGTGTACGTCGTGTCGATGACGGCCGATGCGATTCTGCGGAGCCACGACGGGACCTGCTGCGGTGTCACCACCGCCAGGACGTTACTTGCGTTTGTCGGCGACGCCTCTCGAGTCGCCGGTTCTCAGGCCACGCGTGTGAAGACGAAGGCGTCGGCTGTGTACGCCAGCGTCAGCGGTGGGGGCATCTCCGACGCCAGAGCGCGGATCCGGTCGAGCACGCGGGACCGGTCCCCCGCCGGTAGTGCGGCAATGAAGCTGACCGACGCCACCCGGTCCGCCACCCCGTCCACATCGACCGGTTGCCGCCAGGACACGTGGAGCTCCTGCTCCGACGTGAACAGATCGCCCGGTTCGACGGCGCGTCGCCAGGCCCCGGTGTCGTAGGACGGTGTGTCGCCTCGCAACGGTTCCATCACGTCGGTCAGGGCCGCCTGCAGCGGATCCGACACGTCGCGGTGGTTCCAGATCAGACCGAGGCGCCCACCGGGCCGGATGACACGATGCAACTCGGTCACGGCCTTCACGGTGGCGAACCAGTGGAAACCCTGGGCCACCGTGACGGCGTCGAGCAGCCCGTCGCCCACCGGAAGAGCCTGCGCCACCGCCGCCACCACCGACACGGCGGGTCCACCGGCCGCCGCCGGGGTCGTGGCCGCCAGTGTGCGCCTCATGTCGCCCACCGGTTCCACGGCGATGACCTGCGCTCCCGAGGCCACGAGGTCTCGGGTGAGCTTCCCCGTCCCCGCCGCCAGATCGACGACCCGCCGCTCCGGCCCGAGCGCCAATGCTTCGGTCAGCCAGCGCACCACCTCGGGTGGATAGCCGGGCCGAGCGTGCTCGTAGACCCTGGCCGCCCCCTCGAAGGCGGTCGCCTTCTCGTGCACCCCGGCGATCTTCACGGCACCGTCATATCCCGGTTCGAGCGCGCGAGCCAGGACGGTCACCTTTCCTGGTGTGGCCCCTATATTCCCGTCCTGCGCAGCGTCCGAGCTGTTTTCTCACTGGTTGTGATCATTCGTTGGCGAAGGATCACCCTGTGGGACATCTGGGGCAGGTAGCCTCGGCCGAAATCCGGTCTGCATCCTGGGCCGCCGGCACCGCCGCCTTCACGGGCCGGAAGTGCCGCGGCGAACCCGAGACGCAGACCGAAGGAGCGGAGATGCCGGACGACACGATCCCCGAGGGGACAGGCGACGCCACCGATGAGCCGGAGCTCGACGCGACGTCCCCCGCCGGGACACCGAGCGTGACAGCCGAGGAGCCGGGCACCGCGGAGGCTGGAGGTGCCGATGCCGGGGCGGCCGACGATGCCACCTCGGCCTCGGCCGCCACGCCCGGGGCAGCCGACGCCACGCCCGGGGCAGCCGACGACGACGCCACGTCCGTGCTGGCCACGACGGCGGTGGGCGACTCGGTGGGCGACTCGACGGCGGCGGGCGACGACGATGCCACCTCGGTGCTGGGCGCCACGGCGGTGGGCGACTCGACGGCGGCGGGCGACGACGATGCCACCTCGGTGCTGGGCGCCATGGCGGCGGCGGACGCCACCGGGATCATGGCGGGCTCGAGCATCTCGGATGCCGTCACTCCTGCGTCCGATGGCCCCCGCCATGCCAAGCGGGGGATGAGCCGGACCTGGGTGATCGCCATCGTGGCCGCCGTGGTCGTCCTGGCCGGAGCCGGCATCGCCCTGGCCGTGACATCGGGGAAGAAGGACAAGAAGGCCGCAACACCGCGCCCGCATCCGACGGCGGCGACCATGATCCCGGCGGCGCCCGGGCCCGTATGCCCGCTCACCGGGAAGCCCGCCCCCGGCGGCCAGGTTCCCCAGCGTCCGGCCCTCGCCATCAAAGTCGACAATTACCCTACGGCGCGGCCGCAATCGGGCCTGGAGGACGCCGACATCGTCTTCGAGGAACCGGTGGAGGGCGGCATCACGCGCCTGGTGGCGGTCTTCCAGTGCCAGGGCGCCAATCTGGTCGGCCCCATCCGTTCGGCGCGCGCCATCGACGTGCCGATCCTCGACCAGTTGAGCAAGCCCCTCTTCGTCCATGCCGGCGGGATCAGTCCCGTGATCGACCTCGTCGACAACGGAAATCTGATCAACGACGACGTCTTCACCCATGCCTCGATCGTGCAGCACCCATCGGGCCGCTACGCGCCGTATGACACCTACGCGTCGACCTCCGCCGCTTGGGCCCTGCAGCCGATTGACGCCAATGTGCCGGCCCCCCTCTACACCTACGCCACGACAGCGCCGACGGGGACACCGGTGGGCTCGCTGCACATCCCCTTCTCGGGGACCAACGACAACACCTGGACGTGGAGCCCGATCAACGCCGGGTGGCTGCTGTCCATCGGTGGGGTCCCCGCCAATGTGGCCGACGGTGGCTCCCGGATATCGGTCCCCAACATCGTGGTGCAGACGGTGCACACCACCTTGGGCCCGTGGCTCGAGAACAGCGAGGGCGGTCTCGAGGTCCAGGCGCAACTGACGGGGAGCGGCCCGCTCGCCGTCTTCCGCAACGGCGAGGAGATCACCGGTACCTGGCAACGGGCGGCGTTGAGCGATACCACCAGTCTCGTCGCCGCCAACGGTTCGACCATTGCTCTGGACCCGGGTAAGACGTGGGTCGAGCTCGTTCCGTCCCAGATTCCGGTCACCACGACGGCACCGGTGGTGGGCACTCCCTGAGCGCTTCGTCGGGCTGTGGCCCTAATTCCTTCGACCTGAAAAAGTCGATGCAGGCACGGACGCCTCCCGGCATGACGGACATCTGAGTGCACGCGTAAGGCCCGGTCCCGACCCCTCCGGTCACTTTCGCCCCCATTTTCCGGTCGTTTCC